>NPIE01011603.1_pt1 | contig 50118 bp, 50 predicted proteins | sample 8637661 | NCBI WGS metagenome assembly NPIE01 (sample SAMN07420842, study PRJNA396082) | bioreactor metagenome | isolation source: sample BA12 brine-fed electro-methanogenic bioreactor BA | place: Japan: Kochi | collected 2016-12-09 | reverse complement strand
TTCAGCGACCATCCGCGTTCTATCAATTCCAAATTTTACCGCAAAGTAAGCTTCGTCGCCCCAATCACATGATCCCCTTCAAAAACTTCTACATAATAGGTTCCTTCCGACATTTCTTCTTTGTCACTTTTCTTGCTCCAGTAAAGACAGAAATCCTGGGCGGTGCCATCATAATAAACTTCTTTCATGATGGAGTATTGCAATTTTTCTCCCTGGTACATAAAGGAATAATCATCTCCGCGTGAAGGGGTGAGGATAAGTTTATCAGGACGGGCAATGCGTATGTATAATTCTTTATCGCCTTCGGGAACGATGCTGTTCTCGCCAAGGGTAAAGCATATCCTGATCTTGTCGACCCGTTTGGCCCGGTCGGTTTCTTTTTGTTTGCTGCCACCCCATCGCATTTGTAAGCCCTCTGCTTTCAGATTGTAAGTCTGCAGGATCTCAGCTTCTTCCACCTTTTCACTCAGTCGTTTTTGCACATCCACCAGCTCCTGGGTAATGTCCACCTGCTCCTGGTATTTTCGCTTGATCTGAACATTTTCTTCCTTCAGAGCCTTGTTCTCGCGATACAAAGAATCCATCTGGTGTACGTAGGTCTGGGCTACTTCCTGCAACTTTTTGAATTTCTTGTTGATCTTGTAATATTCCCACTTATAATTCAAAAGGTTTTTGATCTCCTTTGCATTGGCCCGGATCACGCTGTCCTTAAGCTGCAGGGTATCCGCAAGCTCGCCATACTCTTCCTTCACCTGGTTGTGCTCACTCATGAGGGAATCCAGTTCGGCAATGAACATCTGGCGTTGCTGTTCCTTTTCAGCCTGCAATTCTTTGAGGTCGGATTGGGTGAACATTAGCCAGACACCGAGACCGGCCATTAGAATAAGCGCAATGATGAGCAGTATAACGAATAAATTCTTATTTCCTTTATTCCTGTTAATTTCGGGTTTCGTGCTATTTTCTTCCATTGTATCAGCTGATTTAAAATACCTTCGATAAATAATCGCGGAATGCCCGCTATTTATTGCAAAGATACGAAATTTAATTGGAAATATCCAGTAAAGATCGTGTAATCAGATGGTTATGAGAAAAAAATACAGAGAAACTCTGGTAGTCAGCACCTTAATAATATTATATTCAAATTGCCTGCATTTATATATTTTTGACTCATGATCATTTTTGCAGACAACAAAATCCCCACTGAAGCAAAAGAGAGGCTAAAAGAAACCGGAAGCCTGGTCGAACTTCAAACCCAAGAAATTACATACGATTCCATTTCAGGCCATCCCGATATTTTCTTTTTCAAGGGCAGCGACAAGCTGGTCGTGGCACCCAATCTTCCCGGCAGGTATAAAACCAAACTGGAAGAATTGAGTCTTGATTACCTTTACGCTGAAATGCCGGTCGGACAAAAATATCCCGGAACAGCATTTTACAATGCGGTTTTCGTTGACAATTACCTGATCCACAACTTCCGTTACACCGATTCAGTGATCACTCAAATCTGCGAAGATGCAGAGCTCATCCACGTGAACCAGGGATATGCCCGCTGCAGCATTATCCCACTGGGTAATAACAAATTCATCACTTCTGATCCGGGGATATACAAAACCCTCTTGCGTTATGATTTTGAGGTTTTGCTGGTGGATCCTTCGGAAATCCAGCTTCCCGGTCAAAAACATGGCTTTATTGGCGGCACCTGCGGCATCCATGACAAGAAATTATTTCTGATCGGTTCACTGCTGCAGTTTAAAGATGGGAATATAACCAGGCATTTTATCGAAAAGGCAGGACTTGAAATAATCGAATTATATAATGGGCCTTTATTTGATGGGGGCAGCCTTATGTTTCTTTAACATAAACACGAACTATAATCTGCGTGTGCACATATATGGAATAGCAGCTTTTAATGTAAAAATTAGATTATCATCGCAAAATTACACCTGTCAGAGATCTTCTGATAAATCTCATGGGCTTCAATAGATAAATCAATTGCCTTGCTTCTTTTTCGTAATTTTGCACTTCTTAAGGATTAAAACCAATATTTCAACATGTTAAGAACACATACTTGCGGAGCATTAAGGATTGAAAATGTCAATGAAAAGGTAAAATTGAGTGGCTGGGTTCAGCGTGTCAGAGACAAAGGCGCCCTGATCTGGATCGACCTGCGCGACCGCTACGGCATCACCCAGATCTTCCTGGAAGAAGGAAAATCCAATGAGGACCTGGTGAAAAAAGTACGGGAACTGGGACGTGAATTCGTGATACAGGTTGAAGGGAGTGTGATTGAAAGAGCTTCTAAAAATCCCAAAATCCCAACGGGAGAGATCGAGCTTGTGCCCGATAAGATCGAAGTGCTGAACACTTCCAAAACCCCGCCCTTTACCATTGAGGACGATACCGATGGTGGAGAAGAACTGCGCATGAAATACCGTTACCTCGACCTGCGCCGCAAGCCGGTGCGCACCAAACTGGAATTGCGCCACCGCCTGGCCCTGGAAACCCGCAAGTACCTCGACTCCCAGGAATTCATCGAGATCGAGACACCCGTCCTGATCAAATCAACCCCAGAAGGTGCCCGTGATTTTGTGGTCCCCTCAAGGATGAATCCCGGACAATTTTATGCCCTGCCCCAGTCTCCGCAAACCTTTAAGCAACTTTTGATGGTTTCGGGTTACGACCGCTATTACCAGCTCGTAAAGTGTTTCAGGGATGAAGACCTGCGTGCCGACCGCCAGCCGGAATTCACCCAGATAGACTGCGAGATGTCCTTCATTACACAGGATGATGTGCTGGATACTTTTGAAGGCATGACAAGACATCTTTTCAAAGTAGTGAAAGGTGTTGAGGTGGATGATTTCCCCAGGATGTCTTACCAGGATGCCATGAAATATTACGGTTCGGACAAACCCGATATCCGTTTCGGGATGAAGTTTGTGGAACTGAATGATGTTGCCCAGGGAAAAGGTTTTAAAGTGTTCGATGATGCAGAACTCGTGGTCGGGATCTGTGCCGAGGGCTGTGCTTCTTATTCGAGAAAGGATCTGGATAAGTTGACCGACTTTGTGAAAAGGCCCCAGGTGGGTGCCAGAGGTCTGGTATATGTAAAGTATAATGAGGGTGGTAGTCTGAAATCCTCGGTAGATAAATTCTACAGCGAAGAAGACCTGAAGGAATGGACTGCAAAATTTGATGCAAAACCCGGCGATCTTTTACTGATCCTTGCCGGAGGAAAAAATGCCACACGTTTTGCCATGAACGAACTGCGCCTGGAAATGGGCAATCGCCTGAACCTCCGCGACCGCAAGGCATTTAAACCCCTCTGGGTAGTGGATTTCCCCTTGCTGGAATGGGACGAAGAAACACAACGCTATTATGCCATGCATCATCCATTCACATCTCCCAAACCCGAGGATGTGGATAAACTGGACAGTGATCCCGGTCTCGTGCGGGCCAATGCCTACGACCTGGTGATCAATGGCGTAGAGATCGGTGGAGGTTCCATCAGGATTCACAATAAAGATTTGCAGAAAAGGATGTTCCAGATACTTGGCTTTACGGATGAAGAAGCCCAGAGCCAGTTCGGATTCCTCATGAATGCCTTTGAATACGGAGCTCCCCCGCATGGCGGCATTGCCCTGGGTTTCGATCGCTTGGTGGCTCTCTTCGGTGGTTCGGACTCTATCCGGGATTACATCGCCTTCCCAAAAAACAATGCGGGCAGGGATGTGATGATCGATTCACCGGCCGGGATCAGCGGGGAGCAGCTAGATGAGCTGGGCTTGAAACTTGAAAATTCCAAATCCCAAGCATCAAATAACAAATAAGTACCAAATGCATAATTCCACACAAATAGAGATCATGTCACCTGTCGGCTCTTATGAGTCGCTCATGGCAGCCATACAGGGAGGTGCGGATGCCGTTTATTTCGGCATCGGGCACCTGAACATGCGATCGGCTTCTTCAAGGAACTTTACGCTCGAGGACCTGAGGGAGATCACCAATATCTGTGAAAAGCATAATATAAGAACCTATATTACCCTGAATACGGTGGTATATGATGAAGAGATTGCAGAGATGAAAAAGGTGGTGGATGCCGCCACGAAGCATGGAATCTCCGCCATCATCGCCTCCGATCTGGCCGTGATCTCTTATGCACGCCAGGCCGGTATGGAGGTGCATATGTCCACCCAGACAAATATCAGCAACATCGAGGCGGTTAAATTTTACTCCCAGTTTGCAGATGTGATGGTAACGGCACGGGAACTAAGCCTTGATAAGGTAAAGGCCATTACCCAATCCATCGAAAAAGAACAGATAAAAGGACCTGCAGGAAAGCTGGTACAGATTGAGGTTTTTGCCCATGGCGCCCTCTGCATGGCCATTTCCGGAAAATGCTATCTCAGCCTGGATAACCTTAATCACTCGGCAAACCGCGGGGAATGCTTGCAGCTTTGTCGAAGACCCTATAAGGTGACGGATAAGGATGGAGATGTAGAACTGGAAATAGACAATGAATATATCATGTCGCCCAAAGATCTCAAGACGATCGACTTTCTCGACAGAATCCTGGATGCAGGCATTAAAGTGCTGAAGATCGAAGGCCGGGGCCGTTCGCCGGAGTATGTGAAAACCGTTACGGAATGTTATAAGGAAGCAGTGGAAGCCTATTTCAAGGGGGAATATACGGAAGAAAACATTGCCCGCTGGAATGAAAAGCTCAAGAGCGTCTATAACAGGGGCTTCTGGGATGGATACTACCTGGGAAGAAAAATGGGGGAATGGTCAGAAAGATATGGCTCCCAGGCTACGAAAAAAAAGATCTATGTCGGGAAAGTGACCAATTATTACACAAAGCTGAAAGTAGCGGAGATTAAAATGGAAACCGGTTCGCTGGAAAAAGGCGACGAGATAAAGATCATTGGACCAAGTACCGGAGTGCTTGACGCAAAGGTGGAAGAGATCAGGGTGGATCTTAAAGATGTGAACAGGACCGTGAAAGGGGAAGTTTGTTCCATCCCGGTGGATGCATTTTTGAGAAGGTCGGATAAGGTGTATAAAATTGTTGAGAATTTGTAATTAGTAACTTGAAAGGATAATATGCAGAAGGGAAGAAAGAGAAAAAGAAATAATAAATAGTAAACAAGAAACAAGAAACAAGGAATAAGAAAATAGGTAATATTAAGGTCTTGTGCGGTTTATGTATAAATTATTAATGGTTAGGGTCACACTGAGCGGAGTCGAAGTGTGAGGGCACAGTCTTCGACTTCGCTCAGACTGACAGCCGCTGAAGCAAGAAATTAAACCGCACAAGACCCTTGTATTAATTTCTTGTTAAATAAATTATTAATGAAACTTTTTAATTTACATACCCATACAACCTACAGCGACGGCCATGCCAAACCCGAAGCCTTCATCCTTGAGGCCATCCGTCAGAACTTCGATGTACTTGGCTTTTCTGAGCACGCCCCCGTGCCCATGGAAAACGGATTTGCCATTGATGAATCCCGCCTGGATGAATATGCAAAAGAGATTTCATTCCTGAAAAACAAATACCAGGAAGAAATTGAAATATACACCTCCTTTGAATTTGATTATATCCCCGGGGTGACCCGTGATTTTGAAGAATATGCAAAGCAATGCGCGATCGATTATGCCATAGGATCAGTGCACCTGGTGAAGAACGGCTCCGGCAATCACCTCTGGTTTATTGACGGCCCCAGGATAGCTACCTATGACGAAGGCCTGAAAAATACCTTTGGCGGAGATATCCACAGGGCGGTAAAAGCCTATTATCATCAGATCAATGAAATGATCAGCACACAGGAATTCGAGATCATCGGCCACCTGGATAAGATCAAAATGCACAACAATGACCGCTATTTCAAGACGGATGAAAAATGGTACCAGGGGCTGGTGATGGAATGCCTTAATCTGATCAAACAGCAGGATATCATTGTGGAGGTCAATACCCGGGGGATCTATAAAAAAAGATCAGAGACTTTGTTCCCTGGAATCAGTATCCTGAAGAAAATAAAGGAAATGAATATTCCGCTAAGCATCAGCTCCGATGCACATCAGCCGGCGGATCTGTCAAAATACTTCCCCGAAACGATCGGGATACTGAAAAAACTGGGATTTAAACATGTAAAATGCTATCAAAACGACCGCTGGATTGACCGGTCACTCTGATGGTGAAGCTCCTTCGTAGTTCATGTAAATATGGTCGATATCCGCTTCATTGAAAACATCCCCTTTACAAACAAAACCATTCCTTTCGTAAAGCCCTTTGGAACGCACCTGGGAATGAAGGTAAACGGGCTTTTTCTTTGGTAAAACATCTTTCAAAACATGTTTCAGAAAGCGATCCCCAATCCTTTGATTCCGGTATTCGGGAAGGATGGCAAAACGTTCCAGCTTGATGCCTTTCTCTGTTTCCCGCCAGCGGGCAGCCCCAATAGCTTCCCCATCCAGATACAGCAAAAAATGCTGGCATTGATTTTCAAACTCATCGTATTCTATCTTGGGATCCACATTCTGTTCCTTAACAAATACCAGGGTCCTGATCTTAAATGCCTTCTTGGCCAGTTCGTAATGATCGGTTCTGAAAGTTTTTATCTCAATATTCATAGGCGATTCCTCTCATGACAAATATACAAAAATGCCGGATGAGGAAAATTGATTAGAAATCCAATACTATTAATTGAATTTTCATAATATTTACTTTTTTAATGCGTTAAAAGTCAATATAGAAGGTTTTTGTATTATATTTGCAAAAGCGGAGTTAAATATATTCTTACTAATTAAAAACTAACAAACATGGCATCAGTTGAGAATCTGAACGAACTGGACTTGCTTGATTTATTGAACGAGTACAATTCGGAACTTAGAAAACTACACTTCAAAACCGAACAGGTAAAGCAACGCATCATCGAACTGGAGGATGCACTTTCTGAAGCTAAGAAACTTAATATAAACACCCTGGCATCCGGAAAATCGGGTCTTCCCGGCATCCGGATCGGTAAACAGAAAAGGAAGCCTTATCCTCTTTCTGACTGGGACAAAGCAATCCTGAATAGCCTAAAAGAAAAAGGAAAAGCTTTGATCAGCGCAGAGATTCTTGATGAGATCACGAAGAAAGCCAAAGAAGGGAAATTTTTCAAAAATGAAAAAGATACACGCGTGAAACTCAACCAACACCTTGTGAAGCTGGCTAACCGCCGCGGTGATGTTATCAAGGTAAGATATAAAGGACGCGGCTATGCTTACGCCCTCCCCAATTGGGTGGACGAAAGAGGGAAACTGAAGAAGGAGTTCAGTCGATAGCTTTTATAGAACGCAGACTTATTTTTAAGCCACGAATGCACGAATTAGATGTTAAAATGAATAACACGAACGCTGGCACAATTCGTGACATTATTCAATAAAAATATATTTGTGAATTCGTGGCTCCATCATTCTAATTCATGTAATTCACATTTTAATTGTCATTCGTGAATTCGTGGTTAAAAATCAGCGTTCCATCACATCAGCTTCTGATAAGCCTTCCACCAGCGGTCCGGAATGTCATTGTTGAGTGCGGTCTGATAGTCGGTATATGAACAGGGAATAAAATGATGCCGGGTAAATTTTACCCGCAAACTGGATTTTACCGGTACCTCCATCCACCAGCGGTCGCTTTTCCTGCTTTTATAAAAAACCAGTTGTTCCTTATGATCTTTGATGGATACCATATATTTCAGAAAATGCTTTTTGCTTTTGTGCAGGAACTCCTTTTTGCGGTTGTAAAAGCCATCGATAAAATACCAGATCATCTGGGCTACCAGGTGGGCGGTTTGCCCGTTTATATCCCTGGAAGGATTGACCTCATAAATACCCATGCTCGAAAGTTTGTCGCTCATGCCAGCATAGCGCATCACCTGGCAGGCTTCCTCCCCGTAAAAACCATTGGGGGAAGCATTGCCATTCCCCGGAGCATCCGACTGCCGGATGGCTGAAACATCAAAAGTGATCATATCCGCATTTCGTACGATGGGCTCACTTTCCTCCATGTCGGAGCGTATCTTGCCCAGGCGGATGCAGTCGAAAAAAAGATTCTCCATCAGCTCAATGGCCTGGTCATCCACGAAATAGGTCTGGTATCCGATATTGGTATAATTGAAGAGAAAATTGGGCTGGTTCAGAATGATCTTGCTGAGATAAGAACGCGAAGAGAGTTCATCTTCTTTCTCACCCAGATCGAAAAGCGGGTCAACAGAAACGATATTGATGATCTGTTTGAGCTGCTCATAAGCCTTGTAATTGGCATGGGTAAGATCCTGGCTGCCTCCCAGGATAAGCGGGAAAACATCATGTTCAAGCAATTCCTTTACAACACTCATCAGGGCGAATTGGGTATCATGAATGGAATTTCCGGCCTTGATATTGCCCAGGTCAGCGACCCTGGATTTCCAGGAACCCTGGAACAAACGGTAGAGATAATCCCGGATCACATCCGGTGCCAGCTTGCATCCCTCATTATTAAATGCAGAGCGTTCCTCCTTCACCCCGATAATGGCAATATCGATATCCTTCAGTGAAGGGAAAGCATCGGGCCGGTGGTAACTCCTCACCACATCACCCAGGCGTTTACGGTGGGCTTTCTCAGCAAATTCATACCCGCTCAGGTCGATGGGTTCGAAGTAAAGGTCGATGTCCATGTTGTTTGTGTTTGAGATAAAGCAAAAATAAGGAAATATTTGGCGACTTGAGCGACTGAGGCGATATGGGCGACGGGGGCGACTAAGGCGATAGAGGCGATAGAGGCGACAGTTAATGAATATTGATAATTTTTTTCTTTTTGGGGGGACGAATACCTTGATGAAAGTATTAATAGTAAAGAACAATTAATTAGGAAATTAAAATGTACAAGAACCAGATTCGTTCCCACAGAGACCTGGGTATATTTAAAATCTCTTTTCAGGCTGCCATGGATATTTTTCATATTACCAAAGCTTTCCTCGCGAAGAAATGTATTCCCTGACAGATCAGATAAGAAGAAGTTCAAGATCCGTTTCTGCGAATATTGCGGAGGCTTTCAGAAAACGTAGATATGAAAAGGCTTTTATTGCAAACCTTTTGGATGTGGAAGCTGAAGCCGCAGAAACCCAGGCTTGGCTCGAGTTTTCTCTGAATTGTAATTATATCAATAAAGATAAATTCGAAAGGCTTTATGACAGCTATGATAATATATTGTCAAAAATTATTATCATGATATCTCAATCCAAAAAATGGATTCTATAACAAGTCGCCTATATCGCCTTAGTCGCCTCTGTCGCCCAAGCCCCTACTTCTTCCTATACCGCTTCTTAGGCGTATTCTTCGGATCCTCTGCAATCTTGTAACAGTCTTCCAGGCTGAGAGACTCGGGCTCTGTGCCTTTGGGGATCTTGAAATTCTTTTTACCGATCTTGATATAAGGTCCGTAACGGCCTTTGAGTACTTTCACCTCCTCATCACCGTCAAACTCCCGGATGGTATTATCGGCGGCTTTTTTTCTTTTTTCTTCAATCAGCTCGATTGCCCTTTCTTCGCCAATGCTGGCGGGATCATCTTCCTTTTTCAGGGAAAAGAACTGATTATCATGACGCACATAGGGTCCGAAACGGCCAATGTTCACGGTCATTTCCTTACTTTCATATTCACCGATGGAACGCGGAAAATCGAATAATTTCAGGGCTTCTTTCAGCGTGATGGTCTCAATACTCTGACCTTTACGCATTCCGGCAAACTTCGGCTTTTCCTCACTTTCCGTTTCCCCGATCTGCACCATGGGACCATAACGGCCGATCTTGGCAAATACGGGTTTCCCGCTTTCAGGCTCGTCACCCAGCAGGCGCTCACCACTGAATTTTTTGGTGGTTTCTGCAGTATCCTCCACCTTATCATGAAAAGGACCGTAAAACTCCCCGATCATCTTATTCCATTCCTTCTGGCCTTCGGCGATCTCATCGAACTCTTTCTCAACCTTTGCGGTGAAATTATACTTCATGATATTTTCGAAGAACTGCATCAGGAATTTATTCACCAGGCTGCCCAGGTCGGTGGGAAAAAGCTTGCCTTTCTCTACCCCGCTCATTTCCTTTTTCTTCTTCTCCATGATCTTATCCCCGGAAAGGGAAATAAAATCAAACTCCCTCGGTGTTCCGCTGCGGTCTTCTTTTACCACATATTCTCTTTTTTGTATGGTAGAAATTGTCGGTGCATAGGTTGAAGGTCGGCCAATGCCCAGCTCCTCCATTTTCTTTACCAGGCTGGCCTCGGAATAACGGGGCGGGTGTTTTGAAAAGCGCTCCACAGCCTGCATTTCTTTTAAGCTGAGGGCATCCCCCTTTTTTAAAGGAGGCAATACGCCCGCTTTTTCTTCCGGATCCTCATCATCTTTGCCTTCCAGGTAAACTTTTAGGAAGCCATCAAATTTGATGGTTTCTCCGCGGGCAACAAGTTTTTCTTTCAAACCGGAAATGCCAATGTCAACATTGGTTTTCTCGATTTTGGCTTCTGCCATCTGGGAAGCAAGGGTTCTTTTCCAGATCAGCTCGTACAATCTTTTTTCCTGCTCATTTCCCTGGATATTGCGATTATTCATGTAAGTGGGACGAATGGCCTCATGGGCCTCCTGAGCCCCCTTGCTTTTGGTCCTGAACTGCCGGGTTTTCACATACTCCTCCCCGTAAAGGGATTTGATCTCCTGGCTGGCCTGCGCCATGGCAGTTTTGGAAAGATTCACGGAATCTGTTCTCATATAGGTGATCTTCCCGGATTCGTAAAGGTTCTGGGCGATGCGCATGGTATTGGCAACTGAAAAACTCAGCTTGCGACTGGCTTCCTGCTGCAGGGTTGAGGTGGTGAAAGGAGGGGCAGGTGATTTTTTTGCAGGCTTCTTTTCCACATTTTCCACATTGAAATCAGCCCCTATGCAGCTTTTTAAAAATTCAATAGCCTCTTCCTTTGTTTTGTATCTCCTGGGCAGCTCAGCATTGACGGTGTTGTTGCCCTTTGCATCCTCCAGGGTGAATTGCGCAGTGATCCTGTAGTTCGACTGGCTTTTAAAATTACGGATCTCCTCTTCCCTTTCCACAATCAGCCTGACTGCAACCGATTGCACCCTGCCTGCTGATAATCCGGGCTTAACTTTTCTCCAGAGCAAGGGGGAAAGTTCATAACCTACCAGGCGGTCGAGCACCCGGCGGGCCTGTTGTGCATTTACCAGGTTTTTGTCAATGCTTCGGGGGTTATTGATGGCTTCATCAATGGCGCTTTTCGTGATCTCGTGGAATACGATGCGCTTTGTTTTATCCTCTTTTATATTCAGAGCATTTACCAGGTGCCAGGAAATAGCCTCTCCTTCGCGGTCCTCATCCGTTGCCAGCCAGATCAGCTCTGCATCTTTGGCGGATTTTCTGAGATTGGAAACAACTTTCTTTTTATCGGGAGAGATTTCGTATTTGGGTTCAAATCCATTTTCAATATCCACGCTGAGGTCCTTTTTCGAAAGATCCACCACATGGCCCATACTGGACATAACGGTATAATCCTTGCCCAGGAAATTTTCAATCGTCCTTGCTTTGGCCGGTGACTCAACGATTACGAGGTTTTTTATCATATTTTTCCTTTCTGCACTGCAAATTTTTGGGCTACAAAAGTATAAATTTCATCGATCATGCAAATCAGGCTGTATATTCATTAATACTTTTCAGGAGGAAAACGTCCCGCCAGGGATGAAAAAATTCCGGATTTCGGATTCCAGATTTCGGATTTCGGATTTTAAGTCAACATCTCCTAGTCTCACGATCCCTCACTGCCACCAGCTAACTTCGACATTCAGTATTCAGTGTTCGATAATTTGCCTGACGGCAGTCAGGTTCGATATTTTATGAAATGTTGCAAGTTTCTGTATGCGATGCTAAAAACCTGTAAATATCGAATGTCGAAGTGAGAAGCTACCCAAAATATTTTGGTAGACTCCTGGTCGCCTTAGTCGCCTCTGTTGCCCAAGTCGCCCAAGTCGCAACTAAACCGTCTTCAGTGCCGAATCCAGCGTATCAAACTTATGAAAATAATCATCCATCGACCTTTTGATCACTTCATGGGCTTCATCGATGCCAAAAGTATGGGTGATCTCAACGTCACTTTGTTTTCCGGGAAGATCTTTGTAAGTAAGGAAATAATGTTTCAGGCGGTCAACCACCAGGTCGGGGCAGTCGGAAATGTCTTTGTATTCCCCGTAAACCGCGTCATTGTTCAACACGGCAATGATCTTGTCATCCGACTGGTTGGAATCGAGCATGCGAAAGCCACCGATGGGCCTGGCTCTGACAAGGATATCACCGTGTACGATCTGTTTTTCGGTGAGGATACAGATATCGATGGGATCCCCATCCCCCTTGATGTTCTTGCGGCCGGTCTTTTCTTCACAGAACTTTGCAACTTCTTTACCACTGTACGTTTGGGGAATAAAACCATATAGTGCAGGGACGGTATTGGAATATTTCTGCGGGCGGTCGATGCGCAGATAACCCGTTTCCTTGTCCACCTCGTACTTAACGGTATCTGTGGTCACCATTTCCACGTAACATATCAAAACGTCTGGAGCATCATTGCCGATATCCACCCCGTGCCAGGGGTGAGACTTATATCGTAGCCCCATCAGCCTGCCAATGGGATCCATGATCTTGTTTGCCATTTGTTGTTGGTTTTTAATTTTTTGCAAAGTTACGGAAAGATAATAGAACGCGGATGGTCACAGAAAATGCAGATAAACACGGATTCAAATGTTAGCCACTAATGCACGAATGAATTCTAAAATTGAATAGCACGAATAAGACAGATAGGTATGTTGTATCTATATTCGTGTAATTCTTTTTTGTTCTTCCAATTCGTGCATTCGTGGCTAATAATCTGTGTCCATCTGCATTTTCCGCGTCCATCTGCGTTCCATAAATTAACGCATTTTTAACACCAAACCCTACCCAAAAACCACCACAAATCCTAACTTTGCTCAACATTGTACTTGACAAACGTATAATAAATGAGTAGTTTTGTTACTCGAATTAGTTTTGAATTTTTAATTTTGAGTTTTGAATTAGGCGACAAACAACTAAAGATCAGTTAAAAACAGGCTAACTTATGATTTTTGTTCCTCATCAAGAGATATCATTTTTACCCAGAATTTACATAACACCCCATTTTGATTCTGAGCTTTTCGATAAGCGATCTATATCCTGCAGATCCACGATAACTCAAAATCCAAAACTCAAAACTCAAAACTAACATGCTTGACACCCTCATCACATCCAAGACCCGTTTAAAGATCCTGCTCAGGTTTTTCCTGAACAGCAAGAACAGCTCTTATATGCGGAGTCTGGCCAATGAATTCCATGAATCCACCAACAGCATCCGCCTGGAACTGAATCGCTTTGAGGAAGCCGGCCTCCTGAGCGCCTACAATGAAGGCAATAAGAAAATGTTCAAAGCCAACACCCAGCATCCCCTCTTTCCCGATATTAAAAGCATCCTGATGAAACACATCGGACTTGACAAGATCGTGGAGAATGTGGTGAACAAACTGGGGGAGGTAAAAAAAGTTTTTGTGAGCGGGGATTTTGCCCGCGGAATGGACAGCAGCATCATCGACCTGATCTTCGTGGGAGAGATCAACCAGTCTTACCTGATCAAACTGATCGCCAAGGTGGAAGAATTGATCAACCGCAGGATCCGCTATGTGCTGTTCAGTGAAAAGGAATTTGCCGATTACAGCAAAGAACACAAAGAAGAAAAGTTATTGTTGCTCTGGGAAGAATAAAGCAAATGTCACCATGCAGAAAGAATGGTATGCAGTATATACGAAATCAAGGGCCGAAAAGGTGGTCGACAAAATGCTGAAGGAAAAAGGCATCGATTGCTACCTTCCGCTGCAAAAGGTTTTGAGGCAGTGGAGCGACCGCAAGAAATGGGTGGAAGAGCCCCTGATCCGCTCCTATATTTTCGTTAATATTGCAAACGATAGGGAATATTTGAACATACTACAGACCGATGGCGTGGTAAAATTTGTGACCTTTGCAGGCAAAGCAGCGAAAATCCCGGAAAAACAAATTGATAACATCAAACTCCTGCTGGCTTCCGAAGAAGAACTGGAAGTTACAGCTGAGGAATTTGAACCGGGACAGGAAATAGAAGTCCATGCCGGCCCTTTGAAAGGCCTGGAAGGCTCCCTGATCGAAATGCGGGGAAAGAACCGTGTGAAAGTAGAGCTTGAGGCCATCGGGCAGAGTATACTGGTTGAGATACCGGCGGTTTATTTGAGGAGGAGACAGTTGCAGTAGGCAGTAGGCAGTGGCAGTGGCAGTTGCAGTAGGCAGTGGCAGTGGCAGTTGGCAGGAGGCAGAGGGCACATTAAAAAGTTTGGTTCCATTGGGAAATGGGACTTAGGAGGCGGAGCTATAGCTATTAGGTGTTAAATAATTGTCGTTGAATGAAAAATTCCAAATAACAAATTCCAAAACACAAATAATATACAATATTCAATAACCAAAATTCCAAACCGCTCATAGCAAAAGGGGTAGTAGTTTTGAACATTCGAATTTGGAACTTAGAATTTATTTGTTATTTGAAATTTGGATTTTGGGATTTCATCATGGTACTTCAAGCATGAAAATAAAAAATCAGTAAAATATTAAGATATAGAATGAATGAAACGAAAATAGCTGTCATCGGCCTGGGCTACGTTGGTCTGCCCCTGGCAGTAGAGTTTGCAAAGAAATTCCCGGTGATCGGTTTTGATATCAATAAGGGAAGGATAGACGACTTGATCAAGGGACATGATACCACCCTGGAAGTGGAAGATGATCTCTTAAAATCCGTGCTGATCAATGATCACGAGCAGGAAAAAGGACTGTATATCACCAATAGCAAAATATTCATCCAGGATTGTAATTACTATGTGATCACAGTTCCCACTCCCATCGACAAGAACAAACGCCCCGACCTCACCCCCCTGATCAGGGCATCCGAAACCGTGGGCAGCGTTTTGAAGGAAGGCGACATTGTGATCTATGAATCCACCGTCTATCCCGGTGCTACCGAAGAAGAATGTGTGCCGGTCCTGGAAAAATACAGCAAGCTGAAATTCAACAAGGACTTTTATTGCGGTTATTCTCCTGAACGCATCAACCCGGGTGATAAGGTGCATACCGTAAGCAAGATCAAAAAGGTTACCTCGGGTTCCACACCCGAAGTGGCTGAGAAAGTGGATCAGCTCTACAAGGCCGTCATCACAGCCGGTACCCACAAAGCCTCCAGTATGAAGGTGGCTGAAGCCGCCAAGGTGATCGAGAATTCCCAGCGCGACATCAACATCGCCTTCGTGAACGAACTGGCAGTGATCTTCTCCAAGCTGGGCATCGACACCCACGAGGTGCTGGAAGCGGCCGGGACCAAATGGAATTTCCTGCCCTTCAAACCCGGACTGGTTGGCGGGCACTGCATCGGCGTGGATCCCTATTACCTCACCCACAAAGCCCAGGAGATCGGGCACAACCCGGAGATCATCCTCTCGGGCCGCCGCATGAACGACAACATGGGCATCTACGTGAGCAACCAGGTAGTAAAACTCATGATCCACAAAGGACATAAGGTGGCAGGATCTAAGACCCTCATCCTTGGCATCACCTTCAAAGAAAACTGCCCCGACATCCGCAACTCCCGGGTCATCGACGTGATCAACGAACTGAAGGAATTTGAATGCGATGTGGATGTGTACGACCCCTGGGCAAATCCGGAAGAAGTGAAGGAAGAATACGGAATACCATTAATTAATAATGAAGAATTAATAATGAATAATTCGTATGATGCCATCATCCTCGCCGTCGCCCATGACAGGTTCCGCAAGCTGGATATCAAAAAGCTGCGGAACGGGAATACGGTGTTATACGATATTAAGGGATTTTGGGATAAGGCGATCGTGGATGGAAGACTGTAAAGAAAACAAATTCCAAAAAACAAATCACAAATCACAAATAATATTCAATATTCAATGACCAAAATTCCAAACCGTTCATTGCAAAGGGGGCAGGAGTTTCGAACATTCGAATTTCGAAATTGATGCTTATTTGTTATTTGTAATTTGGAGCTTGTTATTTACTAAAATATGAACAAATCTGAGAAAATACTAATAACAGGAACCGCCGGCTTCATCGGCTACCACACCGCTAAAAAGTTTTTAGCTGAAGGCTACGAAGTGGTCGGTCTGGACAACATCAATGATTATTATGATGTGAGGCTGAAGTATAGCAGGCTGGAGGAATCCGGGCTTACGAAATACGCTAGCATCCATTATATGCTGAATATTAATTTGAAACTTGAAATTCGAAATTTGGCAGGTACCATGCAAAAGGATCTCAATTCCAAATTTCAAATTTCAAATTTCAATTTACACCCCGCCACCCTAAAAACCCTGCAGGAGAATTCCCCCTTTGAATACGGAACCATCTACCAAAGCACCACCCACAAAAACTACCGCTTCACCCGCCTCGCCCTGGAAGATTACGACAGCCTCAAGAAATTGTTCGAAAAGGAAAAGTTCGACCGTGTGGTTCACCTGGCAGCACAGGCCGGCGTGCGTTACAGCCTCACCAACCCTTTTACCTACATGGATTGCAACATCAACGGCCATCTCAACATCATGGAGGCCTGCCGGCACAACAAGGTAAAACACCTGGTGTATGCTAGCAGCTCCAGTGTATATGGCAGCAATACCAAAATGCCCCTGTCCACCTCCGACAACGTAGACCACCCCATCAGTCTCTACGCAGCCACCAAGAAAGCCAACGAATTGATGTCGCATACTTACAGCCATTTGTACGGCCTGCCCACCACGGGCCTGCGTTTCTTTACCGTCTACGGTCCTTTCGGCCGCCCCGACATGGCCCTTTTCCTCTTTACCAAAGCCATGCTCGAAGACAAAGCCATCGACGTATACAACCACGGGGAAATGTGGAGGGACTTTACTTATGTGGGGGATATTGTGGAGGGGGTGTATAGAGTAACATTCGAATCAAAAGCACTTGATATGCGGATTACAGATGACAGATTACAGATTGGGAGTTCAGACCCAAATCGAAAATCGAAAATCGAAAACCGACAATCGACAATCAAATCAGATCCCTCAACATCAGCAACCGCTCCCTACAAAGTTTACAACATCGGCAACTCCTCCCCCGTCAAACTCCTTGATTTCATCAAAGCCATCGAGGACAAACTCGGCAAAAAGGCAAAGATGAATATGATGGACATGCAGCCCGGCGACGTACCAAAAACCTGGGCCGACACCACCAACCTGGAAGCTGATGTGGGCTATAAACCGGATACGAGTGTGGAGGAAGGGGTTGGACGGTTTATTGGATGGTATAGAGAATATTATAATAAATAACAAATCTCAAGCACCAAATTACAAATAAATTACAATTTCAAAATTCAAATGTTCGAAACTCCTACCCTTGGCGAAGGGCAGTTTGGAATTTAGGTAATTGATTATTGGAGCTTATTTGTTATTTGGAATTTGAAATTTGGAATTTCAAACACAACTTATGAATCAATACAAACTAAACAACCTCCGCGAACTCGAGGCCGAAAGTATCCACATCATCCGTGAGGTGGCGGCTGAATTTGAAAACCCCGTGATGTTGTATTCCATCGGGAAAGATTCTTCGGTGATGGTAAGGCTGGCCGAGAAAGCCTTTTACCCCGGCAAGGTGCCTTTCCCCCTGATGCACATCGATTCCAAGTGGAAGTTCAAAGAAATGACGGCTTTCCGCGATCATTACGCCAAAGAGAATAACTGGGATCTCATCGTCCATTATAATAAAAAAGGTTTTGAGGAAGGGGTGGGACCCTTTTCCCATGGCAGCAAGGTACATACCGATATCATGAAGACCCAGGCCCTGCTCGAGGGACTGACAAAGCATGGTTTTGATGCCGCTTTTGGTGGGGCAAGACGTGATGAGGAGAAATCCCGCGCCAAGGAAAGGGTGTACTCTTTCCGCGATCGCTACCATCAATGGGATCCCAAAAACCAACGCCCCGAGTTATGGAACATCTATAACGCCAGGGTGCACAAAGGGGAGTCCATCCGGGTCTTCCCCCTCAGCAACTGGACAGAACTGGATATCTGGCAGTACATCCGCCTGGAGGAGATCCCCATTGTACCTCTGTATTACGCCAAGGAAAGACCTATTGTAGAATGGAACAACGCCCTCATCCTCGTCGATGATGAACGCATGCCCAAAGAACTGGCCGAAAAAGCCAAAATGCGGAAGGTTCGTTTTCGTACCCTGGGTTGCTACCCTTTAACTGGAGCAATAGATTCAGAAGCAGATACAATTGAAAAAATTGTGGAAGAGATGATGACCACCACCAAATCAGAAAGGACTACCCGGGTGATTGATTTTGATCAGGAAGCTAGTATGGAGCAGAAGAAACGGGAAGGATATTTTTAAATAACAAATAAAAAGCACCAAATAAAAAGCACCAAATAACAAATTCCAAATAACAAATAAACACCAAATTCAAAATTCAAATGTCCGAAACTCCTACCCCCTTGGCAAAGGGAGGTTTGGAATTTAGGTCATTGAATATTGGAATTTATTTGTTATTTGATGCTTGTTATTTGGAATTTCAACCTATGGATATAAAAGAATTTCTAGACCAGGATCAAAAAAAGGACCTGCTGCGTTTATTAACCGCAGGAAGTGTTGATGATGGTAAAAGCACACTCATCGGAAGATTGCTTTTCGACAGCAAAAAACTCTACGAGGATCAACTTACAGCACTCGAACGCGACAGCAAACGCGAAGGCCATGCCGGGGGCGAGATCGATTATGCCCTGCTGCTCGACGGACTCAAGGCCGAGCGCGAACAGGGCATCACCATCGATGTGGCTTACCGCTACTTCTCGACCAATAAAAGAAAGTTTATCATCGCCGATACCCCCGGCCACGAACAATATACCCGCAACATGATCACCGGTGGCTCTACCGCCAACCTGGCCATATTGCTGGTGGATGCACGTACCGGGGTGATCACCCAGACCAAAAGGCATACCTTCCTGGTAAGCCTGCTGGGCATCAAACATGTGGTGGTGGCCGTAAATAAGATGGACCTGGTGAATTACAGCCAGGAGGTCTTCGAGCAGATCGTGGAAGATTACAAATCCTTCGTGACCTCACTTGGCATCCCGGATATTAATTTCATACCCCTATCCGCCCTCAAAGGGGATAATGTGGTGGATGTTTCCGATAAAATGCCCTGGTACCACGGCAAGAGCATGCTGGAGTTCCTGGAAAGCGTGCACGTAACCTCCGACAAGAATTTCGAGGACATGCGTTTCCCGGTACAATACGTCATCCGTCCCGACCTGAAATACCGAGGCTTTGCCGGAAGGGTATCCTCCGGGATCATCCGTAAAGGAGATGAGGTGATGGTGCTTCCGTCAAGGCAAATGGCAAAAGTGAAAAGCATTGATACTTTCGACGGGGAACAGGAATTTGCTTTCCCGCCCCAGTCGGTAACGGTGAGCCTCGACCGGGAAGTGGATGTCTCACGCGGCGAAATGCTGGTGCATCCCAACAACCTGCCCCGCATCGATCGCCACTTTGAGGCCATGCTGGTGTGGATGGATGAAAAACCCATGGATCCTTATACCCAGTTCTATATCAAACAAACCACCAACAACACCAAGGCCCGTATCGACAGGATCAGGCATAAGATCGATGTGAACACCCTGGAGAAATCCGATGCCGACCATTTCGAACTCAACGAGATCGGGCGGGTGGAAATGACCACGGTCAAACCCCTGCTCTTCGATCCTTACAAAAAGAACCACAACACCGGTTCCTTCGTCCTGATCGATTCTGTTTCACACAACACCGTGGCAGTGGGCATGATCCTCGACAAAATATCGAGCGAGTCCTATTCACGACTCACGACGCACGATTCACAAAAAATAATCAAAGGGGAATCCCTGATCAGCCAGCAGGAAAGGCAAAAGAGATACAACCAGCAGGGCAGCACCCTCTGGATCACCGGCCTGCATGGCAGCGGCAAGAACGAACTGGCCTACAGCCTGGAGAAAAGACTTTTTGACATGGGCGCTGTGACCATACTGCTGGATGGAAAATCTGTGCGTTCCGGCCTCAGCAAAGAGCTGGACCACTCCCCCGCCGACCGTGCCGAGCACCTTCGCCGGGTGGCCCACATCTGCAAGATGCTGAACGAGCAGGGCATCATCACCATCTGCTCCTTTGTTTCACCGGATGAAGATATACGAAGCCAGGTCGCCGAGATCATCGGAAAAGACAACTTCAAACTCATCCACCTGCAATCCGATATCGAATACGCCAAAAAGAACGACAAATACGGACTTTATCAGCTAGCCGAAGAAGGCAAACTCAAACACATGCCCGGATACGACGCCACCTACGAAGAACCCGCCTCTGCAGACATCACCATCAGCGCAGAAGAGAACGGGAAAAACGTAGAAGGCATCCTGGAGAAATTGGCGGCTTGGAAGGTTTTTCCGAGAGAGTAGAGGATTCCGGATTTCGTGTTTCGTGTTTCGGATTGGGGGCTGCTACCAGATTTGAAAAATTAAATTGGCCAACACAGATATATGACAAATAACGACATTCGAAACACTAACAAATTAGCTAGAATCCCCCTAACCCCCTCCCGATAGCTATTGGGAAAGGGGGAATCGCTCGCTATTTGTTAAATTTTTTACTATGGAACAGGATAAGGAGGATGTCCAAAAGCCACGAAATACACCCTGGGTCACATCGAGCGTAGTCGAGATGCGCTGACAATCAATGACCCTTAGGCTTCGACTCCGCTCAGCCTGACGAAAAAGCAGCCTTTTTGAACAGCCTCTTTAGGGGGATTGAAAGAAATTTCAAAGAAGCAGCCCCATCTGTAATCTGTAATCTGTAATCTGTAATTTGAATTCAGAAACAAAATCTTAGCACTTAACACGTGACCTTAGACCAACTCATCGTAATCCTCGTAATCCTCTTCATCATCCTCTCCCTTTATTTCAATTGGGTGGGGCCGGGATTTTCTTTCACCATCGGGGTGATCGTACTGGGCATCTTCGGGGTGCTGACACCGGGGGAGATTTTGAGCGGCTTTTCAAACGAACAGATCGCCGTGATTGTGATCCTGCTGATCATCGGGGATACCATCCGGCGATCGGCCATGCTGGATGTGGTCTTTGGGAAATATTTCAAAGACAAACTGTCATTCAAAAACTATTTGTTCCGGATGACCACCCTGGTAGCCGCATTCTCAGCCTTTCTCAACAACACCCCCCTGGTGGCCATCCTCATGCCCAATGTGCATGCCTGGGGAAAGAAGAACAACATCTCCCCCTCCAGACTGCTGATCCCGCTCTCTTTTGCAGCCATCCTCGGCGGATGTCTAACCCTCATTGGCACTTCCACCAACCTGGTGGTGAATGGACTGGTGGCCGAACAGGATATCTTCCCCGACTTCAAAAGCCTGAATATCTTTGATTTTACTTACGTAGGACTGCCCATGGCCGTAGTTGGCATCCTTTACCTGATCTTTTTCAGCAAAAAACTTCTGCCCGCCAAGGAAGACGTACTGGAAGACTTCTCCAAAAAACAACGCGAATACATGGTGGAAGTGCGTGTGAAGTCCTCCTCCAAACTGGCCGGCAAGAGCATCGAAGAGGCCGGCCTGCGTAACCTGCCCGGACTTTTCCTGGTGGAGATCCACAGGAACCAGATCACCCTGCCGGCGGTATCGCCATACACAAAGATTTCCGAAAACGATGTGATGTACTTCGCCGGGGAAACGGAGACCATCGCCGAGCTGGTGCGCGAAAAGAACGGACTGCAGCTCTCACAAATGGGGATGTATTCCAAAAAACATCATACCGAACTCCTGGAAGTGGTGGTTTCCTACAACTCCAATCTCATCGGCAAGCTCGTGCGGGAATCCAATTTCCGGGCCCGTTTCGATGCGGCCATCATCGCCATCCATCGCAATGGGGAAAAGATCAGCGGCAAGATCGGGGACGTAAAGCTCATGGCCGGTGATGTGCTGCTGCTGCTGGCCGGCGACGACTTTAAAAACCATTACAAAGAAACCAGCGAGTTCTACCTCATCAGCAAAGTGAAAGAATTCAACAAACCCAATGTCTTCAATAATTACTTTTTGATCGGGGGCACCATTGCGGCCATCCTGGTAGCGGCCTTCAAGCTCACCAGCCTCTTCATCTCCCTCACCATCTTGTTGTCCCTCATCATGATCCTGAAGATCAACTCACCCAAAAACATTGCCCGCAGCATCGACTTCAACCTCATCATCGTCATCGCCCTGGCTTTGGCCCTGGGCACAGCCATGATCAAGACCGGTGTAGCCGCCGGCCTGGCCCACTTTACATTTGGCATGCTGAAACCTTTCGGCATCATCGGCATCATGGCGGGGGTTTACCTCATCACCACCCTGCTGGGCGCCCTGGTCACCAACAAAGCGGCCGTCGCCCTCATTTTACCCGTAGCCCTCACCCTGGCCCTGGAAATGGGTCAGGACCCGCGACCCTTCGCCCTGCTGGTCGCCTTCGCCGGCGCCGCCAGCTTCCTCACCCCCATCGGCTACCAGACCAACCTCATGGTCTACGGTCCCGGCGGCTACAACTTCAGGGACTTCCTGCGGATTGGAACCCCGCTGACAGTGATCTACCTGGTTGGGACGGTGTTGATACTTGTTTGGCAGTTTGGATTGCATCTGTGATGATTTCGGATTGGCACTTGCTTAAATTACTAAACTAACTGACTTCTTTGTCACCCTGAGCGGAGTCGAAGGGTCGGATTTCGGATTGGCCTTTGCTTAAGTTACTGATTTTATCTAATACCTTAGTGTCACCCTGAAGCGAAGTCGAAGGGTCGGGTTTCGGATTTAGGATTTTTGTACATAGCAACTTAGCAAGCATAGCACCTAGAAAACATGAAAATAAATAATTTTGAAGATTTAGAAGTCTGGCAATTAGCCAGGGAATTAAGCAAAACAAAACAATTAAGCAACTCACTGGGAGGATTTATCAAGTATCTTAAAAGCAGTGATATAAAAGGAAAGAAATTCAAGGCATAAATTTAGTAAACTAAGTTACAATTTGCGATGAGCCAATCCGACCCTTCGACTTCGCTCAGGGTGACACTAAGGAGTAAGTTATATTTAGTAATTTAAGCAAGGGCTAATTCGGAATCCGAAATCCGAAATCCGAAACATCAAATAAAGTTTATCTCACGATTCACAAGCATATGAGCAAGCCAACCAACATCCACCCAGTATTCCACCAGATCCTCACCCGCGCCGACAAGGAGAAATTCCTCAAGCAGCGCTCCTGTGTGATCTGGATGACGGGACTGAGCGGCAGCGGCAAAACAACCATTGCCCGCCACATCGAACTGGCACTGAATAAAAGAGGCCACCTCACCCAGGTGCTTGATGGTGACAACATACGCACCGGCATCAACAACAACCTGGGCTTTACCGAGGAAGACCGCATCGAGAACATCCGGCGCATCGCCGAAGTCTCAAAGTTATTCGTCGACTGCGGGGTGATCTGCATCAACAGCTTCATCAGCCCCACCCGCGAGATCCGCCACATGGCCATGGACATCATCGGCCGGGATGACTTTATTGAGGTCTTTGTAAATGCTCCCCTGGAAGTCTGCGAACAAAGAGACGTAAAAGGCCTCTACCAGAAAGCCCGGGAAGGCAAGATCAAGAACTTTACTGGGATTGATGCACCCTTTGAGAATCCGGAGAATGCACAGATTGAGTTGAAGACCGGGGAACAGAGTATTGCGGAGAGTATGGGGGTTGCTTTGGAGTATATTATTCCTCGGGTTAGTTATGGAGGATGAATGAATGGATGAATGGATGAATGAATGGATCAATGAATGGATCATACAGTCATACAATCATACAATCATACAACCATTCAATTCGTGACATCGATGTAATCCGTGGATTAATAAATTAGATCAAATCGATAAATTAAATAACCAAACAAAACTTGACTTATCCCGCAACTAGCATTAATTTTAACCCATGCGCCTGACAGAAGAAGAAAAAAATATCATTAAAAACACCATCGGAGAATTCGATCCCGAAGCACAGGTACGTTTATTTGGTTCCAGGACAAAAGATAGTGCAAGGGGTGGAGATATTGACCTGTTGATCATCAGTAAATCTTTAACATACAGAGACAAACTGCTGATCAGGGCGGCATTGAAAGAAAGGCTTGGAAATCAAAAAATTGATATTATCATTACCACAAAACCCAATACTGCCTTCACACGGCATGCCTATAAACAAAGCCTGATTATATGACTCACAAGGATCATATCGAAATCCTGCGAGACTTTTAAAAGAACTCAGAAATGACATTGTACATGAGTATGCCGTAAATGACCTGCACATAATATTCAGGGAAGTAATGGATCAAAGCCCTCTTCTACTCCAATATGCAAGGCAGGCACTTCTCAAAGTAGAAAACTTAAACAAGAAACTGAAAGGCTAAAATTTTACTAAATTTGTTAGAAACCAATCAATAATAAATGCTGTCTTCTGCTGAAATATTGAAGTTTTTAAAAGAAAACAAACATTACCTCAAAACCCATTTTAACTGCACAGAAATAGGTTTGTTTGGTTCATTTGCCAGGAATGAGCAATCGGAGAAAAGCGACATAGACATCCTGGTAAGTTTTGATCCAGACACCCCTGACCTTTATCATAAAGAACAGCAATTAAAAAAATACCTGGAAGCAAATTTTAACCGACCGGTGGATATCTGCGCCAAAAAATGGATAAGACCGGTTTTTAAACCTTTGGTACTCAAGGAAGCAATGTATGCATAGTAAAGACTATTACATACTTCTCTCAATTATTGAAACAATTGAAAAAATCCTGAAATACACTGCTGATTATGCAACAGCAGAGGAGTTGTATGAAAACGATCGGGATTTCGATGCAGCTATGATGAATTTCATTGTGATTGGAGAAAATGTTGGTAAGGCTCTCTGATGCACTGAAAGAAGTTAACCAGCAAATTGACTGGCAAAAGATTTACGGTTTAAGGAACATCATTGCACATCATTACTTTGGAATCAATGTAGATATTGTCTGGGAGATCATTCAAAAAGACCTGCCAGTACTCAAAACAAACCTACAAAAGATCATCGAATGAATCATCAGATGATCATCAAATAATCCCAAGAAATGTTATCATCTAATTGATCGCCTTGCCTAGGCAGGCAGGAATTTAACGCCATGCCTGCATCGCCTTCGCATAGCTTCAGCGGAGCAAGGCCGGCAGGCAGGAATTTTTTTAGCTGATAAAATCATGAGCTTGACAATAGCCAGGAACCATAGCCATACAGAAAGCCTGAAAAACCTGGTAGTAAAAATTAGATCAATTAGATTAATTCGATGACAAAATTTTTTGATGATCAATTAGATGACAAAAATTAGTTGAATTAGATGTCTGCTAATTTAGTACATTTGTCTGCAAATAACAGACACCCAAAGTGAATACTTTAGAAAAAATATTTTCCTCCAAAGCCAGGGCAAACATATTCAAAATATTGTTCGGGCTTCAAAAGAATGAAATTCACCTGCGAGAAATACAACGAATTTCAGGCCTTACTGTCGAGACCATCCGGCGTGAATTAATAAACTTAGAAACGCTGGAACTAATTAAAAAGCGCATTGATAGTAACAGAAACTATTACCAGGCAAATACAAGCCATCCTCTTTACATTGAGATTCATAATATCGTTCTAAAAACTGCTGGATTGAAGGATGTTTTACAAAATGCCTTATCACCAATAAATATTGACTTCGCTTTTGTTTTCGGCTCATTTGCTTCAGGTAAAATGAATGAGGATAGTGATATTGATCTATTTATTATCGGTGAAACCAGGCTGCGAGAAATCAGCAAACTGATCAAAGAACCTGCTGTAACACTCCACCGGGAAATCAACCCACACACCATGACTTTAAGCGAGTTTAAAAAAAGGATATACAACAAGGATCATTTTGTATCGAACCTTTTAGATTCTCCAAAATTATTTATTATCGGCAAAGAAAGTGAGTTTACAGGACTGGTTAAATAATCGTTGGATTAGAAAGCACACAAGCAGTGCACAAGAAATAAACAATCTGCTAGAGATTGTTGAACGGGATATCAAGGATGCTGACTACAGGCAGGTTTCACCCGATTGGAGGTTTGGTATCGCATACAATGCCGCATTAAAACTATGTACGATTTTGCTGTATGCAGAAGGATTCAGGCCGGAAAGAAACCTGGCACATTACAGGACCATCCAATCAATGCCTTTGATCCTGGGTACTGATAAAGAAGAAGATGCCAACTATCTTGACACCTGCAGAACAAAAAGAAACACCCTGGAGTATGATTATGCGGGAGGGGTTTCACATGAAGAAGCGGATGAACTTTTAGATTTTGTGTCGGAATTAAAGAAGAACGTCATTAACTGGATCTGGAAGCAACATCCCGAACTCTTGAAGTAAATCATCCAATGATCCCAGGAAATATTATCATCTAATTAATCGAATTTAACGCCGTGCCTGCCGGCAGGTAGGAATTATTTTTTACCCAATTTATCATTCGATTGACAGTTGAGAAGAATTGTATCTATAGCAAAAAGTCTTACGAACCTGGTAGCAATAATTAGATCAATTAGATCAATTCGATGACAAAAATCATCCAATGACCATCATCTAATAATCATCATCGAATTTATCGAATTAAACGAATTAATAATTCCCCAATTTCTCATTTGAATGAAAATTGAAATGAACCATGCCAATAAAAAAATGTCTGATGAACCTGGCAGCAAAAATTAGATCAATTAGATTAATTAGATGATAAAATATTTTCGATGATTAATTCGATGACAAAATCATCAGATGATCATCATCGAATTTATCGAATTAAACGAATTATTATTAGCTGATAATCCATGAACCTGACAATTAACAGGAACTATAGCAATAAAAGAAGACATAAAAACTTAGTAGTAACCAATTAGATTAATTAGATCAATTCGATGACAATAAAATAATTAGCTGAATTCGAAAGCCGATGACAAGAAAATCATCACATGATCATCCAATGATCCCAAGAAAGATTCATCATCTAATTAATCGAATTAAACGAATTATTTTTTGATGATAAAATCATGAGCTTGACAATAGCCAGGAACCATAGCCATACAGAAAGCCTAAAGAACCTGGTAGTAAAAATTAGATCAATTCGATCAATTAGATGACAAAATAATTAGCTGAATAAGATGACCCTGCTATATAAAGATGAGTCATATAAGATCATAGGCGCCTGCATGAAAGTCCACAATGAATTAGGCTGCGGATTCCTCGAAGCCGTATACCATGAAGCATTAGCCATCGAACTCAAAAACCAAAACATCCCATTCACCCAGAAACAACAACTCAACATCATCTACCGCGGACAAACACTAAATAAACACTACGAAGCAGACTTCATCTGCTATAATGAGATCATCGTAGAGATCAAAGCAACATCATCACTGTCTTCAACGGATGAAGCTCAAGTGATCAACTACCTGAAAGCAACAAATAAAAAACTTGGATTACTAATAAACTTCGGAACAGAAAGCCTCGAACACAAGCGGTTGGTCCGCCTCTGATCATCTAAAAGATTTATCATCTAATTAATCGAATTTAACGAATTTTTTTTAGCTGATAATTGACAGGAACTATAGCAATAAAACAAGACCGAAAAACTTAGTAGTAACCAATTAGATCAATTCGATTAATTCGATGACAATAAAATAATTAGCTGAATTCGAAAGCCGATGACAAAAAAATCATCAGATGAATCATCATCGAATTAATCTAATTAATCGAATTTTTTTTAGCTTGATAACCCCAGGGTCTGACAGTTGACAACAAACAAAGCAACAAAATAAGCCCGAAGAACCTGTCCTGAGCGAAGACGAAGGGCCCCAATTAGATTAATTAGATTAATTCGATGACAAATTTTTTTGATGATCAATTAGATGACAAAAAACTTAGATGACAAAAAAATCATCCGATGACCATCATCGAATTAATCGAATTAAACGAATTTTTATTAGCTGATAATCCATGAACCTGACAATTAACAGGAACTATAACAACAAAAGAAACCCGAAGGACCCTGTCCTGAGCTTGCCGAAGGCCCCAATTAGATTAATTCGATAAATTCGATGACAAAAAATAATTAGCTGATAATCCATGAACCTGACAATTGCCAGGAACTATAGCAATAAAACAAACCCGAAGAACATGGCTGGAAAAATTAGATTAATTAGATAAATTAGATGACAAATTTTTTTGATGATCAATTAGATGACAAAAAAATCATCAGATGACCATCCAATGATCCCAAGAAAGATTCATCATCGAATTAATCGAATTTAACGAATTAAAAATTCCCGTTAATCCATGATTCTGACAATTAACAACAACCACAGCAACAAAAGAAGCCCGAAGAACTTGTCCTGAGCGAAGACGAAGGGACCAGTCCTGAGCCATTCGACAGGCCTGTCCTGAGCCAGCCGAAGGAACCTGTCCTGAGCGAAGACGAAGGGCCCCAATTAGATCAATTAGATTAATTCGATGACAAAAAAACTTCGATGATCATCAAATGATCCCAAGAAAGATTCATCATCGAATTAAACGAATTATGACTTCGCTGATAATCCATGAACCTGACAATTGACAGGAACTATTGCAACAAAAGAAACCCGAAGAACTTAGTAGTAACCAATTAGATCAATTAGATGACAAATTTTTTTGATGATCAATTAGATGACAAAAAACTTAGTACCTTTAGTATAAAATGAAACCACTCCGCAAAGAATTATTCTGGGATATAAAAAACCGATCAGTCGATCTGGATGCACATAAGCAACTTATCATTGAAAGGGTATTATCACTGGGAAATCTTGAAGAATTTAAATTTCTTTTGAATCACTATAGCCATGAAGAAATAAAACGATCCATTAAAAGCCTGGGTTATCTTGATCCGAAAACCCTGAGTTTTGTCCAAAGCTTTTTTGACCTTGATAAAAAAGATTTGAAATGTTACACCGGGAAACAGTCAGCAAGACAACATTGGATTTGATACAAAGACTTCATTGATATATATTTTCTGTTGAAACAATTTAGTTTTGCTGATATCATCTCTTTTTATCGCAAGAAATATAAAAGCAGAAATGAATTTCATGCGATCAAAAGCTTGACCTATTTTGAAGATATCATTTCCGAAAATTGGCCAGAGATGATCATCGAAAATGATCTGAGTCTTGAAAAAATAAAGAGGGTATTGCTTGATGAAAGAGAGCGATACCTGAAGAATGACAACTAATCAATAAGTAACTGTATCAGAGCTTGGTACTTCGTAAAAGTTTACCATGAGCCCTTCGGCAAGCTCAGGACAGGCCCCTTCGTCAAGCTCAGGACAGGCCTGTCGAATGGCTCAGTATGAATTGTTCGGTGTTCGGAGCAGCATAACACAAAACAAATTAGATAAATTAGATAAATTCGATGAAAAAAAAATCATCCGATGACCATCATCGAATTAATCGAATTAAACGAATTTTTTTAGCTGATTTTATGTCTAATCCTATTGAAGTACAAATAATTAATTTACCAAAAATTGAAGACCCCCGTGGCAATCTTTCTTTCATTGAAGAGGAAAATCACATTCCCTTTAAAATAATACGAGTGTACTGGATTTATGATGTGCCGGGTGGGCAGGTTCGCGGAGGCCACGCCTTTAAAGAGCAAAAAGAATTTATAGTAGCACTTTCAGGTAGTTTGGATGTGGTGGTGAGTGATGGCAATGAAGAACAAACATACCATCTTAACCGCTCTTACTATGGTTTATACATCCCTAATATACTTTGGCGACAGATGAAAAACTTTTCAACTAATGCCTTGGCAATTGTAATGAGTTCTACGGAATTTAAAGAGGAAGATTACATCCGCGATTTCTTATCCTTTAAAAACTTCATCCGTGAGAAATAATATAATTTTTGATTGTTCCATACTTGAATTACCCAAAATCCATAACCGGGCAGGGAATATTACTACGGTTGAAAACTTAAAAAATGTACCCTTTTCTACGGAACGAATTTATTACCTATACGATGTGCCAGGTGGAGAAAGTAGGGGTGGACATGCTCATAAAGAGCTTCAGCAGCTACTTATAGCCGCAAGTGGTGCTTTTGATGTTACAATTGATGACGGAACAAATAAACGCACCATAACTTTGAATAGGCCATATTTTGGATTACATATTGTACCGGGCATCTGGCGTGAACTTTCAAATTTCTCGTCCGGAGCTATTTGTCTGGTTTTGGCTTCACATAAGTATGATGAAAAGGATTATATCAGGGATTACAAAGAGTTTAAAGATTTAAAAAATTATTAAATTAATGGGTGATAATTATTTCATAAAAAGGTTTGAGTTTAAAAAGGATGAAGGCACTTGGAATGAATTTTTAAAGCATTCTAAAAATTCTACTTTTTTATTCGACAGAAATTTTATGGATTACCATAAAGATAGGTTTACAGACCATTCTTTGATGGTTTATGATGAAAAAGAAAATTTAATTGCTTGTTTACCTGCTAATGAAAAGAATGAAACAGATATTGTATCCCATACAGGTTTGACTTATGGTGGTTTTATTTTTGAAGAAAAACTCAAACTTCCCAAGATTATTAATGTATTTAAGTCAGTTTTAAAATATTATAACGATATAGGTTTTGAATTCATTTATTATAAAGCTTTTCCACGGATATATAATACGATTCCATCAGATGAGCTTGACTATTGCCTTTTTTTATCTGATGCAAAATTATACAGAAGAGATACAGCAATAGTAATTAACCAAGAAAATAAAATTAAATATTCTGCTAATATAAGGCGGGAAGCTAAAAAGGCAGCTAAAAATGGTGTCATTATATCCGAATCAGAAAATTTTGAATTGTTTTGGAATGAATTACTTGTACCGAATTTAAAACAAAGGTTTGGGGTTAATCCAGTACATGCAGTGAATGAAATTCTACTTTTGAGAAACAAGTTCTCTGATAGAATTAAATTATATTTAGCGAAGCGACAAGATGAAATATTAGCGGGCACAGTTTTTTTTATTACCGATAATGTGGCCCATTGTCAATATATTGCAGCCAGTGATGGGGGAAGAAAAATTGGAGCATTAAACTTATTATTTACTACGCTTATAGATGATAAATTAAGTGCAAAAAAATATTTTGATTTTGGAATAGTAAACGAAAATGATGGAAAAAGTTTAAATATTGGGATGTTAGGATGGAAGGAAAGAATGGGAGGGAGAGCAATTTCACATGATTTCTATAGAGTTAAGGCTGTTGAGTATAAAAAAATATACAACTTATTGAAATGAGTAATTTTACAATTTTAAATGGTTTCGACCGCTCTGGAACTTCTGCAATATCTAGAACCCTAGCCAATCATCCTGATATTGAATTAATTATGCAGCCCTTTAACTCTGGCTTTATCAGGAAAAGGATGTATGAGATATTTGATGAAGAAGATGAGAATAGTGAAGCATTTCAATTTTTTAATGGATTACGCAATAATCAAATAAAAGAAGAATACATACATTCGCACTGGTATTATAAATACTCTACTACTAGGCAATTTAAACCTGGTAAAATACATTTGATTAAAACTACATTAAATCATCTCGCCTTAAAATGGATGAGAAAGAATTATCCGGATATTGATGTTTGGGGAATTTGGAGAGAGCCTCAGGATATTGTTTCTTCCATAATTCGTAACGGTTTTTATGGAATATGGTATCCCGAAGGTGTCAGAGAAATAACTCCTACAATAAAAAAAGAACCTGAATTAAAAAAGAATTATCAACCATTTCTTAATAACTTAGATAACGAATTTAAAAACACTGCTTTTCTTGTAGCAGTGAGGTCACATTTTTTCTTTAAACATCTTGACGAAAATAATCTTATCGTTTATGAAGATTTTAGAGGCAATCCGAATTATTTATGGAAATTCACCCGTTATTATGGATTGCAGGATAAGGATTTTACTAATTCAGCGAAAGGTGATTTAAACATTACGGGCAAAAGGGAAGTTCACAAAGATGATAACCTTTTTAAAAAGTGTGATATTGACTTTATGAATAAGATTTTTGAACCTTTAAAAAAGTTAAAGGAGGAAAAGTTCAATGATTAAATTCCTGGACCTACAAAAAATAAATGCCCAATACGCCGAAGAAATGAAACAAGTGGCCGCTGAAGTCATTGATTCAGGCTGGTACTTAATGGGTGAAAAGCTGAGCCAGTTTGAAGAAAACCTGGCCAAATATATCGGAGTAAAACATGCCATGGGAGTAGGAAATGGTTTAGATGCTTTACGGTTAATTTTACGTGGCTACATTGAAATGGGCGTGATGCAAAAAGGTGATGAAGTGATTGTACCGGCCAATACCTACATTGCTACTATACTGGCCATTACTGACAATGATTTAAAACCCGTTTTGATAGAACCTGATATCCAAACCTACAATCTTGATATTACCCAGCTAGAAAAACATATTACACCACGTACGAAAGCTATTATGGTCGTTCATTTATACGGCCAAATCTGCTGGAGTGAAGAACTCGAAAGCATTGCCAAAAGACACAATTTAAAAATCATAGAAGACAATGCGCAAGCTTTAGGGGCAGAGTGGAACGGAAAAATGAGCGGAGGATTAGGAGATGCTTGTGGCAACAGCTTTTATCCAGGAAAAAATCTTGGAGCTCTCGGCGATGCTGGAGCTGTCACTACCAATGATACCTTACTAGCTAAGGTAGTAAGGGCTTTAGGAAATTACGGTAGCAACAAAAAATACCTCAATGACTACAAGGGCCTCAATAGCCGTATGGACGAACTACAAGCCGCTTTTTTGGATATTAAGCTGAAATACCTGGATAAAGAAAACCTTAATAGACGGAATATTGCACAATACTACTGCAATAATATTATCAACACAGATATAATTCTTCCTTCAATAAGAAATTATAAAAACCACGTTTGGCATCTTTTTGTAATCAGACATGCTCAAAGAGCTAAACTGCAGTCTTTCTTAAAAGAAGAAGGTATTCAAACTATGATACATTATCCGATACCTCCTCATTTACAAAAGGCCTTTCTTCACTGGAATCATATGAATTATCCAATAACTACAAAAATTCATAATGATGTGTTAAGTATTCCAATAAATTCAATATTAGAACACGAGGAAGTAAAGTTCATCTGTGATAAAATAAATTCTTTTTAATGTGTAAACTTTTAAAGAAACTAAAAAACAATGAACTAATAAATGCTAGCCTATATACAGGTTTCGGCACTTTTATAAATATGATATCTAGTCTAATAATTAATAAAATAGTTGCAGTTACTCTCGGTCCCTCAGGTTTAGCATTAATTACTCAATTTCAAAACTTCATACAGATTTCAACAAATATATCATCAGTAGGTATCAAAAATGGGGTTATAAAAACGGTTTCTGAAAATTATGATGATATAGCTGAATCCAAAAAGATTTTTTCAACAGCATTTAGTTTATCGATAATAGGTTCTTTTTGCCTAGGTTTAACAATTATTTTTTTTGCTAATTCATTATCTTCTTACTTAATCGAAGATATGTCATATAAAGATGTGTTTTATTTATTTGGTTCTTTGTCAATATTATTTGGTATAAATCAAATCTTACAAGCAATTTTAAATGGCAGAAAAGAAATAAAAAAGTTAGTAAGTGTAAATGTCATTAGAAGTATTTCTGCTCTTATTTTAATTACTTATTTTGGCTGGGCTTATGGTCTTAGAGGGATTTTGTACGCACTTACTTTCTCTCAACTAGTAGTTTTTTTAACCGCTACTTATTATATTTATAGATGTAATTGGTTTAGTTTATCATTTTTTACAGGTTTTTTGTATAAAAAATACGTAAAAAAATTATTGGCCTTTACTGTAATGTTGGTAGTTGCAGAAATGATGCTCCCATTTATTCAAATACAAATAAGAAAGTATATTATAGATAATTTGTCTAAAATTGATGCAGGATATTGGGATGCAATGTGGAAACTATCTTCCGCATATTTGACATTTGTAACATCAACATTGAGTATATACTATTTACCTAAACTCAGCTATTTAAAAAGCCGTTATGATATAAAACGAGAAATATTAAATGCTTACAAAATTGTATTACCGTTATTAAGTCTTGCATTATTATTAATATTCTTTCTTAAAAAACAGATAATTTTATTACTATTCACTGAGGACTTTTTAAAAATGCAAATATTATTCGGGCCGCAGTTACTAGGGGATTTTTTTAAAATAGCATCGTGGCTGATTGCTTTCCTCATGATAGCTAAAGCGAAAATTAAAATGTTTATTATAACCCAAATAGTATTTGCGCTAATAACTTATTTCTTAACAATTTATTTACTAGATCATTTTGGTATAGTAGGAGCTGTTTATGCTCATCTAATTAAATTTATTATTTATTTTGTAACTGTTATTATCTTATTGAAAAACTATTTATATGTCAAGCAAAAATAGACCCATCGTGACGGTTCGTATTTCATCATATAACCACGAAGAATACGTGACTGAAGCGATAATGAGTGTGGTTAATCAATCTTACGGTTTTAAAAATATTCAACTTATTGTAATAGATGATGCTTCAACGGATAAAACAGGGCTTATCATCGATAAATTATCAAAACAGTATGATTTTAAGTTTATACAAAATACTGTTAATATAGGGGCTGCTGCCAATAATAACAGAATTATAAAAATGGCCAAAGGAAAATATATAGCTGGATGTGCTTCTGATGATTATTGGACTAATGATAAAATTAAGAAACAAGTAGAATTTATGGAAAGAAATCCAGAAATTCCATTTTGTTATGGACAGATGATTAAAGTAGATCATAATTCTAAGCCAATTAATTATAAAAAAAATCTTGTTAAGAAGTTATTCAAGATAGACGAAAGAAACACATATAAGAGCGGGCATGTATTTAATGATATAATTTTAATGAATTTTCATCCCCCGGTTAGTGGTATGTTTAGAACAGAAATCTTTAATAAAGTAGGGTATTACGATGAAGAATTAAGGGCAGAAGATTTTGATATGAATTTAAAAATAACTAGAAACTATCCAATTGGTTATATTGATGATGTGCTAGGATATTACAGAATACATAGAAATCACACAATGACAATCAACTATGATAATGTATTTAATTCTCACCGTAAGTCAATAGAGAAATACAGAAACGATAAAATATATTCAAAAGCAATTAACTTCTGGCGCATAAGAAAGGCTTTAAAAATTAGCAATGTTAAACAAAGGAAAAAAGAAGCCATAGGGTTGTTATTGAAAGCAAAAAGATTTTTTTTTAAAAGAGAATATATTTACAGTTTACTTAGGATTCTTTTTCATTGAGAACTTTTAGCATTTAATTTGGAGCAAAATTTCACTTGTACTAAAGCAATAATCTTTACTTGATATTTAGACACATTAAAAAAACTATACGCTTTTGGAACATACAAAATACAAATAAACTAAGTGCTTTAAAAAATAGTTATGTATGATGCTCTCAAAGCAATGATTATTTCATATTAAACTATTTATAGATACGAAAACATATAAACTTTAACTAAGCGACCTAATCTTTGGAAAGATTCCAACCTATCAATTTGTAAAATCATATGAAAATAAGATCAAAATTTTTCATTTATCTGGTATTATTTTATATTTTATATTCTCCGAGATTATTTTTATCTTTCAATTTGATGCATATATTTGCTTTTATATCAATATTGTTGCTAGGTACGAAATATAAAAGTGAACTTATTTTATTATTAAGGAATCCGAAAGTGAAATATTTTATTAGATTAATGCTTTTTGTATTAATATACTTATCATACATTACAATATCAAAATCTCCTCACGACTATTCATATTTATATAATAAAGCTCTTATTCTGTTTGAATTTTTACCAATAGCACTATATATTAATTTATACTTTACAAAAAATAATTATAATTATCTATCTTTAGTTGTTATATTACTAAATGTAGCGCTAATACAATCATTCACGAGTTTAATTGCTTTTTCTTTTCAAGATATTCACTCACAAATACTTCAACTTCAAGAAAAATATGGTGGTATTGATAATTTACAAATTGAATATAGGGGATACGGGATTGGGTTGGGATATCTATTTCCTATTCCAGTATTACAAGGATTTATGGCATCAATTGCATATCTTCTAGGTTTAAAAATGTCATCTAAATATTTTATATATATCCCATTTTTATTATTTTCAGTTATTATTAATGCTCGTATTGGAATAGCTATATTTTTTATTAATGCAATTTTGATTACATTATCCAATGCGATGAAAGTAAAGTCTATTATGAAATTATCTATTTTTATTACAATAATGATATTTGCATTTAGTATATTATCTAATTTTATTTTATCCATGAATTACCAGTTATATGATTGGATATATAGTGGCTTTGATACAACGAATGTGTTAGTGTCTTATAATGAATTTACAGGAAATTATGCAGTGCTGAAAGAAATGTATTTTTTCCCAAAATCATTTATTGAGATAATCTCGGGTACAGGCACCCAAATAATGTACGGATCTCCAATGGGTAATTCAGACATAGGTTATATAAATGATATTTTTTATGGAGGTATAATTAGTATGGTTTTATTATACGCTGCCTTTATTAAATTACTTTCCACAAATAAGGGTACTGTGTTATCAAAGAATATATCTACTTTAATGATAATTACATTATTACTCTCAAATATAAAAGGAATTGCGTTTTCTGGAAATGCTTTTATAATGGCTTTCATCTTAATTGGAATAGCTGCGATTACAATTACGAAGGGTGATCAATATTTAACCTAGATAACTTTGATTATTATACATGGTTTAGCCAGAAACAAATACGATCGTCGCATGACCAGTAATTACCTGAAAGGCACAATTAGTGATGAAATCAATGCGATAATGTTTGGTGATGCATTCAATTTCAAGAGGCTGGTCAGAATATGAGCAAGAATTTTTTTTGTTTTTCTTGAAAAAGAGTTGTTGAGGTTAAAATCTTAAATTTTAATAATAAACTGAAGTTGTTAAGGGTCGACTAGCTAGAAAATTTGATTATTTATAGAATATTATGTTAACTATACTTACGAGTCCCAAACCATTTGTTGGTATTGATAAAACTAATCAATATAGAGCTATCAACAGCTGGAAGAAAATAAAAAATGTAGAAATCTTCTTATATGGAGATGAATTTGGGATTGAAAATGCTAGCAATGATTTAAATGTTCAAGTAGTTAAGAATGTAGATTTGTCAGACGAAGGTATGCCGTATTTTAATTCGATTATTCATCATGCGAATAACGTTGGAAAGTATAATATTCAAATGTACATAAACTGCGATATACTTATGAATAGTACTATTTTGTTAGCCTTAGAATTAATAAAATTCAATAAATTCCTATTGATTGGAGAAAGAATTGATTTAGACGAAGGGGTTTATATCGATATAAATAAAAATGGCTATAAAAATGAATTAGTAAATAATTACAATAAGTCAAAAGTTAAGTTTCATGGACCAACGGGCATTGACTATTTCATATTTACAAAAGGTATTTGGGAGTCTCTGCCTAAAATAATTGTTGGAAGAGGAGGATATGATAGTGCTCTTTTAGCTCACTGCAAGAGAAATTTAATTCCGGTTATTGATGGAACTGAGACCATTATTGCTTTACACCAATTTCATAATTATTCTCATGTAACTGGCGGAAAAAAAACGGTTTTTTTTGGCTCTGATGCAAAAGTTAATAACAAGGCTCAGGGTAGTAAATATTCAGGAAATTGGGTTTCAGATTCTGATTATGCGATTAAAAATAATGAATTAGTATCTTGGGTTTGTAGAGGTAATAAATTAAGAGCATTTGAATTATATATACGGTTCAATCTAAATTTTGAATTTGGCGCGTTATTTATAAGGATGTTAAACAAATTATTTAATGGGAAACATTCAATTCCACCAAGTTTAAATGGTACCATTATCGATAAATTAAACGAGTAATAATAAAAAGTGCTATGTGGAAATTAAAATTAATGGGTTTGCTTCAGGGAACAATTATTTATCGCTGGATTAAAAGATATATTATTTGGAAGTGGAAAAAATCGGGCCAACCACTTCCTCCACCATATACGGTTAAAAGAAGTGAGATAAAAAAAATATCGCACGAATTTGGTTGTAAAACATTTGTTGAAACAGGAACTTTTCTGGGTGCTACAACATCAGATTTAGTTGATTCATTTAGTGAATTATATACAATTGAGTTAAGCACGAAATTATATGACCGAGCGAAAAAAAAATTCGCAAAGCAAAACAAAGTAAATGTCCTACAAGGAGATAGTGGAAAGGTGCTATTCGATGTTGTCCCTAAATTAAATTCAACAACAATGTTTTGGCTAGATGGACACTATTCAGGTGGAGTGACAGCAAAAGGAGAGACAGACTGTCCTATATTTAATGAGTTAGATGCAATTTTTCAATTAAAAAGGATTGATTTTGTTATTATGATTGATGATGCTCGATGTTTTAGTGACCCCTTAGAGCATGATTATCCGCCCATAGAAGTATTAGAAAATTATATTAATGAAAACTCACCAATAAAAATGTCGCTAAGTGTAGATTTGGACATAATTACTTTTAAGCCAGAAAAAATATAAATTTAATAAAATAGATAATTTGTTATTTGGAAAATATTTCAACTTTCAACAAGTATATGTTTATCCTAAATTACCAGCCGTTCGAGATATTTGGCTAATTAGATACAGGGGATCGGGTTTAGCAAATTGCTTATTTGTTGTTTCGCGGGCCTTTCTAATTGCACAAGATAATGGATGGAAATTAATAAATCCAACTTGGGGGAATATAATTTTAGGCCCGTACATAAGAAATGAAAAAGATAAAAGGCATTATTTAGGACTTTTTAAAAAAACCGGCAAATCAAATCTTTCAAAACTAATGTGCTTGTTTTTTTTAAAAGAAATTACAATGGAATCTGCTGTTTCGGGCAAGAAAGGTAAAATTGTGATAGAAGGATTAGGCAATTATTTTGTTGAACTCCTACATGATCAGGAAAGAGTAAAAGCGTTTATCTATAGCATCCTACGACGAGAAGTCGTTTCAAAATTTGAAAATGTTGAGTTTAATCATGTCATAGGAGTTCATATAAGACTAGGTGATTATTCTTCTGAGCGCAGAACACCTATAGATTGGTATGAGACAATCATTAAAGAGATTCTCAGTAGCATTGGGGATAAATATAAATTTTTTGTTTTTTCAGATGGGCAAGATTATGAATTAACTGAAATATTATCCATCCCTCAAGTTGAAAAAGTGTTTTTTGGAAATGCAATCTCAGATATTTTAGCACTAAGCAAGTGTGAATTAATCATTGGTTCCGATTCAACATTTTCAGCATGGGCATCTTTCATTGAGCAAGTACCAGTTATATTTCCCAAACGGCACTTCGGTACGGTGCTGAACGACTCAAAAAAAGAATTTATTTTCGATGGAGATTATAAATCTTTACGATTATTTATCAAAAATATCTTTTGACTTGTCATTATTTTACATTTTTATAAAGAACGATGTCTTTTGATCATAAATTTATTATCTACTACTGCACTAACTTAGCCCCTCTTTATCGAAAATCGTTATGGAAACTATTATTAGAAAATTCTCATAATGACATGCATTTTATCTTTGGGGAAAATCATGCTTTGGGTATTAATCCCATTGATTTTAATCAGAAAGAATTTGCATTGCACAAAAGCAAACTGCATCGAATTAAAAACATTTGGCTTAACCATAAAATATTAATTTGGCAAAAAGGAGTAATCAGTAAATTCTTTAAATCTAAATTTGATATGGCCATTTTTTTAGGCGAAATGTATTGCATTTCAACCTGGCTGGCGGTTATAATTTGCCGGATGCGTGCAATAAAAGTGGTTTACTGGGGACATGGACTGTATGGAAATGAAGGAAAACTAAAACTTTTTTTACGAAAAGCTTTTTTTCGGTTAGCCCATAATCACCTGCTTTACGAGCGTCGTGCAAAACAATTGATGGTAAATGAAGGGTTTAATCCGGAAAAATTGTATGTAGTTTTTAATTCGCTCGATTACATGGAACATAAAAAATTAAGGATAAAATATGAGCATATAAACAAATCCGATGTTTTTAGCTTTTTTTCAAAACCAACTTTGCCGGTACTGGTTTTTATCGGGCGTTTAACTACTGTAAAGAAACTTAATATGTTATATCAGGCGGTTGCACAAATAAATAAGAAACAGATTCGGGCGAATTTATTAATAATCGGCGATGGCCCTGAGAAACAGAATTTAAAAATTACAGGGGAACAAGGATTAAAAAGTTGCTGGTTATATTTTACGGGTGCTATTTACAACGAAGAAGAAATTGGTAAGTACCTGTCAGCTTCCGATTTGTGTGTTTCGCCAGGGAATGTGGGATTGACTGCCATTCACAGCCTCAGTTTTGGAACCCCGGTTTGTACACATGGTAATTTGAGCAACCAAATGCCAGAAGCTGAAGCTATTACTGAAGGCTATAATGGTTTCTTTTTTAAGGAGAATGATATTAATAATTTAAAAAGAAAGATTATTAATTGGCTTGAAACAAATGTTGATAGGGAAAAGATAAGGGAACAATGTTATGAGATTATTGATACCTATTATAATCCATATTATCAACTTTCAGTATTTAACCAGATGTTAAACAATGAAAAACCTGAATTATAATTTTTTAGTTAAACAATAATTCATATCACCAAGAAATTTAACTAAGCAATGCATAAAAATAGATTTAAGAGCAGAATATTTTATCAATAGTTGTTACATCAAATTTTACTAATTATGAAAGTATTAATACTCGCAGGCGGGCTTGGATCTCGTCTTTCAGAAGAAACAACGCTTAAACCAAAACCTATGGTAGAAATAGGAGGGAAACCCATTTTATGGCATATTTTGAAAATTTATTCCTATTACGGCTTTAATGAATTTGTTATCCTGCTTGGTTATAAAGGCTATATGATTAAGGAGTATTTTACCAACTATTTTCGTCATATGTCTGACTTAACTGTCAATATGGAAGACAATTCTATTCACTACCATAATACCAAAGCAGAACCATGGAAAGTAACTCTGATTAATACCGGAATGGATACATTAACAGGTGGCAGAGTAAAACGCGTTCAAAAATACGTGGGAGATGAAAGGTTTATGCTAACATACGGAGATGGTGTTGCTGATATAAATATAAAAGAACTGGTTGATTTTCATAAAAGTCATCAAAAGACGATTACAATGACGTCGGTACAGCCTGAAGGAAGATTCGGTGCGTTGAACATAAATGATGATTTAAGGGTAGAAAAATTCCAGGAGAAGCCCAGGGGAGATGGATCATGGATTAATGGTGGTTTCTTTGTCTGTGAACCAAGTGTTTTTGATTATATCACAGAAGGAGATAAGTCAATTTTTGAGAGAGCACCGCTTGAGAACCTTGCCAGAGATGGTGAATTGTACACATACAAGCACAAAGGGTTCTGGAAGCCTATGGATACATTGAGAGATAAAACTCAACTTGAAGATTTAATTGAAATGAATAAAGCTCCCTGGATTAAATGGTAGACATTAAAAAAAAATCAATGAAGGACTTGTTTGATAATGTTTATAGTGATAAAAGAGTCTTAATTACCGGACATACAGGATTTAAGGGTTCATGGTTAGCATTAATATTAAACAAACTTGGAGCTAAGGTTTATGGTTATGCTTTGAACCCTCCGACAAACCCCAGCCTTTTTGAAGAAGCAAAGCTCAATGACTTTGTCTACTCTAAAATTGCCGATATTAGGGACTTATCAACTCTTGCCCGTTTTATAAATGAGATTCAACCTCATTTTGTATTTCATATGGCAGCCCAGCCTTTAGTCAGAGATTCTTATAAAATGCCGGTGGAAACTTATGCTATTAATGTAATGGGATCTGTTCATCTGTTGGAAGCATGCAGATCAGTAAAATCGATTAAAGCGATTGTAAATGTAACCACAGATAAATGCTATGAAAACCAGGAATGGCATTGGGGTTACAGAGAAAATGAACCAATGGGTGGGTATGATCCCTATTCAAATAGTAAAGGCTGTTCGGAATTGGTAACTTCTTCTTATAAAAACTCCTTCTTTAATAAAAACACATATGAAAAACATGGTGTGGCGTTGGCAAGCGCCAGGGCAGGTAATGTTATTGGAGGAGGTGATTGGGCCTTGGATCGTTTAATACCTGATTTTATTCGCGCAATATCAAATAATGAAAAACTTAGAATCAGGAGTCCATTTGGCATCAGGCCATGGCAACATGTAATGGAGTCACTGACTGGCTATTTGATGCTTGGCCAAAAGCTATATCAGGAGGGACCTGATTTTGCTGAAGCATGGAACTTTGGGCCGGACGATAAAGATGCAAGAAATGTAGAGTGGATAACTAAAAAAATATGTGATCTTTGGGGTGAAGAAGCTTCCTTTGAGGTAGATAGTAATCCTCAGCCGCATGAAGCGAATTACCTCAAACTGGATTGCTCAAAGGCCAAGGCAGAACTTGGATGGCAACCCAGGTGGGATATTCTTAAAGCACTTGAAAGTATTGTCTCCTGGAATAAAGCCTATTTAAAAGGAGAGGATATGAGGCAAATAACTGAAAAACAAATTGAGGATTTCTACAACACCAAACTTAAAGATTAAACGACATATGCAAGATCATAAACAACTTAGAAAGGAAATAATAGCTAAGACCATCGAATACTATCAATCAAAATTTGCGTCTAAAGAATTTATACCTGGTCAATCGAAAGTAAATTATGCAGGTAGAGTATTTGACGAAAAGGAAATAGTGAATGCTGTTGAATCTTCCCTTGATTTCTGGTTAACGGAAGGCCGTTTTTCAGAAGAGTTTTCAGATGAGATTGCAGACATCCTTGACGTAGAAAATATTTTACTTACAAACTCAGGTTCTTCAGCCAACTTGTTAGCCTTTTCCGCACTTACCTCGGAAAAGCTTGGCAATAAAAGATTAAAGCCAGGTGACGAGGTCATTTCTGTAGCAGCTGGATTTCCAGCTACTGTCACACCAATACTGCAATATGGATTAGTTCCTGTATTCGTTGATGTTGATATACCTACTTACAACATTGATATTGAAATGATGAAGAATTCGATTACATCGAAAACGCGATGTATATTCCTTGCTCATACCCTTGGTAACCCTTTCAATCTAGAGGAAGTAATGAAAGTTGCAGAGGAGAATGACTTGTGGGTAATTGAAGATAACTGTGACGCTTTTGGAAGCGAATATAAGGGGCAAAAAACAGGAAGCTTTGCGCACTTATCGACCATTTCATTTTATCCGGCACACCATATTACTACGGGTGAAGGAGGAGCTATTTGTACAAATGATCCCCAACTGGCATTGCTTGTAAGAGCTTTCAGGGATTGGGGAAGGGATTGTTATTGTGGACCTGGAGAAAACAACACCTGTGGTAAGAGGTTCTCACAAGAATTTGGAGATTTACCATATGGTTTTGACCATAAGTATGTTTACTCCGAGGTAGGTTATAATCTAAAAATGACGGATATGCAGGCTGCCGTTGGAGCAGCTCAAATTCAAAAGCTACCAGAGTTTGGTGACAAAAGGAAAGAGAATTTCAAAAAATGGTACGATATATTTAAAAAATACCCGAACTATTTCATTTTACCTGAAGCCACCGAAGGGGCTAATCCATCATGGTTTGCCTTTATTGTAACACTCAAAGAAAACATCCCCTTTAAGCGTGATGACTTAACTGGTTTTTTAAATCAAAAGCTAATTGAAACAAGAAATCTCTTTGCAGGTAACATGACAAAGCAGCCTGCATTTGTGGATAAAAACTGGCGAATAGCAGATCATCTTAATAATACAGATTACATCATGAATAACACGTTTTTCCTTGGCACCTATCCTGGTTTAACAGATGACATGTTCAAATATACTGAAGAAGTAATAGATGAATTTATACAAACTAGAATTTAGCGTAATCCGAATTAATCCGTGAAATCTCTTAGAATATGCTAGCAAAAAAATACAAATCTGAAATTGTATCGATTAAAAATTCATTAGAAGGAATATATACTATAGAGTTTAAAACGCTTGGAAGAAAATACAAGTATTATCCGGGACAGTTTTTACACCTTGCTATTGATGGTGATTATGATGGAGTAGGGCAGTGGCCGGAATCAAGATGTTTCTCTATGCAAAGTAGTCCTGATGAAAAGAATATTAGAATAACTTATGCGGTAAAAGGATACTATACTTCACTAATGAGAGATTCACTAAAAGTTGGGGATGAAGTCTGGTTGAAACTTCCTTATGGTGATTTGGTTCAGCAACCGCATAATAAAGAAAATACGGTTTTTATAGCTGGGGGAACAGGAATAACTCCGTTCCTTTCGCTTTTTACACACGAATCATTCAACCAATACGTCAACCCTCAGATTTATCTTGGCTTCCGCTCCAAAGCCTATAATATCTACAATGACGAGCTTGCCAATTCGTGTAATCCGCAAAAATCCGTGAAATTATTACATGAAGACGAAGAAGGAATCTTGGATATTAATAAAATTTTTGAAGAAAATAGTACTAATTCGAACTATTTTATCTCTGGCCCACCAGGCATGATTAAATCCTTTAAAAACACATTAATCGAAAAAGGAGTCCCCGCAGAAGATGTCCTTACCGATGACTGGGAATGAATAATTCTTGAAATTAGTAACAATTTGTATAATTTGCATTTAACATGAACATACTCATAACCGGCATTAATGGCTACCTCGGTAGCAATTTGGCCAAATCGCTTGCCGTCAACTATAACATCATTGGCCTCGAATACTCGCTAGACAATTTGCACCGACTTCAAGGCTACGATTTCAAAGTATATTCGATTGAAAACGGAGTGCCCGATGAAATATTTACGGAGAATAAAATCGACACCATCATTCACACAGCAACACTCTATGGCCGCCAAAACGAAGCTGTAAAAACCATTGCTAAGGCTAACCTGATTATCCCTTTTGATTTGTTAGACAAAGCAATAGAAAATATTTGTAAAACTTTTATTAATACCGATACCGTTCTCGACCGTTTTGTAAGCCCCTATGCATTAACCAAACGACATTTTCAGGAATGGTTGTATTTGCGCCGCAAAAAGATAAAAATAATAAACATGCGACTGGAACATTTTTATGGACCGGGTGCACCCGAAACCAACTTTATTACAGCTATGATAAAACGTTTGAAACATAATGAATCGGTTATTGACCTTACCGGGGGCGAACAACAACGTGATTTCATCTACATTGACGACGTTATTTCAGCCTATCAAACTATACTGAACAAACAACCACTACCCAATACATATAGCGAGTTTCAGGTCTTAACCAAACAACCCATAAGTTTAAAAGAACTGTTGCATATCTTGAAGGAGCTAACCGGCAGTACATCAAAACTTAACTTTGGCGCCATTCCATACCGCGAAAATGAACTGATGCGTTCCGAAACAGACAATTCAGCACTCGTTAATCTTGGCTGGCAACCTAAATACAGCATAAAACAAGGCCTTCAAAAAACCATTTAACCTATTCGTGTAATTCAAAATAATTCGTGCAAAAATGAAGTACCTTATTACCGGCGGTTGCGGCTTTATTGGCTCAAACCTGGCTGCCGAAGTTCTAAAAAGAGATGAAGAACTTTTTGTTTTCGACAATCTATTTCGCTTCGGAAGCAGCCAAAATCTGGAGTGGTTAAAAAAACAGGGTGAGTTTAAATACTATCCTTACGATATCCGAAATAGCAACGATGTGGAAACGGTAATAAAAGAAGTAAAACCTGACTATGTATTCCATCTTGCCGGACAGGTAGCCATGACTACCTCCATTGCAAACCCCAGGTTAGATTTTGAAGTGAATGCAATGGGTACATTTAACCTGTTGGATGCCATACGAAAATATTCATCCGGAACAGTTGTACTCTATTCCTCAACCAACAAAGTTTATGGCGATTTCTCAGATTTAACGTTTGAGGAAACCGCTACAAGGTATGTTTGCAAAGAATACCCCAACGGCTTTTCTGAAACGATCACTCTCGAATTCCATTCACCTTATGGCTGCTCAAAAGGAGCTGCCGACCAGTACCTTCTCGACTTTAACCGGATTTATGGACTTAATACCATTGTTTTTCGCCACTCATCCATGTATGGAAGCAACCAACATGCAACCTTCGACCAGGGATGGGTAGGTTGGTTTTGCCAAAAAGCACTGGAAATAAAAAATGGAAAAGCCAAAGAACCTTTTACCATTTCGGGTAACGGCAAACAGGTACGCGATGTATTACACAACTCCGATGTTGTTAATTTATACTTTGCTGCAAAAGACGTTAAAGAAGCTTACGGCCAGGCATTTAATATTGGTGGGGGAATCGACAACAGCCTGTCGCTTTTAGAACTTTTCAGTTTGTTGGAAGAAATGCTGAATATAAAAATGAACTACCGGAAAATTGATTGGCGCGAAAGCGATCAAAAGATTTTTGTTGCCGACAATCATAAAATTGTAAGAAGTACTAATTGGAAACCATTAGTCCAAACAGAAGTTGGAATAAAAAAAATGGTTGAATGGATATCTTTATCAAAATAATCTAAACTAATGTCACTGAATAATAAAACTTTAACTATTTGTATTCCTACATTTAATAGAAAAACATATTTGGAAAAACAAATATCTTTTTTTCAAAAACAAATATCCAACAATAAAAAAATATTAGATAAAGTATATTTTATTGTTTCGGATAATGCTTCTACTGATGGTACAAAATCAATGATTGACTCTTTTGATAAAAAAAAAATATTTTTCGATTTCTATTCAAACTCGCAAAATCTTGGTTTAGTGGGTAATATTATTGCCTCATTAAACCGTTCAGAAACAGCCTATGTTTGGTTTGTTAGTGATGACGATCATCTAAAAGATGGAATAATTGAATTAATTATTGATGCGATTCACAACAATGAACCCGAGTTTGTTTTTATTAATTACTTATCAAAATCTAAGCTTGGCTATAAAGGAGCATATGGCCTTCAAGCAGATTCCAAAAATGTTGCACTAAAAATATTTAACCAGTCGTATGGTTCATTAGTTTTTATGACCGCCTGTGTTTATAAAAGAAAAAATCTTGTGGAGTTAAGTAAAAATGAAATGTTTACCTGGCTTTCTGCACCTTTACTATATTCATTTTATTCATGCTCGAAAAGTCCAATTTTTATTATTGGAGAACCAATGATAACTTTTACACCGGGTAATGCAAGTTATGCAGGGTTGAAAAGGATCTTAAAGCTTAAATTTGAAGAATATATTCCAATTTTAGAAAGCTTGCATAAATTTAGTTATGAAGATACAACTATCTTAAAAGCAATAAAATATTTCTTAACGCATCAGTCTCACTCACACTTTTTGTATAATTTTATAAATCCGATAAATTCATTTAGACTATATAAATATTATAACATTTATACATTTCTTACAATACCACTAAATATGATTAAGTTCTTACTAAAATGAAAATATCCATTATCACCGCCACATACAATAGCACAGCTTATATTGCCGAGTGCATAGCCTCTGTAAATAACCAAACCTATCCCAATATTGAACACATCATCATCGATGGTGCTTCCACTGATAATACGAGAGAGATTATCAAATCTACTCCAAACAGGGTAGTGCAGATAGTTTCCGAACCAGACCAAGGCATTTATGATGCTCTTAATAAAGGCCTAAAACTAGCAAGTGGTGATATTATTGGATTTATTCATGCAGATGATATCTTTGCAACTAATGATATAATCCAAAAGGTTATTTCGGCAATAAAAGTATATCAAGTAGATGCTGTTTATGGTGATATTGTAATTGTGAAAAAGTATAATAATATTTATAGGATATGGAGAAGTAATGCTTTTTCGTTGAGTTATTTGAATTTTGGTTGGATGCCTGCCCATACGTCGTTATTTATAAAAAAAATCTGGTACGAAAAAATAGGATTATTCGACATGTCATTTAGAATTTCCGGTGATTATGATTTTATTTTGCGCTTATTTCAACAACCGAACTTTACATCTGCTTATATTCCTGAAGTAATGGTTAGAATGCAACATGGCGGGACAAGTAGTAAAAATTTGAAAAACATAATACAAAAATCAAGAGAGGATCTAAAAGCAATAAGAAAAAATAAATTAAAATATCCATATTTTACACTATTGGCTAAAAACTTGAGAAAACTTCCACAGTTTATAAATTATTAATTATGAAAAAAACCGCACTAATAACCGGCATCACCGGCCAGGACGGCGCTTACCTCGCCGAGTACCTGATCAAAAAAGGATACAAGGTCCACGGGATCAAAAGAAGGGCTTCCCTCTTTAACACCGACAGGATTGATCACCTCTACCAGGATCCCCATGTGAAAGAGCGCAACTTCATCCTGCATTACGGAGACCTCACCGATAGCATGAACCTCACCCGCATCATACAGGAGGTGCAGCCGGAGGAGATCTATAACCTGGCAGCACAGAGCCATGTACAGGTGAGTTTTGAGACACCAGAGTACACAGCCAATGCAGATGGTGTTGGAACGCTGAGAATTTTAGAGGCGGTCAGGTTGCTGGGTTTAACAGAGAAAACCAGGATCTACCAGGCTTCTACCTCAGAGCTGTACGGAATGGTGCAGGAGGTGCCGCAAACGGAGAAAACGCCTTTTTATCCCAGGTCTCCCTACGGGGTGGCCAAGATGTATGCCTACTGGATCACGGTGAACTACCGGGAGGCTTATGGCATGCATGCCAGCAATGGGATCCTATTCAATCATGAGTCGCCCATACGCGGCGAGACCTTCGTTACCCGCAAGATCACCCGGGCTATCGCCAGGATCGCCCTGGGCATGCAGGAAAAACTCTACCTCGGCAACCTCAGCGCCCAACGCGACTGGGGCCACGCCAAGGATTATGTCAAAGCCATGTACCTCATCCTCCAGCAAGACCAGCCGGATGATTATGTCATCGCCACCGGCATCACCACCCACGTCCGCGACTTTGTGCGCAAAGCCTGCGAAAACCTGGGAATAGAAATTTCTTTCGAGGGAGAAGGAAAGGAAGAAAAGGGCTTCATCACCAACATCGATGAAACCACTTTCAAAGAAAAAGTCGGGAGCAAATACCTAGAAAAAATCCACTCCCTTATCGCCCCCTCGCCCTCTCGCCCCCTCGCCCCCTCGCAAGCCATCGTAGCCGTCGACCCCCGCTACTTCCGCCCCACAGAAGTAGACCTCCTCATCGGAGACCCAACCAAAGCCAAAACCAAACTCGGCTGGCAACCGGAGTACGACCTGGATGGCCTGATCAAAGACATGATGCGATCGGATATTGATTTGATGAAAAGGGATAGTTATTTGAGGGATGGGGGTTATCGGGTGATGAATTACTTCGAATAGAAGTCGAAAGTCATAAAAGTCAAAAGGTCAAAAGGTCAAAAGGTCAAAAAGTCAAAAGTCAGGGACCCGACACTTCGACATTTCGACTCTTTGACACTTCGACCCTTCGTCACATCGAGCGTAGTCGTCACATCGAGCGTAGTCGTCACATCGAGCGTAGTCGAGATGCGCTAGTAATTAGGGTCTGCTGAAAAGGT
>NPIE01008500.1_pt1 | contig 50139 bp, 46 predicted proteins | sample 8637661 | NCBI WGS metagenome assembly NPIE01 (sample SAMN07420842, study PRJNA396082) | bioreactor metagenome | isolation source: sample BA12 brine-fed electro-methanogenic bioreactor BA | place: Japan: Kochi | collected 2016-12-09 | reverse complement strand
CCTCCGACCTGGCCAAACTCACGCTCATTATGTACCTGGCACGTTTGCTCACAAAAAAACAGGAGCAGATCAAGAGTTTTCGGGAATCCTTCCTGCCAATCATGCTACCCATACTGATCGTATGCCTCCTGATCCTGCCTGCAAACTTTAGTACCGCCGCTATGCTGTTTGCTACCAGTCTGGTTATGATGTTCATTGGCCGCATCAATATGAAATACATTCTTAGTTTAATAGGGATCGGTGTTGTCGTAATGACAATATTCGTATTGGTCCTATACAATATGCCTGGAGAGCAGCAGGGCCGTTTGTGGACCTGGAAAAGCCGGATTGAAAATTTTGTGAATGGCGGCGAAGGGAATAACTACCAGGTGGAGCAGTCCAAAATCGCCATTGCTTCGGGAGGATTATTTGGCAAAATGCCCGGCAACAGCACACAGCGCAACTTCCTGCCTCATCCCTACTCCGATTTCATTTTCGCCATTATCGTGGAAGAATACGGCCTGGTTGGAGCCTCCTTTGTAGTGCTTCTCTACTTGATACTCTTTTTCCGGGCGGTGAAGATCGTGACCAAAACACCAAGAAACTTCGGAGCTTTCCTCACCTTCGGAGTAAGCTTCAGCCTGGTTTTCCAGGCCATGATCAATATGGGGGTGGCCGTCAATTTGCTGCCCGTCACAGGACAACCCCTGCCCCTGATTAGCATGGGGGGAACATCGATCTGGTTCACCAGCATTTCGCTGGGGATCATTTTAAGTGTGAGCAAGGAAGTTTCCAATGAAGAAAACCTGAAACAGGAAGAATATGCAACAGCTTAAACCCAGGATAATCATTAGCGGAGGAGGCACGGGAGGACATGTTTTCCCGGCCATTGCCATTGCCGATAGTATCCGGGAACAATATCCTGGCGTTGCTTTCCTCTTTGTGGGTGCACTGGGAAAAATGGAAATGCAGAAGGTGCCGGCCGCCGGCTATCAGATCGAAGGCTTACCCATAACCGGCTTCCAGCGCAGGATCACCATAAAAAATCTGAGTTTTCCTTTTAAGCTGGTCAAGAGCATGTTGAAAGCCGGCAAACTCATAAAAGATTTCGATCCTGACCTGGCCATCGGTACCGGGGGTTATGCCAGTGGTCCAACCCTGCGGGCAGCTGCAAAAAAAGGAGTTCCATGCCTCATCCAGGAACAAAACTCATTTCCCGGGGTCACCAATCGATTGTTGGCAAAATCAGTGCAAAAAATTTGTGTTGCTTACGAAGGCCTGGAGCAATATTTTCCACAGGATAAGATAATCATCACAGGGAATCCAGTAAGAAAAGACCTGCTGGAACTGGGAAACAAAAAAGCCATTGCACAAAAAACCTTCGGACTGGAAGAAGGGAAAACCTGTGTGCTTGTAATGGGCGGAAGCCAGGGGGCCCGGGGCATTAACCAGGCAATAAAGGAAAACCTGGAACAAATCGCGGGATTGAATATACAGTTTATCTGGCAAAGCGGACAGCATTTCTACCAGGAAGCTCTGAAGGCTGTCAGAGGCAAATATGAGAGAAATATTCGGGTGGTGGAATTCATCAGTGAGATGGACCTGGCTTATGCAGCCGCGGATATACTCATTTCGCGGGCGGGTGCTATTGCGATATCAGAGCTTTGCATTGTCGGAAAACCCTGCATTTTTGTTCCTCTGCCAACCGCTGCTGAAGACCACCAGACCAAAAATGCCATGGCCCTTGTTGAAAAAAAAGCAGCATTGTTGGTAAATAATAAGGATGCAGTTAAGCTGTTGGTCAAAGAATTATCAGCTTTGATCCGTAACAAAGACCTGCAAAAAAGCCTGGCTGAGAACATAAAAAAACTCGCCAGGCCCGAAGCTGCCCGAACTATAGCAAATGAAGCAATAAAGTTGATGAAATAATGGATTATAGCAACTTGAAACATATTTACTTCCTGGGTATCGGAGGCATCGGCATGAGTGCCCTGGCGCGGTACTTCATGTACAAGGAAGTAAGTGTTTCGGGTTATGACCGTGTTTCCACCCGGCTAACCAACAAATTGCAGGCTGAGGGCATGCAGATCCATTTTGATGATGATCCGGCAAAAGTACCGGGAGATATCGATCTGGTAATCCTTACACCAGCCATTCCGCCCGAAAACAAAGAACTGCATTACCTGAAAGAAGTTGAAATCCCCATACTTAAACGAGCCGAAGTATTGGGAGAACTTACCCGGGATCATTTTACAATCGCAGTTGCAGGAACCCATGGAAAAACCACCATTTCCAGCATGATCGCTCACATCCTGAAAGAGCAAAATATAAGTTTGTGCGCATTTGTGGGTGGGATCATGACCAACTACGATTCCAATTTCCTGTATACCGGGGATGGCCGAACCATGATCGTTGAAGCGGATGAATTTGACCGTTCCTTTCTTAAACTGCAGCCCGACTTTGCTCTTATCTCAGCAGTGGATGCCGATCACCTTGACATCTATGGGGATCATGACGAACTGAAAAAAAACTTTTCGGCCTTTGCCGGCAGAATCAAAAAAAACGGAAAACTACTGATCAATGCCAGTGTAAGAATTGAAAGAAATCAAAAAAGCATTAGCCTGCAATATTCAATCAATAAAGATTGTGATTATTCGGCCAAGAACATCATCGCTCGCAATCACCTGTACCACTTTGATATTTTCCATGCCTCCGGTCGTATAGAAAACATCCGCCTAAGATTGCCCGGCCGGCACAATGTTGAAAATGCGCTTGCTGCCGCTGCCGTTGCCCTGAATCTGGGAGTCAGCGAATCCGGGATCAAGGCGGCACTGGAATCCTATCTTGGGGTAAAGCGGCGTTTCGAATATCGCATCAAATCAGAGGACCTTGTTTTTATAGATGATTATGCGCATCACCCTGAAGAGATCCGCGCCCTGGTGGAATCATTGCGCAATTTGTATCCTTCTAAAAAGATCAGTGGCATTTTTCAGCCCCACCTCTATTCCCGCACCCGTGATTTCGCCCAGGGTTTTGCTGACAGCCTTTCGCTGCTGGATGAAGTAATCCTGCTGGATATTTATCCCGCCAGGGAAAAACCCATTGAAGGTGTTGGTTCCGAATTGATCTTTGATAAGATCACCCAGGAAGATAAACATCTTGTGAGCCTTGACGAAATCCTGGACTGGATTCGAAACAAAACATTTGAAACCCTGGTCACCATCGGTGCAGGCGATATTGACAAACTGGTTGAACCCATTGAAAAAATTCTAAGAAAAAAACAATGAAGGTACTCAAAGGCATATTATTTCTTTTGATGTTCGCGGGGCTTTTCGTTTTGCTCGGTTTTGCAAACCAACGCCATCAATCTATGACCTGCCGTTCATTTGACGTAAAAATCGACTATCTATCAGACAACAAACTGGTGAGCGAGGATGAGGTCAGATCCATTGTAAACAGCATACAGGATTCAGTCATCCACCAGGCCTGTAATGAGATCAAGATCAAAACCATTGAAGATAAATTACGGGAAAACCCTTTCATGGGAGAAGCCAACGCCTATTTAAACCTGAAAGGCGACCTCAACATAAGGATCAAACAGCGGATTCCACAGGTCAGGATCATCGACCGCAGGAACAATGCCTATTATATCGATCGCGAGGGAAACGTATTCCAAAATACTGGCTTCAAGGCTGCCCGGGTTCTTGTGGCCAGCGGTGATATTCCGGTACCGGTTTTCGATGAGGGAGAGAACATCCTGCCGCTTGATTCACTAAACCTGCCGGTAATCAGGGATATTTTTGAATTGTCCGGATTGATCAACGAGGATGAATTTCTCAAAGCCCAGATCGACCAGATCTATATCCGGGGTGATGAAATCGAGATGGCACCCAAAATCGGCAGGCATTATATTGAATTTGGAAGTATGGCAAATGCCGCAGAAAAACTCGAAAACCTGAAAGCATTTTATACCAGAGGCCTTAGCAACAAGGACTGGAATCAATACAAAAAGATCAGTTTAAAATTTAAAAATCAAATTGTTTGCACAAAAATATAGCAACATGAAAGAATCATCAGAAATCATCGTCGGACTGGACATTGGCACTACAAAGATCGCTGCTATCGTTGGAAGAAGGAACGAATACAACAAAATCGAAATCCTCGGTCATGGGAAGACCGATTCATTTGGAGTAAAACGTGGCGTTGTATCCAACATTGAGAATACGGTAAATTCAATCAAAACAGCCGTACAGGAGGCCAGTGAAGAATCCGGTGTTGATATCCGCTATGTGAACGTCGGTATTGCAGGACAACACATAAAAAGCCTGCAGCACAGGGGTTCACTGATCCGCGAAAACAGTGATGAGGAGATCAGCCAGGAGGACATCGAAAAGCTGAACAACAGCATGTTCAACCTCAACATGAATCCCGGCGAGGAGATCATTGATGTGATCCCCCAGGAATACATCATCGACGGGGAGGAGGGCATCAAACAGCCTATCGGAATGCTGGGTAATTCGCTGGAAGCCAATTTTCATATAATCATCGGGCAAACGGCAGCCGCCAAAAACATTTACAAATGCGTGCGCAAAGCCAACCTGGAAGTTGTGGACCTGATCCTCGAACCGATTGCTTCGGCAGAAGCCGTATTGAGTGAGGAAGAAAAAGAAGCCGGGGTAGTTCTGGTAGATATAGGGGGTGGGACGACGGATATTGCGATCTTCCAGGATGGTATCATCAGGCACACAGCGGTGATTCCCTTTGGCGGGGATATCATCACCGAAGATGTAAAGGAAGGCTGCACCATCATCAAGAAACATGCGGAAGAACTGAAAGTAAAATTCGGTTCAGCCCTGGCCAGCGAGAACAAGGAAGAGGAGATCGTAGCCATTCCTGGTCTCCGGGGAAGGCCTCCCAAGGAGATCAGTCTGAAGAACCTGGCCAGCATCATCCAGGCTCGGATGGAAGAGATTATCGAACACATCTTTTACGAGATTAAGAATTCGGGCTATGAGAAAAAGCTCATTGCCGGCATTGTTCTTACGGGTGGTGGTGCCATGTTAAAACATCTTCTGCAACTTACAGAATTTATCACAGGTATGGATACCCGCATCGGTTATCCCAATGAACACCTGGCCAAAGATGTGAAAGATGAGGTGGCCAGCCCAATGTATGCTACGGGCATCGGGCTGGTGATTGAAGGCATTGCTCGTTTCAATAAGGAAAAAAGTAAACAACAGACGGAACTGGGAGAAAAAAGGAAACTAAAGTTCAAAATAAAGAAAGAAAAAAGCAAGGAAAAAGAAAAGGCTGGTAACGAGCGTGAAGTCGGCCCGGGAAGTTTTCTTGAAAGAATCCAGAACTGGTTTGAAAAAGACGAAATTGAGTAAAAATATTAACATCTGGCTTGTTGATAATTCAAATTGAAATTATCAGCTAAAGCCGGGATAAGCATTATTTTAGAACGAAATATATAAAGTCATGACTGATATGATCAAATTTGACCTGCCCAAAAATCAATCATCAATTATTAAAGTAATGGGGATTGGCGGTGGTGGCAGCAATGCCGTTTCCAATATGTTTAATGAAGGGATCAGAGGTGTTGATTTCATCATCTGCAACACCGATGCCCAGGCGCTGGAAGCCAGCCCGGTTCCCACCAAGATACAACTTGGGAACAAAGGACTTGGCGCCGGATCCATCCCTTCCGTTGGCCGGGAATCTGCCCTTGAAAAAGCAGATGAGATCCGCGAATTACTCGAAAAACACACCCAGATGTTGTTTATCACAGCAGGTATGGGAGGCGGAACCGGAACAGGAGCTGCCCCGGTAATCGCAGAAATAGCCAAAGAACTGGGTGTGCTGACGGTTGCCATCGTAACCATGCCCTTTTCCTTTGAAGGCAGGAAACGCCGCATGCAGGCAGAAGAAGGCGTGGAAGAACTCAAAAAACATGTCGACACCCTGCTGATCATCGTGAATGACAAGTTGAGGCTCCTGAGTGGTGACCTTAAATTATCACAGGCCTTTGCCAAAGCTGATACTGTCCTAACCACAGCAGCCAAGGGCATTGCTGAGATCATCACTGTTACCGGTTATATTAATGTTGACTTTGAAGATGTAAAAACAGTGATGAAAGACAGCGGCACAGCCATCATGGGCTCTGCCATCGTTGAAGGTGAAGGACGTGCCACCAAAGCAGTGCAGGAAGCACTCGAATCCCCTCTGCTCAATGATAACAAGATCGAAGGTGCAAGCGATATTTTGCTTTACATTGCCAGCGGAGAGGATGAGATCTCGATGGATGAGGTGATGGAAGTAACCGACTTTATCCAGAGGGAAGCAGGTCCCAGTGCAGACATTATCTGGGGGAACGGTGTGGAAGACACCCTGGGTAAAAAGATCAGCATTACCCTGATCGCTACCGGTTTCGATACCAAAAAGATTGAACCCAAAGAAAAGATCGTTCATAATCTGAATGACCAGGATAAGGATAATGAAGACAGGGTGGAAAGCAAGGAAGAGAAAGCTGTTGAAAGCAAAACTGAAAATATCGAACTGATCCGCAAAAAGGAAGAAAAAAGCCCGGAAGCTGATCCGAAGACCAGCGTGGAAAGGACCATTGTTTTTGATCTTACAACAGGTGAGAAGAAAACAAAAGAGAAACCCTCGGTGGAGCTGAAAGAAACTTCCTATGAACTAAAAAAGGAAGAAAGCAAAGCAGAAGAGGAAAAAGCGAAAATCCAGAACAAAGGTGATGTAAAAGAACGGGAAGAAAAAGTTCATGAAGAACTGGAAAAAATGTCGCAGGAACGCATTCAAAAGCTCAAGGACCTGAGCGTCAGCCTAAGAACATCCCGCGACCTGTCAAAGCTGGAAGACGAGCCGGCCTATATCCGGCGCAATGTAAAGCTTTCGGATACACCGCTTTCTTCCGAATCACAGGTTTCGCGGTTTTATCTCTCGGAAAAAAAAGATGATGATAATTCCAACCTGAAAAAGAACAACTCCTTTTTACATGATAAACCGGATTGATTAAAAAAGTCAGGGACTAAGCCCTTTTGCGGAGGATTTTAGACCCTGATTTTTTCTTACCTTCGAAGATCAAAGAATTATACCATGAGTTTAGCAGAAAAAATCAACGAAGACCTGAAACAGGCCATGAAGGCCAAAGATGCAAAGAAACTGGAGGCCCTGCGGGCAATCAAATCAGCCCTCTTGCTGGCGAAAACAGGTAAGGATGCACCAGTTGGAGAGATCCCCGAAAGTGTTGAATTGAGCCTGTTGCAAAAACTTGTCAAACAAAGAAAGGAAAGTGCTGCCATTTACCGGGACAAGAACCGGCCAGAACTGGCAGAGGTGGAAGAATTCCAGGCTTCCATCATTGAAGCCTACCTGCCCCAGCAAATGAGTGATGAGGAAATTGAAACTGAATTAAAAAAGATCATCAGTGAAACCGGAGCCGAAAGCATGAAAGATATGGGAAAAGTGATGGGCATTGCCAGTAAGAAATTTGCAGGGAAGGCGGATAATAAGGTGGTTGCCGGAATGGTAAGAAACTTGCTGGGCTGAGGTTCCTGGTAAAAAAGGCGGCAGGCACTCCTGCCATCCTTAAAGCCGTAAAATACCCTCCTAAAACATACGAGCGATTCTTACATGATATTTTGTTTTGGCCCTGACCTGTGAGGGGTAGCTGACTTTCAATGATATAAAGGCAAGATAGTTATTATCATATAACGCGTTGTGCGGTTTGATTTTGTAAGTCAGTGGCTGTCAGTCTGACCCTGACTATATAGAACTTTCATACAAACCGCACAAGACGTTATCATACACCTAGTTGTTACGTAGTTCATACGAAAAATTACGTATCAACTACGTATGAACTACGTATCAACTACGTATTAACTTCATTTGAAAAGTGGAGCAAGGATGATCGCGCTAAAAGAGCCGGTCGGCCTTTAGGTTTGTAGCTTTAGCATAGGTCACCGGTCGAATTGAATAGGATCCATTCAGAAAGATATTCTACCGGATTATCCAATGTCTCAGGAATACAGAAATCTTTTGATCTTTTGTGTTGGGGTTTTAAGGAAGGGTTCTGTGTGCAATACGATCATCTTCAGTTGTGAAAAACGGTTTACCCGGGAATTTACATATTCCAGCAGGTCTGCCCTGAGTTCCTGCTTTTTCTCTTCCAGATGTGTATGGATCTCATCCTGCAGATGCTGATATCTTTTTTCCAGTTCTTCCATGTTCAGATGGACCAGGGCAACAAGCTTACCTTTCTGGTTCAAAACGATGGATTCAGCTACATGGCGGAAATTATTGATAAGCGATTCGATTTCTTCAGGATAAACATTTTCCCCATTGGCACCCACGATCACATTCTTCGAACGGCCTTTGATATAAAGGAAACCGTCATTGTCGAACATTCCCAGATCCCCGGTTTTGAGCCAGCCATCTTCAGTGATCACTTTGCTTGTTTCGGCGGGTTCTTTATAATATCCCTGCATGATGTTGGGTCCCCTGGCAAGGATCTCTCCGATTCCTGAGACCGGATCAGCTTGATCCAACTTCAATTCTACTCCTTCAACTGCCGGTCCGGTGGTCTGGAGGCGGCAATGCTGAGGGTTCACACCGGCCAGCAAGGGGGATGATTCGGTAAGGCCGTAGCCAATGGCATAGGGAAATTTGGCTTCGATCAGGAATTTCTCAACTTCCCTGTCGAGCTTGGCTCCACCAATACCATAAAACTTTAATTTCCCGCCAAAGGTCTCCTTCAATTTTTTTCCTGCCTTTTCGTGCATCATCTTCCTCATGAAAGGAAGCTGATAAAGCATTCTCATGTGCAACTTTCCGGTGAGGGCCGGTTTAATTTTGTTGCGGTAGATCTTTTCCATGATCAGCGGAACTGTCAGCATCATGGTGGGGCGGATCTTTTTCATTGCCGGCAGAAGGACACTGGCCACCGGTTTCTCTTTTAAATAATATACTGCAGAGCCAAAGATCATTGGAAGGATGAGACCAAGTGTATTTTCGTAAGTATGCGAAAGTGGCAGTACGGACAAAAAGCGGTCGTTTTCATCAATGGGCTGCACCTTGCTTCCTGCAATGGCATTGGAGCAAATATTTTTATGGCTCAACATCACCCCCTTGGATTTTCCGGTAGTTCCCGAGGTGTAAATAATAGTAGCCAGGTCGTCTTCACCGACCTTATATTGTTTTGAAGGGAGACTGTCAGCCACAAATGCTGCCTGATGTTTTGCTCCCGATATCATTTCAAATTCTTCGATGGCAATTTTAAAATGACATTCCGGAAGATCTAGTTTGTCAATCTTATCTATGAGTTTATCCGAAATAAAGATCCCTTTCGCTCCCGAATGATTCAATATATTCTCCAATTCCTTTGATGAGAAATCAGGTAGTATGGGTACAGCAACGGCCCCCATGAAAGTAATGGCAAAATAAGCGATTGGCCAATTGGGCATATTGCTGCTGAGAATGGCAATCCGATCGCCGGGTTTAACACCCAGTTTTTCGAGGAAAGTCATCATTGCCTTTATCCTGCGATCGGTTTCCGTATAGGTAATGGCTTCTTCATCAACAAAGGAAAAAGCGATGCTGCTGCCATGCTTTTGAACACTCTGTTCAAAAAGGGCGGGAAAAGTCAAAAGTGAAATTTTTGTCATTTGCTCCTGCTATCGATTTGCAAAAATACGACAATAAAACTGCAAAAGCATTAAAATATTTTAATATTTATATATTAAGTGTTTGAGCAAAAAAAAGGGATCCGAAACTGAACCCCTTTAATATTCAATTTATTCTTTTTGTTATGACAATGATACCCTTCTAAAAGCTGTAACCTTCAGGTCTTTATCTTTTTCAGAAAGATACTGTTTAACCGTTTTCTTTGTATCCCTCACAAAATCCTGGTTTAGCAGGGTGTTGTCTTTAAGGAAACGCTGAACTTTACCCATGGCGATCTTTTCGAGGATATTTTCAGGTTTGCCTTCCTGGCGTGCCTGTTCCATGCCGATCTCTTTTTCTTTTTCTATCACTTTGGGATCAACATCATTTTTATCCACTGCAACGGGACTCATGGCTGCAACCTGCATGGCAAGTTCCTTACCGGTTTCGTCAGCGCCTTCAAAATCGGCTTTGTTCAGACCAAGCAGGGTAGCCAGTTTATTGCCCATGTGATTATATGCAGTAACATGCGCTGCTTCGATGGTCTCATACTCGGCCAGTTCGATCTTCTCACCAATTTTTCCCATTAGGTCGGTAACAAGGTCACCAATGGACCTTCCGTCAATCTCGATGGCTTTGAGGTCATCCAGTGATTTCACGGTTTTTTCAATTGCCATATCAGATACCTTGTTTACAAAGGTCACAAAGTCTTCACTTTTTGCAACAAAGTCGGTTTCACAACTGAGCATTACAGCAATACCAAATGTTTTTTCATCATTGGTTTTACCGATCACATAACCCTCGGATGTTTCGCGGTCGGCCCTTTTTGCTGCCACTTTCTGGCCTTTTTTACGAAGGATCTCTACTGCTTTTTCGAAATCGCCTTCGGCTTCCTGCAAGGCCTTTTTACAATCCATCATTCCGGCGCCGGTCTGTTTGCGCAATTTATTAACTTCTGCTGCTGTTATATTTGCCATTGTTCAATATTTTTCCTGTTATAAATTCAATTGTTTACTTACCACCTTTTTTCGAAATGGGTTTGCGGGGTCTTTTTCCCTGCCTTGTCTTGGCGGCACCCTCATCATCTTTCACTTTCTTGATCTTGCTGTCAGCGACTTTCTTGCTTCCCTTTTCGGCTTCTTCATCTTCCTGTTCTTCGTATTCCTCAAGGGTTTTGGATTTGGCTTTCAGGTCCTCTTCTTCGCGTTCTCTTTCTTCTTCTTCTTCCATCTTTTTCTTATCGCGCTCCAGTTTCCTTTCGGTAAGGCCTTCTTCCACAGCTTCCACCATCATGCGGGTAATGAGAGCGATCGACTTGGATGCATCATCATTTGCAGGGATCGCGAAATCAACGGCAGTAGGGTCACTGTTGGTATCCACGATTGCGATGGTTGGGATGTTGAGCTTTTTGGCTTCGGAAACAGCAATGTGTTCCTTGTTGATATCCACGATGAACAATGCCGAAGGCAAGCGGTTCAGATCAGAGATGCTACCCAGTTGCTTCTCCAGTTTTGCCCTTTCGCGGGTGATCTGCAAACGTTCACGTTTTGAAAGGTTGCCATAGGAACTGGTGTTCATCAGCTTATCGATGGAAGCCATTTTCCTAACGGCTTTGCGGATGGTAGCAAAATTGGTAAGCATACCACCAGGCCATCTTTCCACAACGTAAGGCATACCTACCTTTTTCACTTCGTTTGCAACAATGTCTTTGGCCTGCTTTTTAGTAGCCACAAAAAGAATCCTCTTTCCTGATTTTGCGATCTGCCTCATTGCAGAGGCTGCTTCTTCGATCTTTGCCATTGTTTTGTAAAGATCGATGATGTGGATCCCGTTTCTTTCCATAAAGATATAGGGAGCCATGTTCGGGTTCCATTTTCTCTTGAGGTGACCAAAATGAACACCTGCATCTAATAATTCATCAAAATTTGTTCTAGCCATTTTTTGGGGTTTTGTGTTTACATTCCGTTAAAAAAACAATTGCCAAGTAGCAGTACGCGGTACCGGTCTCAGCAATTTAGATACTAAACACCATTTCAGATTGGGAAGTATTCTACCGCTTACTGAACTGGAATTTCTTTCTTGCTTTGGGCTGTCCGGGTTTCTTACGTTCAACCATACGGGGATCCCTGGTAAGCAAACCTTCGGATTTCAAAGAAGGACGGAAGTCCTTGTTGTCCTTGATGAGGGTACGTGAGATACCCATTCTGAGCGCTTCTGCCTGGCCTTTCAATCCACCGCCGACCAGGTTCGCATTTACATCGTATTTACCATCTGTTTCGGTTACCAGGAAAGGTTGTTTTACGATATATTGCAAGGGGAGGGTCTTGAAATAATCGGTATAATCGCGGTTGTTTACAAGAATCTTCCCGGTTCCGCTGCTCAGGTAAACACGGGCAACAGCATTCTTTCTTCTGCCTATAGCGTTGATAACGTCCATTGTATATTATTTAATTGTATTCAGTTTAATTTCTTTTGGCTTTTGTCCTGCATGCGGATGTTCACTGCCTGCATACACATAAAGGTTTCTGAACATCTGGCTGCCGAGCCTGTTTTTTGGCAGCATTCCTTTGATCGCGTTTTCGACAACAAACTCAGGCTTTTTCACCATGGTTTCCTGCATCGTCCTGCTGCGCTGACCGCCCGGATACCCGCTGTGCCTGATGTACTCTTTGTCGGTAAGCTTTTTACCGGTAACTTTCACCTTTTCCGCATTGATCACGATCACATTGTCGCCACAATCAACATGCGGAGAAAAATTGGGTTTGTATTTACCCCTTAGCATCTTCGCTGCCTTTGAAGCCAGTCGTCCAAGCACCTCATCCGTTGCATCAATAATGACCCACTCTTTGGTTGCGGTTTCCTTATTTACATAAGTTGTCTTAAAACTCGTCGTATCCATGAATTCGTAAATTTCTTAATGTGAAATATTCCACTCTTTTCAAAAATGGGTGCAAAGTTAGAATTTAATTTTAATAATCACAAGTTTATCAACGCGAAATTGTTGATAAATTGAATCAACGAATAACTGATTCATTTGCAGCCACGCCTGTCCCGCCACAGCGGGTAATGCACGAATTGAGTTGACTTTTAATGACACGAATTATGATAGAACGCAGATAATCGCTGGAAAAGCGGATCGACACAGATAAAAATCAGTTAGCAGCCCATAGCCTCTCCCCTCCTGGGGAGACGGGAGAGGGGTTGGAACGCACCTTGCCTGCCGGCAGGGATGTTCGCTGGAAAAGCGGATTGATATGCTGCTTATGAACTCATTGACTGATGGGAGAAATAATTCTGATCCTATAGTAAGCAAGCTACAAAGTCACTAATACACAAAGGCTCACAAAGTCCTGGTGTAACTTTGAGTCTTTGAGCCTTTGTGACATTCTTTACTATTCAAATCTGGTTCCGATGCAACGATTCTTTGTTTATTTTGTCATGATGAATAGAAAGCCTTGAATGATGAAAAACCTGAATTCAAAACTCATACTGGTCGGGATTTTTGCAGTGGCCATGGGCTTTATGGAAAGCGCCGTGGTAGTTTATTTGCGGGCAATATATTATCCCGATGGATTTACTTTTCCCCTGCAAAGCATTGATGGTTACATAGGCATCACGGAGATTCTGCGGGAAGCCGCTACCATGATCATGCTGCTCGGGATTGGCTTTCTGGCAGCAAGAAAGGGCATTGAACGTTTTGCCTGGTTTATTTTTGCCTTTGCCATCTGGGATATCTTTTATTATGTTTTCCTGAAACTGATCCTCGGCTGGCCAGAATCCCTGCTCACCTGGGATATCCTATTTCTCATCCCGCTTACCTGGGTGGGGCCTGTGCTGGCTCCTATCATCAACTCCCTGACCATGCTTCTGCTGGCTTTGGTAATCTTATCCTATTCTGGCAAAACCTCGGCTTTCCGAATCGGCTCATTGAACTGGGGCCTGTTGATCATTGGCGCTCTCATCATCATGATCAATTACATGGAAGACTACACCCATTTCATGATGCAAAGATTTACTTTCATTGAGCTCTTTGCCTCCTCCAACCTTAAGGAAATTGCAGAATTGAGTTCGCAATACATTCCCATGCATTTTAACTGGTACTGGTTTATGCTTGGTGAACTGATGTTTTTTCTGGCAATCGGGAGACTTTATTGGGTAAACCGCAAATAATATGCCTGACAAACATTGATTAGCAAGCTTGTAAACGAGCTCAGGAACGCTCAGTGGTCAATGGTCATTGGTCATTTCTGATTGCTTATTGGTAATCCTTATAACCTTATAACCTTATAACCTAAACAACAAAGAATCCAATCATCTAAACCAGCATGCATTTTCGTCCTGCTCAAAGTCAGGACAGAACAATTAATACCCTCCCCTCCCGTTTATCCAGCAATAATGACTGATTTTTTTTAATTTCGCAATCGCAAAGCATGCAGGATTATGTCGATCATTGTTAAGAACATTACCAAGGTTTATGGTGAGCAGAAAGCCCTCGATGAGGTTTCCTTTCAGATAGCAGCCGGAGAGATCGTTGGATTGCTGGGTCCAAATGGTGCAGGTAAATCCACCATCATGAAGATCATCAGTTGTTTTATTCCGCCAAGTTCAGGCCAAGCCAGTATTTATGGTTTCGATGTGCAGGATCAGCCACTGGAGGTGAGGAAGCGGATCGGTTACCTCCCCGAGAATAACCCCCTTTACCTGGAAATGTATGTGAAGGAATACCTGGAATTTGTGGCAGGCATCCACAAACTCGACAACAAAAAGGCCAGGGTGGCCAGCATGATAGAAACCACCGGCCTGGAAATTGAGCAGAACAAAAAGATTGGTGCCCTTTCAAAAGGATACCGCCAGCGTGTGGGTCTGGCCCATGCCTTGATCCATGATCCGGAAGTACTCATCCTGGATGAACCCACCACCGGCCTGGATCCCAACCAGATCATCGAGATCCGGGAACTGATCCAGCAGATCGGTAAAGAAAAAACAGTGATGCTGTCTACGCATATCATGCAGGAGGTGGAAGCCATCTGCGACCGCGCCATCATCATCAACCGGGGAAAGATCGTGGCTGACGACAAAACCAAAAACCTGTCATATGATCGTTTCGAGAACCAGGTAGTGAGCGTGGAATTTGACAGAGAAGTACATGAAGCCGGCCTGAAAAAACTCAAAGGCATTGTAAAACTGAAAAAAGTGGATGAAAAAACATGGGTAATCGAGTCAGCACATGATATTGATATTCGCTCAGACCTTTTCAAATTCGCGGTTGAAAATGGTTTTGCCGTTTTATCCCTCAATAAAGAAGCCCAGAGCCTGGAAAAAGTTTTCCAGAAACTCACCAAATAATTTTATTTAAATCTGTTATAAATAAAAAAAATTCATACTTTTGCGGCAGTGGACAGATTTGGGTGATTGCAACCACAGAAAAACAATGCTAAAGCACTTTCATTTCTGAAACTCCAATCCCCCTTTCTTATTTGTTAATTTTTAATTTATAAATGTTATGGCTTATTTATTTACGTCAGAATCGGTTTCCGAAGGACACCCGGACAAAGTAGCCGATCAGATATCAGATGCATTGTTGGATGAACTCCTGAAACAGGACCCGGAATCCAAAGTGGCCTGCGAAACCATGGTAACAACCGGACTGACCATTTGCAGCGGGGAAGTTAAAACAGAAGGATATGTTGATGTTCAGAAGGTGGCCCGTGAGGTGATCCGTCACATCGGTTATACCAATGCCGAATACCGCTTCGATTATAATTCCTGCGGGGTGATCTCCACCCTGCATGAGCAATCGCCTGATATTTCGCAGGGGGTTGAACGCAAGAAGAAAACAGAGCAAGGCGCCGGTGACCAGGGCATGATGTTCGGGTATGCCTGTACTGAGATGGACAATCTCATGCCCATGCCCATCGAAATTGCTCATTTACTCCTCCAGGAACTGGCCGCCATCCGCAAGGAAGGCAAAAAAATGAAATACCTGCGTCCGGATTCAAAATCACAGGTAACTGTTGAGTACGATGATGAAGGAAAACCTACCCGCATAGATACCATCGTAATCTCGACCCAGCATGATGATTTTGATGAAGAAGGAAAAATGCTTGAAGTGATCCGCGAAGACATTCTGAACATCCTCATTCCACGGGTGAAAAAAAATATTCCGAAAAGGGTGAAGGATCTGTTCAAAGGGGATTTCAAACTATATGTCAACCCCACCGGGAAATTTGTGATCGGTGGTCCCCACGGGGATACAGGACTCACCGGACGAAAGATCATCGTAGACACCTATGGTGGCCGTGGTGCTCATGGTGGCGGGGCTTTCTCAGGAAAAGACTCATCCAAAGTAGACCGTTCGGCCGCTTATGCAGCCAGGCACATTGCCAAGAATATGGTGGCTGCCGGAGTGGCGGATGAAGTGCTGGTACAGATCGCTTACGCCATCGGAATTGCAGAACCGGTGGGCGTTTTTGTAAATACCTTTAAAACAGCAAAAGTAACTGACAATAGCGGAAAGACCTTAAGCGACGGAGAGATCGCAAAGCGGATACAAAAAATCTTTGACCTTAAACCCTATGCCATCATCAACCGTTTTGGATTAAAAAACCCCATTTTCGAAAGGACGGCTTCTTACGGCCACTTCGGAAGGGATCATTATACCGAAGATGTTGAGGTTACCTATAAAGGAAAAGATACCTTTGAAAAAGACGGCAAAAGATATAAAAAGGTAGAATTCTTTGCCTGGGAGAAACTGGATTTTGTGGATGAGATCAGGAAGGCTTTCAAACTTTAAATGAAATTTGTTTACATGCATAATCAATTCAAAACCAACCGCATCGAAGCCCTGACCGATGGTGTTTTTGCCATTGCCATGACCATCATGGTGCTAACCATCGACATCCCGGAAAAAGACCTGGGGCTAAGCGGAAGCGCTCTCCATAAGGCTCTAATCAATCAACTCGACCAGGTCCTCAGCTACATCGTTTCCTTTTTATTACTTGCCGTTTTGTGGATCATTCATCATAAGCAATATGGATACATAAGGGCGACAAATCAGACACATATCTGGATCAACATTCTTATCCTGATCTTTATCTGCCTGGTGCCTTACACCACCAACCTCACCAGCGATTTTCCGAATGACTGGATGACGCATCTCTTTTTCCACACCAACATGCTCTTTGTTGCCCTGCTCTATTTCCTGAACTGGAGCTATGCTATGCGAAAAAAAGAACTGGCGGCTGAAGAAACCGGCCCGGAAGTGATAGCAAGAGGCAAGCGCAACATCCTGAGCTTCGTAAGTGTTTCTATTCTGGCCATCGGGCTTTCCTTTATCTGGCCATCATGGTCATCCTTGGCTTACCTGCTGCTGTTTGTTCTGATGAAGCGATAAAAAAAAGGGAAGCAAAATTCACCTCCCTTTAAGCAATATCAATTATGAGAATTTTAGTGGATTACGATCAATTTCCTGGATTTAACAATTTCACCGTTTACCAGGACTGAGTACATATAAAGTCCTTTTTCGAGATCCTGTGTTGACAGGCTAACTTCACCATTCTGCCTGCTTATGTCCTTACTGAGGATGGTTGCTCCAAGTATATTGCTCAGTATGAGTTCAACCTTTGAAGCGGAATTTTCAAGATCTACCCTGAAATTAACCGTCCCATCTGCCGGGTTAGGATAAGCATCTGAGACATTTTCTGCCAGAACTTCCTCCTGAATGCCTTCAGTAGAAGTTTTGAATTTCACATTTACGTAAGCAGAATCGATGGGATTCTTGTTATCAAAAAAGATGAAATTCACTTCGCTGGTCCCGACTGTTTCATATGGATAGTAATGTCCGGAAAAATCGGTGGCCTCATCCCCGGGTTCCATATTCAAAAATTCGGTAGAAACGATGGTATTGGGCGGATAACAGAGTCCGGCCCAGCAAAAAGTATTGGATGATCCCTCAACTGCAGTAATGACCTCTTTTTTACAATAGGCTTCCAGGCTGTTGTCGGATATGTTTTTTACAATGAAGTTTTCAAGTACCAGTTCGGCTTCATCCGGAGCACCTTCAACCCAGAATTCGGTACCGCTTTCAATTACTTCACCCTCGAAACTGAGTTCAAAACTTGAGCTAACCAAACCTTCTGTTGAGAAAGTAACATTGATATAAAAGGTATCACTGGTGTTGTTCATATCAAAAAACACAAAATTAACTTCCGAAGCACCTGTTGTACCGGAGGGATAGTAATGACCGGAAAAATCAGTGGCAGTTTCTCCGTTTGCCAGCGTTGTGTGATTTGGTGAAACAATGGTATTTGGAGGATAACACAGTCCCGCCCAGCAAAATGTATTGCTAGAGCCTTCAACCGAGTATATCACATCCTTTTTTGCCAGGATATCCAAACTGGCACCGCTTACGTTCGTTACATGAATGCTTTCGAGCACGATCTCAGCATCATCCGGTTCGCCGTAAACAGTAAATGATTCACCATTTTCAACAGCTTCCCCTTCAAAAGTAATTTCAAAACTCTGGGCTGATAATGCAAATGCAATCAGCAAGAACAAGTTAAAGAGTACAAATTTTTTCATATGTATTTTTTTTATTCTCATCTACAAATAGTTTGCAAATTTAGCAATTATGTATAACATCCTGAAATTTATTGATCCACTCCCATTCAGGATTTCTTTTAGAAAGACAACCTTAAACCAGCAAAGGTTGTCTTTTAAGCAGCAAAGAAGAATCTTTGCGGGATTATAATTTGAGAATTGAATTGATCTTTTGTACCTTACGTAATTAAAAATCTATATTTTTACATTTTAAAAATTAAAACAAGGAAATATGAAAAAAGTACATTTACTCTTATCAACTTTATTCCTACTAACTTTCTCCCTGCAGGCCCAGCAGGTGGACCGCGAATATGTTGTGGTTGAGATCGCAACAGGTACATGGTGCCAGTATTGCCCCGGTTCTGCCATGGGAGCTGAAGATCTGATACAAAACGGGCATGATGTTGCCATTATTGAATATCATTACGGAGATGACTACCAGAATACTTATGGCATGTCCAGAATTAGCTATTATGGTGTTACCGGGTACCCAACGGCATATTTCGATGGAATACTTTCCGTTGTTGGTGGAAGCCAGACCCAGAGTATGTACCCGCAATACCTGCCCCGCTATAACCAGAGAATAGGTGTACAGTCCTCATTTACCCTGGATGTGACAGGAGAAACTTACGGATTGATTGATTACGAAGCAAATATTACAGTGGAAAAAGTAGCCAGCAGTAGCGCATCCAACCTGAAACTTCATTTTGTAATAACAGAATCGGAAATAGAAGAAAATTGGCAGGGAATGGACGTTCTGGATTATGTTGAACGGATGATGGTACCGAATCAGTATGGTACTTCCATCGATTTTACAGGTGGTGATACTCAGGAAGTCAATCTGAGTTTTAGTATTGATGAAGAATGGGTGTATGAACATTGTGAGGTAGTCGTGTTTTTACAGGATCATACCACAAAAGAAGTGCATCAGGCGACCAAAATGCCCCTCTCTGCATTTGCTCCGGCTTACGACCGGGACGCTTCCATCGTTGGCACAAGGAATGTTCCTGAGAAAAGCTGCATGAATTGGGTTGCACCAGTTGCTATCATCAGGAATAATGGCAACGAAACACTTACCTCCCTGGATATCAATTACCAGGTGAATAATGGAGATTTTGCCACACATAGCTGGATCGGCGATCTTGATTTCCTGGAAACAGCAGAAGTTGAACTTCCGGCCGTTTCATTTGAAATGGAAAGCAACAATACCCTGGAAATGTATACCAACAATCCCAATGGTTCTGGCGATCAGTTCCCGGACAATGATACGACCTGGGTGGATTTTGACCAGGCTGATCATACAGAAACTTCGGTGGGCATGATCCTTCGCCTTGACGGAAGCCCGGAAGATATTTCCTGGGAAGTAACCAATGATGCGGGTGAAGTGGTTTATTCAGGAGGTGATTACACAACACCGAATCAGAATATTTCCGAAGTCTTTGACCTTTCAGAAGACCCGGGTTGTTATAATTTCTCAATCTATGATGCAGCCGGTGACGGACTCAGTTTACCGGGCTTTTACCTGCTCTATTACGGGAACAACGTGACCATCATTCAGGGTGGTGAGTTTGGTTACCAGGAATCCATTGAGTTTGTTGCGGATGACTTTGTATCGACAGAAGATAAAGAAGCTAAAGGTGAATTGAAGGTATATCCAAATCCATTTACGCAAGCTACTAACATAAGTTTCAACCTGACACAAACAGCGGAAGTATACTTTGAGCTATTCAATATGCTCGGACAAAAAGTATATGCTTCGGAGGCAATAGAATATACCCCTGGACAGCATGACAGGCTGATCACACCTGGAACCCTGGAAGGAGGCATTTACTTCCTGCAGGTACATCTTGATAAAAATACCATAACGAAAAAGATTACAGTTAACCAATAGAAATTTTGATCATGAAAAAAATACTTTTATCAATTATAGTTTTCGCAACGGTTGTCCTTTCATACGGTCAATCACAGAGGCTGGTCCTTGCAGAGGAATTCACCAATGCTTCATGTGGCCCCTGTGCAAGCCAGAACCCGGCTTTTGACGCACTGCTTCAAAACAATGAGGATATCGTAACCTCCATCAAGTATCATACTTCATGGCCAGGAACGGACCCCATGTATTCTCACAATCCATCACAGGCAAACTCCCGTGTGGATTATTACAATGTGAGTGGTGTTCCTTACGCGCTCATTGATGCAGAACCGCAAACCGGCAGCTCTTACACTGGGGCACCAGCAAATGTTAATCAGAGTGTATTGAACAATGCTGCTGCAGTGCCCTCACCTTTTAATGTGCAATTTCAACATGAAATATCGAATGATGAAGAAAACATCTTTCTGACCATGATGATCGAAGCAACAGATGATGTTTCCGGTGACCTTGTGGCACAGATGGTAGTTATTGAGAAACACATCCATTTTCCTTATCCTCCGGGATCGAACGGTGAAAAGGATTTTTACAATGTAATGAAATACATGGTACCCGGAACAAGCGGAACCGATCTTCCGGATTTTGCTGACGGGGACTATCTAATCCTTGAAGGATCATGGGAACTTGCCAATATTTACGACATGGACGAACTCGGTGCGGTTGGTTTTATCCAGAACCATACCAGCAAGGAAGTTTTCCAGGCAGCCAACAGTTCAACTGACCCGATGACGCCGCTTTATGATAATGATGCACAGATCACCGAGGTACAGAATGTTGGTGAGGCCAATTGTTCGGGAGTAGTAAACCCTCATATCATGCTCAGAAACAACGGGGCTGCAACACTAAGCTCCTCTACCATCAAATATTACGTGAATGAGGGTGAAGTACAGACTTACGACTGGACCGGAAGCCTTGATTTTCTTGACAAGGCCATGGTTGAGCTTCCCGAACTCTCATTTGATGTTGCCGATGAAAATACCCTGACAGTGATCACTGAAATGCCAAATGGTGTGGGTGATGAATATGTTAAAAATGACACCCTCAGGTTTGAATTCCAGAAAGCAATAGTCACTTCAGATTATGTTAGTCTGACGATGCGCCTGGATGCCAATCCTGAAGAAACCAGCTGGGAAATCGTGAATTCTTCCAATGAAGTGATCTATTCAGGTGGGGATTACACTACCCCCAACCAGTTCATCAATGAAAATTATGAATTCGAAACCGAAGATTGTTATACCTTTTATGTATACGATTCAGGTGGTGACGGATTTGGAACAGGTGGATTTATCAATGTGCATGTGGGTGATGACGTGATCCTGCAGGAAACAGCCTTTGGTTCCGAAGCATACAACTATTTTGAGTATGCTACCGGAGTTGGTGTTCAGGAAAACCTGGATCCCATGAATTTTGTCATGTTCCCGAATCCTGCAAAGGAAAGCCTCAATGTTTCCCTCTTCCTTGAAAAGAACCAGCAGGTCATATTCCAGGTGATGGATATCTCCGGTAGAATGATCAAAGAGATCGAAACACAGGATGCCGCTCAGGGAACCCTGAACCAGCAAATCGATCTTTCCGAACTGGAAAACGGGATCTACGTATTGAGGACCCTGGCAGGAAATCAAGAAAAGATCAATAAGTTTTCGGTAAGTAAATAATTGCTTGAAAACGAAATATATTTTAAAAACCGGCTGCTTGTTACAGCCGGTTTTTTTTAGTATATAAAATTACCCCCTACGGGGCAAATGACTGTATAACTCAATGGGCTTTAGCCCAAAAATGATATCGGGCTAAAGCCCTTCAATCCAAGTAATCCTGCATACCCCCATGCTGAAGCATGGGGTAATTCATTCTCTGTATTTCCCGAATTATCATTTATGCCTTAGAACAGCAAAAATAAAAAGCGCACTTAAGAGCGCTGACTTATTAAATCCTGGTTAAGGATACACCCACCTGAAGGCGGGTGCTAATCTGATGTAAAGAGGTAAATTAGAATAGCACCCCGATTTATCGGGGTGTTCAAGCAGCAAAAATGTGATATTCGCAGGGCGCTTCAGCGCCCTTCTGTTTTAAAAATATCTTTCCAGCAAATCATCCTCTGCCACATTTGGCAGGGTAATCTTCAAGCGTGGCTCAGCCTCCATGGCCCTTTTGATTGCAAAGATGGCTTCTTCATTGCGCGCCCAACTGCGGCGGGCAATGCCATTGTTCACATCCCAGTGGAGCATCATCTTCAGGCGACGGTCGGCATCTTCACTGCCATCCAGCAACATGCCAAAACCCCCATTAATGACTTCACCCCAGCCTACGCCACCTCCATTGTGTATGGAGACCCAGGTAGCACCGCGGAAAGCATCCCCGATCACATTCTGTATGGCCATGTCGGCGGTAAAACTGGAACCATCATAAATATTGGCGGTTTCACGGAAAGGCGAATCCGTTCCGGAAACATCGTGATGGTCGCGGCCAAGCACTACCGGTGCTGTTATCCGGCCTTCTTTGATGGCCTTGTTAAAAGCCTCTGCAATCCTGGTACGGCCTTCGCAATCGGCATACAGAATCCTGGCCTGTGAACCAACAACCAGTTTATTTTCTTCGGCTGCCCTAATCCAGCGCAGGTTATCTTCCATCTGCTGCCTGATCTCAGGAGGGGCCGTTTTCGCCATTTCTTCCAGCACATCCCCGGCAATTTTATCTGTCAGTCGCAGGTCCTTTGGATCGGACGAGGTACAAACCCATCTGAACGGACCGAAGCCATAGTCAAAACAAAGCGGTCCCATAATATCTTCCACATAGGATGGATAAATGAATGTACCATCTTCTTTCATCACATCGGCTCCGGCGCGGCCGGCTTCCAGCAGGAAAGCATTGCCGTAATCCCAGAAATACATGCCCTTTTTACTCATGATGTTGATGGCGTTTACCTGGCGGATGAGGGATTCCTGAACTTTCTTTTTGAATGCTTCGGGATCATGCGCCATCATTTCGTTGGCCTCTTCAAAGCTCAATCCTGCCGGATAATAGCCGCCGGCCCAGGGATTATGCAATGAAGTTTGATCGGAGCCAAGTTCTATTTTCGTTCCTTCTTCCACGAATTTCTCCCAGAGATCAACAATGTTGCCCTGGTAGGCCAGTGAAACCGCTTCCTTCTTCTTCCGGGCTTCTTCTATCCTGTTCAGCAATTCATCCAGATCAGTATAAACTTCATCTACCCAGCCCTGGCTGTGGCGTTTATGTACTGCATCAGGATTGACCTCGGCGACTACACCCACGGCACCCGCAATTACAGCAGCTTTTGCCTGGGCTCCCGACATACCGCCTAAACCGGAGGTAACGAAGATTTTTCCACCCAGGCCATCGCTCCCATCCTGCAAACGCCTGCCGGCATTCAGAACCGTAATCGTGGTTCCGTGTACGATGCCCTGCGGACCAATGTACATAAAAGAACCGGCGGTCATCTGCCCGTATTGGCTCACGCCCAGTGCATTGTACTTCTCGTAATCATCCTGTGAAGAATAATTCGGAATGACCATGCCATTGGTCACTACCACCCGGGGTGCATCTTTGTGTGAAGGAAACAATCCCATTGGGTGTCCGGAATAAAGCACCAGTGTTTGCTCATCTGTCATCTCGGCCAGGTATTTCATGGCCAGGCGGTACTGTGCCCAGTTCTGGAATACCGCTCCATTGCCTCCATAGGTGATCAGTTCGTTGGGATGCTGGGCAATGGCATAATCCAGGTTGTTGCTCAGCATCAGCATAATAGCTGCCGCCTGTTTGGATTGATGGGGGAAATCGTCAATGCTGCGGGCACTGATCTGATAATCCGGACGGAAACGGTACATATAGATCCGCCCATATTTTCCCAGCTCCTGTGCAAATTCATCAGCCAGCACTTCATGATGCCTGGGGTCGAAATAACGCAAGGCATTTTTCAATGCAAGTCTCTTTTCCTTCTGATTTAAAATATCTTTCCTTACCGGAGCATGACTCACCTCCGGATCTCTTTCTTTCCTTGCCGGCAATTCTTCCGGTATGCCTTCCAAAACGGCATGTTTAAAATCTTCCATTCCCATCTGTTAATGTTTTTAAATTTTTTCCTGGGCGTTCTTCAGGATGTTGTATAAAAACTCCCGGGCCCTGAATAATTGTGCTTTCACAGTACCCAGCGGCAAATCCAGCTCCTGTGAAATTTCTTCGTATGAATATTCTTTAAAATATCTAAGTTCGATCAATGTCTTATAGTGGGGCTTGAGTTTATCCACCACCTCATGCATGAGTTTTACTTTTTGATTCTTAATGACCTTTTCTTCGGGGTCGAGGGTATGGGACGGCAATCTATTGGCCAACTCATCATTTTCCTCCTTGTATCCTTCATTCATTGAAAATGTATGTTTCTTTTTCCTACGAATAAAATCGATACAGTTGTTGGAAGCGATCTTGAACAACCAGGTGCTGAAAGCATAATCGGGCGTGTACTGCTTCAAATTCTTAAAAGCCTTGCCGAAAGCTTCTATTGTCAGGTCATCCGCATCATTGGGGTTATTGGTCATCTTCAGCAACATGAAATAAAGCGAATCACGGTAATTTTTCATCAACTCGGCATAAGCCTTCTGGTCACCGTCCTCAACGGCCTTTATGACCAGCTTATAATCCCTGATCCCCTTTTCTGTCAGTTTAGGATTTACTTCCATTTATGTTGCTTTACAAAGAAGCTTGCAATTGCATTAAAAATGTTTAACAATATGATTATCAACTCGAACAATGGCGAAAATAATAATAAATCCTTTTCATTTAATCTGTCCGCGGATTTTTTTAAAACAATCAATTGTGTAATCAGTCTCAATGCAAAGGCTGCCAGGACGATGATCCATGCGTAGCTCAGTGATATCAGTAAAACAAAGAGGAAATAGAACAACAATTGAGACATAGCATACAAGCCCAGCAGGAACTTGAACCTGGGGCTATAATACTGTCCGGTGGAGAGATGTCTTCTTTTTTGCCTGAACCAGGATACAAAGGAGGACTTTGCCCGGGAGGGCATGTGGGAAGCTTCTTCGATTTCAATGCGTGTATTGTGCCCGTGGGCCACTTTGTTGATGAAGAGGTCATCATCCCCTGAACTGACTTTGTAGTGTGAAGTAAAGCCTTTTTGGTCAAGAAAAAGTTTTTTCCGGTAGGCCAGGTTTCGCCCCACGCCCATATATGGTAATCCGGCAAGTGCAAAAGAGAAGTATTGAACAGCAATGTGCAGGGTATCAAATCGAATGATCTTGTTGAGCAGTCCTTTTGTCTTTTCGTAAGGCCCGTAACCCAGGACCACCTCAGTCTCTTTGTTGAAATTGCCTGCCATTTCCTTTATCCATTCCCTACCGTGGGGTTTGCAATCGGCATCAGTCAGTAGAATTACATCATGCTTAGCAGATCGTATCCCGATGCTAAGCGGGAACTTCTTGCCCTTGAAGAAATTCAGATCCTGATAAATGTTGACTACTTTGAGCCGTGAAGACCTCTCATCAAGTTCCTCAAGCAATTCAGCCGTATCATCATCCGAAGCATCGTTCACAACGATCACTTCAAAATCGGGGTAATCCTGCTCCAGGATCAGGGGAAGGTTCCTGCGAAGATTATAGTATTCGTTTTTGGCCGCAATAACCACCGATACAGACTCGCCTGCAGAATGAACTTTCTTTTTCCTGTAAAAAGCCAACCGGGCGAAAAAAAACCAGTAATAAAAAAGCTGCACCAGAACCGCCAAAAGAAAGAGGGCCAATACTATACTTAATAAACCGAATGCTTCTGGGATCAGTTGCATACCAAATTACGAATTACCCTGCAAAAGTATTCATTCTTTGTTTTAGGGAATTGAAAATGATCATTTATTCTGATTCTAAATCATGTTCTAAAAATGCTTGCCGCCCTTACAGGGCTCAACCCAAAATCAAAATTTCATATACCCCGTGTGCATACGCGGGGCTATTATTAGGCTTTCAGCCTTAAACTACCACACTCTCAATGACCCAATGACCCAATGACTCAATGACCAATGACAATACTCTATTCACCACTCACTCACTATTCACAACTCACCATCCACCACTCACCAATTCTCCCTATCTTTGCCCCCTCTTAACCAACATACGGAATTATGGACAATCTTATTGTGAAGACTTTGCTGGACGTACTTCATATGATCGCAACCGTAATCTGGATCGGTGGCATGATGATCAATTTTATGGTGATCAGGCCGGTGGCTGCAAAAAAACTGGACCCTTCATCCTATGCGAGCTTCAACATTGCCATGACGAAACGTTTCCGCATCCTGGTTTACATTTCCATTGTCATCCTGGGCGTGACAGGCATTCCGATGAAGATCGTCAGTGAACACTATGCCGGCATCATCAGTTTTGAACATGCCTGGGGCATTGTTTCTTTTATCAAGCACCTGCTTTATGGATTACTTGTTTTCCTGGCTGTTTTCAATTTTGAATTTGCATCTCCTGCACTTAGCAAGGCTGCAATCATGGGCGATCAGATCAGGATCAGCAGGTGGAAAAAACGGATGGCCATTAGTGGTGCTTTGGCAATGCTTGTTGCCATTGGCACCCTGGTGCTTTCATCCCTCATGAGATACCTGTAAAAGGATTTTCAATTGATTCCGTAATTTTGCAAGCTTAAGAGATTTAGTACAGATGCAATTCAAGATATCAGCAAGGGATAAAGAAAGCAAAGCAAGGGCCGGTGAATTCAGGACGGATCATGGGACTGTTAAAACTCCTGTATTCATGCCGGTTGGGACAGCCGGGGCAGTAAAAGCCCTGCATATTCCCGATCTGAAAAAAGATACCCGGGCACAGATCATCCTGGGGAATACTTACCACCTGTACTTACGCCCGGGGCTGGAAGTGATTGAAGCAGCCGGTGGGCTGCACAAATTCAATGGCTGGGATGGGCCCATACTGACCGACAGCGGCGGGTACCAGGTTTACTCACTTGCCCACAAAAGAAAACTGACCGAAAAAGGTGTTGTCTTTCAATCCCACATTGATGGTTCAAGGCATAATTTCACCCCGGAAAGGGTGATCGATATACAAAGGACCATCGGAGCCGATATCATCATGGCATTTGACGAATGCACCCCTTATCCCTGCGATTGTGATTATGCAAAAAAGTCGCTGAAGATCACCCACGACTGGCTGGACCGTTGCATCAAACACTTTGGTGCATCCGGAGCGAAATACGGCTATCAGCAATACCTGTTTCCCATAGTACAAGGTAGCGTGTATAAGGATCTTCGACGCGAATCGGCTGAATTTATCGCTGCCAAAAATTCCGCAGGAAATGCCATCGGCGGATTGAGTGTGGGGGAACCGGCCCAAATGATGTATGAGATGACCGAAGAAGTATGCAACATCCTTCCCGATAATAAACCCCGCTATCTCATGGGAGTCGGCACGCCGGAAAACCTGCTGGAATCCATTGCCCTGGGTGTGGACATGTTCGATTGCGTAATGCCCACCCGGAATGCACGTCATGGCATGCTTTTCACCAGCGAGGGCATCATCAATATCAAAAACGAAAAATGGAAAAATGATTTCAGTCCACTCGACGAAAACGGGCAATCCTTTGTTGACCGCTTCTATTCCAAAGCTTACCTGAGGCACCTTGTCGTTTCCGGAGAAATGACCGGAGCCATGATCGCCTCCTTGCATAATCTGCGCTTTTATACCTGGCTGATGGAAGAGGCGAGGGAGAAAATTATTGCGGGTGATTTCAGCCATTGGAAAGATTCGCAGGTAAAAAAGATCAGCAGACGGATTTAAAATAATTAAAATACTTTCCTGCCGTTTTAAAACCCAGAATTATTCCAATGAAATGATAACTTTGCCATAATAGATTCAATTTTTTCATGAAGATCATTGATTACTACATCATACGTAAATTCCTGGGAACATTCTTTTATGCCATCTCCCTGCTGATCGTGATCGTGATCATTTTCGATGTCTCGGAGAACATTGATGAATTCCTGGAAAATGATGCCCCATTCAAGGAGATCGTTTTCTCTTATTATGTAAACTTCATCCCCTATTTCATTAACCTCTTCATTTACCTCTTTACTTTTATCTCGGTGATCTTCTTCACTTCCAAGCTGGCATCCAATACGGAGATCATAGCTTTCCTGAGCAGCGGAATCAGTTTTTACCGTTTTCTGAGGCCGTATTTCATCTCAGCCCTTTTCCTGGCTCTGCTTTCATTCTACCTGGCCAATTTCCTCATCCCGCGTACCAACAAGACGCGGCGTATCTTCAAGGCCACTTATATGGAGCAGCTCGTTAAAAGCAAAGACCGCAACATTCATCTGCAACTGGTACCCGGCACCTATGTTTATGTGGAAAGTTTCAATGCAACCACCAATTCCGGTTATAAGTTTGCCATCGAGAAATTCGATGACGAAAAGCTGTATTATAAGCTCAGGGGTGAAAGGATCAAATGGGATACGGCCCATGAGCGCTGGATCATCAGTGATTATTATATTCGTTACCTTGATGGGCTGAATGAACACATTGTTAAAGGGCAGGAACTGGATACAGCCATGCTTTTGCAACCTTCCGATTTGTATGTTTACAAGGAAGATTTCGAGGAAATGAACTTCTGGGAACTGAATGAGAAGATAACTGCAGAGAAGCTCAAGGGAAGTGAGAAAATAAAAATGTATGAGGTGGAGAAAAGCAAGCGGCTGGCTTCACCTTTTGCAACACTGGTCATGACCCTCATCGGGGTTTCCCTGTCAAGCCGCAAAGTTAGGGGCGGGATTGGCATGCATCTGGGGCTTGGGATCGGCATTACCTTCCTGTATATTTTGTTTATGCAAATCAGTACGGTTTTCGCAACCTTTGGCAACCTGCCAACCAATCTGGCGGCATGGGTACCCAATATCCTTTTCACCATATTGGGTATTTACCTACTCATGAAAGCGCCTAAATAAAAAAAGAAGTATTAATTGATCTCCAATTTCCCATCGTAAGATCTGATCCTGATCAAGGATTTCTTGGTCCCGGCACCGCCTTTTTTGATGTATTCTGCCAGCAGTTTTTCTGATTCCCGTTCAAGGATCACCTGGTTGTATTCCTTCTCATTCAATTCAATACTTGTATAGCGTGAGTCGATGGAAAGCTTGTAGTCTGCACTTTCTTCAATATCAATTTCCAGTTTTGTATACTTGGTTTCTATATCGATCAAAGAAAAGCCGGTTTTCAGGTGGTTCACGTTGATATTGTCATCGTATGAGATTAGTTTAAAACGATCTTCAATATTACCGATCGTAAAGGTGGTATACTTGCTGTTCCCTTCCAGCGCAGCAATGCCACGGAAACTGATCTTATCATCATATGAGTTCAGTTTAACCATTGAGCTGACACTTCCAAAAGCCATGCGTGAGTATGAGCTTTTCAATTCTAATTCGTTCAGGTTCCCGAAATCCAGGGAGCAGTCATAGGCATCCAGGATCACAAGGTTCAGATCGGTTGTCACAAGGGTAGTGTATTTGGCCGTACCTTCAATACCGCTTACATCATCAAAATAGATCTTGTCATCATAGGAGTTCAGTTTCACCCCATCACATTTTTTTATGTGCACTTTGGAATATTTTGAATCCATTTCGATAGAGCCCGTTTCTGTAATTTCCACGTCACTGTCGTAGAGTTTCAGTACACAATTGTTCAGCTCATTCGCAATCAGATCTGTGTAGCGCAGATCGAAGTTTACCATTGCTTCGCAAACGCGCAGGTCCAGGCTCCCGTCGTAAACCGTCAGGCTGCTTTGTGCATACAAGGCATCGATCTGTATGTCGGAATAACTGCTGTTCAGCTTAAAGGCATTGCTACGCGGGAGCCAGAGTTCATAATTCACCATGTAGCTTTCGACCTCAATGGATTTCCCACTCTTGAATTTCATCACTGTAGAACGCTCGAAATTATTGAAAGTAGTAGAAAGAGACTCAAAAAACTTTGTGTCGATCAGCAATTTTTCTTCGCTGTTTTCCACCAGCGGATTTCTGATTGCTTTGACAAAGATCTCCAGGTCGGAGGGATTTTTTACCTCCAGTGAGAAATTCACTTTCAGACCCAGTTGTTTCTTATCCCATGTTTTTATGGTCACATCCCCGAGCTTGTTATGAAACTCGACGAGAGTATTGCTTGCGACATCGTATATTTTTTCAAACGATCCATTTTTGGTCATTTCCTGAGCAAAAAGTTTTACTGGCACAAAAAAGATGCAAAGAGCAAGCAGGCTAATAAACAATGGTGTTGTTTTCTTTCCTTTTCTCATTATTTTGTTTTTTTTCGATTTCTATCAATAAGCGATCGAGCAGTCGGATCTTTTGGGCATAGTAATTCTCAATGGCTCTTTTGATCTCGGGTTGCTCGCCCATTTTTTTCATGTCCTTTAAGTAATCCAGATGAACCTGTTCAATATCCTCAAGCTCATTCATCAGCCAGGGGAAATCATCGATACCCATCTGCATGCCATTCACTTCTTCCCACTTATTCTCTATCACCTGGTCGTACATCTGGTGTTGGTAAACCATTTCTTCTTCCTTGATGGCAGCCAGGGGATCATCAGATTTTTTACTGAACTCATAGGTAAGCACAAAACCAATGGAAATCAGAAGGGTGATGAAAGCTGCAGCCCTCCAGAAAACCATCCGTTTCCTGAGAACGGAGTTTTCGGAAAAATGTCTTTGTATCCCTGACCAGATTTTTTGATCATCCATTGCTTCAACATCCAACTCCTGGCGTTTGTTTTTAATATGATCTTCCAGTTCCCTGATCTTCATTTTGTAAAAGTTTTTCTCTAAGCAGTGAGATGGCCCTCCGATATTGTGATTTTGAAGTGGACTCGGAAATATCCAGCATGCTGGCAATCTCCTGATGTTTATAATTTTCGAGCAGGTGCAGGTTGAGAACGATGCGGGCCCCATCCGGCAGTTCCTTTATCTTCCTGTGAATCAGGCCGGGGCTGGCAAGCACTTCATTTTCTTCTATTTCTTCGGGAATTAGCCTCTCTTCCTCAAGCATCTCTGTTTGAATTCTCTTCTTCTTCAAAAAATTCAGGCAATGGTTGATCACGATCCTTTTGAGCCAGGTTCCGAAAGAAGCACTCCCCCTGAATGCTTTCAGGTTTTCGAAGGCAGCGATAAAGGATTCCTGCAATATGTCCTCTGCATCTTCCCTGTTCTGAACCATCCTGATACAAATATTGTACATCGCCTTTGAATATAGGTGATACAGCTGGAAACGGGCATCCCGGTCTCCCTGTGTGCTCAGTTCAACCAAATCAGTGTGTATATCCCTGTTTCCTTCCTTCAACTTCAACTGATTTATATTAAAGACAACTAAAGATAAAAAAAGACGGAATTTAGGTTAATTTTCCATCCCAAACGAAACATCTTTTAAAAGACATTGCTTCAGCCGGCTCTCTTTTAAACAAGCCGAAAACAGCACTGCCGCTGCCACTCAGGGATGCATAAATTGCTCCTTCATGATATAGCTTTTCTTTGACTTTTTCAATTTCGGGGAAACGCTGAAAAACATATTTTTCAAAATCATTGCTCAGCTTGTGCTTCCAGCCTGCCAGGTCATTCCCGATGATCACTTTCGTGAGTGAAACTTCACTTTTTCCCTTGCTGAAACTACGGTATGCCTCTGCAGTAGATACCGATGCTTCTGGCTTTATGACCCGAATGTAATAATCAGAAAGATTCAAATCGATATCAAACAAATCATCTCCCCTGCCTTTGGCAATGCTTGCTTTATTCCTGATAAAAAATGGACAATCACTTCCCAGTTCTGCTGCATATTTCAATAATTCCTTTTCTTGTATGCCGAATTGGAAAAGATCATTCATCATCATAAGGCAGCAGGCTGCATCGGATGACCCTCCACCCAGGCCTGCTTCCATGGGAATGTGTTTATGCAAATGGAGTTTAAGAGGAGGAATGTCAAAGTCCTTCGCGAGCAACTCAATGGCCTGTTCACAAAGGTTTTTTGCCGACGATGGAATGCTCAGACCAGAGTAGAAGAAACGATGCTTAGAAAATTCTGAGGGTATGATCTCCAGTGCATCACAAAGGGGAATGGGATAAAAGATGCTTTCAATATTATGGAAACCATCATTTCTTTTTTCCAACACCCTGAGCCCCAGGTTTATTTTTGCATTGGGAAATCTGATCATTTTCTGCAGGCCTTATTTCTGTTCCATTTCTTAACAAATTTATAAAAAGCTCAGGGGATATTGTAATTTTGTATTTTTGAAGTTTAAGAAATTTCTATGGCCCTAATCAATTCAGTTTTGTCGTGGTTGATGAAAAAGCGTTTCCACCAGATCGATCTTTTCATCAAATATCCGCATGATGTTCAGGAAGAATGGTTCAAGCGCCTGATCTCAGCAGGCAGTCAAACGGCCTGGGGTCAGGAGTTCGGGTATGCTGATATCAGTAATATTGAGCAATTCAAAAAACAGGTGCCGGTAAACGATTACAACAAATTAAAACCATATATTGAAAGGTTGAAAAATGGTGAGCAATATGTTCTCTGGAACACCGAGGTGAAATGGTTTGCCAAATCTTCAGGCACAACCAGTGACAAGAGTAAATTCATCCCGGTAAGTAATGAGGCCCTTGAGGAATGTCATTTTAAAGGTGGCAAAGATATGCTTTCCATTTATTGCAGCCTTTACCCTGACACAAAGCTTTTCAGTGGCAGGGGCCTTGGCATGGGTGGAAGTCATAGCATAACGGAGATCCATAATGAAGAGTTCCTGGTTGGTGATCTTTCCGCCATACTCATCGAGAACCTACCCAACTGGGCCGAATTCATCCGGGTACCCAAGAAGAAACTGGCCCTCCATGATAAATGGGAAGAAAAGATTGAAATGATGGCCCGGGCGACCATACCCCATAAAGTGACGAATCTTTCCGGTGTACCTTCCTGGACATTGCTCCTGCTGAAGAAGGTGCTGGAAATAACCGGCAAAGAAAATATCGCGGAAGTCTGGCCGGATCTGGAAGTTTTTTTTCATGGAGGAGTAAACTTTGAACCCTATAAAGAACAATTCAGGGGTTTGATCCAATCGCCTAACATGCAGTATATGGAGACCTACAATGCCTCCGAAGGCTTCTTCGGTATACAGGATATGCGGGATTCCAGAGAAATGCTGCTGATGCTCGATTATGGGATTTATTATGAATTCATGCCCATGGAAGAACTGGGCAAGGATCACCCCCATACCCTGAGGCTTGATGAGGTAGAGACAGGAATCAACTATGCCCTCATTATCTCCACAAATGCTGGACTCTGGCGGTATATCATCGGCGACACCATACAGTTTACCAGTTTATCACCTTACAGAATACGTATTACGGGCAGGACCAAGAATTTTATCAATGCAGTAGGTGAGGAAGTGATCGTGGAAAATGCTGAACAAGCAATTCTGGAGGCAAGCAAGCAAAGCGGAGCTACAGTAACAGAATTTACAGCAGCTCCAGTCTATTTCAGCAAAAAAGACAATGCCGCCCATGAATGGCTCATCGAATTCGAAAAGCCACCAGAAGAACTGGAAACTTTTACATCTGCTCTCGATAAACACTTGCAAGCTGTAAACTCAGACTACGAAGCCAAGCGCTATAATGACATGGTGCTCAGGAAACCTCTTGTAAAAAGTGTTCCCGCAGGGACCTTTTACAAATGGATGAAAAGCAGGGGCAAACTCGGAGGACAGAACAAAGTGCCCCGTTTGTCGAACAATCGGAAACATGTAGAAAGTATTTTAGAATTGCTTGGGGAAAATGATTAGAAATTATTTTTAAATTCGCAAAAATTCATAGCATGCATATAGCAGTAGCAGGCAATATCGGTTCAGGGAAAACCACCCTCACAAGATTATTATCCAAACATTTCGGTTGGACGGCCCAGTACGAAGATGTTGAGTCAAATCCCTATCTGCACAGTTTTTACGAAGATATGCAGAGATGGTCCTTCAACCTGCAGGTTTACTTTCTGAACAGCCGTTTCCGTCAGATCATCAATATACGGCAGGGATCAAAAACAGTAATACAGGACCGAACAATATACGAGGATGCGTACATCTTTGCACCCAACCTGCATCACATGAACCTGATGACCACCCGTGATTTTGAAAATTATAGCAGCCTTTTTGAACTGATGAGCTCCTTCATTCAGGCACCCGACCTGCTGATATACCTGAAATCCAGTGTGCCTAACCTGGTGAACCATATTCAGAAAAGAGGGCGTGAATACGAAGCTTCCATCAGGCTGGATTACCTGAAACGCCTGAACGAAAGATATGAAAGCTGGATCAGCAAGTATGAGCTGGGCAAATTGCTTGTGATCAATGTAGATGATGTGAAGTTTGAGGAAAATGCCGAAGATCTGGGTATGGTCATCGAAAAGATCAATGCCGAAATCCACGGCCTTTTTCAAGATTAACACAAAATGAAAAAACAATGAAAATCATCGGGATCATACCGGCTCGTTTTGCCTCCACAAGATTTCCCGGGAAGGCTCTTGCCGACATCAAAGGCAAACCCATGATCATCAGGGTATATGAACAGGCGGTCAAATCAAAAAAGCTGGATCATTTAATTGTGGCCACCGACGATAAAAGGATCTTTGATATCCTGAAGAAACACAAGGGCAATGTGATCATGACCTCGGTCGATCACAAAACAGGGACCGAACGCTGCCACGAAGTGGTTGAAAAACTATCCAGGCAAAAACAGTATTTTGATGTAGCCATCAATATACAGGGCGATGAACCTTTCATACAACCCGGCCAGATCGATACCGTAGCTGACCATTTTGAGGAGGATGACATACAGATCGCCACCCTTGCCAAACTTATCAGCGAGGAAAACGAATTACACGATCCGAATGTGGTAAAAGTGGTCCGCGGGATCAATCAGCATGCGCTGTACTTCAGCCGTTCTGTCATTCCTTATCAACGGGTAAAGACGGGGATAAAACCACAATACCTCAAACACATTGGTATTTATGCCTACCGGGTGCACATACTGAAAGAGATCACAGCACTGGAACCAAGCCCCCTGGAACTGCTGGAGTCACTGGAACAATTGCGCTGGCTTGAAAATGGTTATCAAATAAATATCAAGCTGACTGATTTTGAATCCATTGGTGTGGATACCCCAGAAGATCTTGAAAAACTTATCAACAAAATTTGAATAATATCAACGGACTTGTTAATTTAGCAGGTTATAGCTAAAGTGTAATACATCAAAACAGTAATGAGGGTAGCAAAGTATATCAGCGATCTTTTATTTGAATATGAATGCGTTGTGATTCCCGGCCTTGGCGGCTTTATCAGCAACGAGGTCCCGGCAGGTATCAATGCAAACCATCATAGTTTCAACCCTCCTTCAAAAAAGATCGTCTTCAACCCGCATTTGATGATCAACGACGGCTTGTTGCTGAATCACATTGCTAAAAGCGAAAAGATTTCCTACACCGATGCCAGGATCCGCATTGAACAATTTGTATTGAAGTGTAAATATGCTCTTGAAAAAGGCAAACGGATAAATTTTTACAGGATCGGCCATCTTTATAAAAACATTGACCATAAAATTGAATTTGATCCCGACAAGACGAGGAATTATTATGGCGATTCCTTTGGCATGGGTTCATTTATCTCACCACCAATCAGAAGAGACAGCAGCCTGAGGCTTGACCGTAAACCCAGCGACCGCAAGAGCAATGGTAAGAAAACCAGCAGTAAAAAAGGACCCCTGCCTAGAAAGGAGAAACAAGTCCGTTATTACAGCATCAATTTGTACGGCATGCTGATCGTTCTGGCTCTGGTATTGTCTTTCATATTTGGCTTTAACAACATTAAAAGCTTTTACCAGCAAAATGCTGCGGGCATTCCGTTCTTTTACAGCACCCCAAATGATTACCTGCTGTCCAACATGCACAGGATTTCATTCCTTTGGAATGATGAGCAGGGAGAACAAAACAATATGAAACAAACCGAATCCACCAATGATCACACCTATCTTTATGATATAGCTTCACAACAGGAGGAAATGGACAGGCAGCCGGAAATGGAAGGTCTGGCAAATGAGCCGGAAGAACATTTAACCAAAAAAACAGAAGAACTCCCGGGTGAAGAAGAAACAACTCCCCCTGCCAGAACAGCAGCAAAAAAGCCCAACCCTGCAGTCCTACAGAAAGAGGAACTGCATTTCTTTATCATAGCAGGCTCTTTTGAGGAGCATGCAAATGCTTCAAGACTGGTAAGCAGTTTGCAGCAAAAAGGTTATGATGCCCTGATCGTCGGGCAGAACAGCTACGGTATGTACAGGGTTGGTTTTGCAGGATTCTCAGAGGAAGGACTGGCAGAAGAACAGCTTACCATGATCCGCAGGGAAGAGAACCCCAGTGCATGGATTTATAAAAAACCTGAATAAGCCCCCTTGCCCATTTCAGCTTTCCATCTTATTGTTTTAATTTTGCCTCAAAAAAGAAGTGACCAAGCGGAAACTTAAACGGTTCAGAGAGAATAAAGAATTTGATCACCTTTTCGAGTACAATTATTTGAGTCTGCAAAAAGCTCCCTTTCCTTTAAAGGGCCAGTGGAACAATGAATATTTTAACAATGACAATCCCATTGTTCTGGAACTTGGTTGCGGAAAAGGTGAGTATACTGTTGGGCTGGCAGACTGGTATCCCGAATCCAATTTCATCGGTATGGATCTGAAAGGTGCCAGGCTCTGGAGGGGCTGCAAAACAGTACAAGAGACGGAAATGAAAAATGTGGCTTTTATCCGGTCAAGGGCAGATTTTCTGGAAGAGTTCTTTGCTGAAAACGAGATCAGTGAAATCTGGATCACCTTTCCGGATCCCCAGATTCAAAGCCCCAGACGAAAGAAGCGTCTCACTTCTCCCCGCTTTCTTGAGCATTATAAAAAGATCCTCAAGCCCGGTGGTGTCATTCATTTGAAAACAGACAATCAGATGTTTTACGAATTTACCCTGAACCGCATCAAAGATAGTGGCAGCGAATTGCTTTTTGCATCAGAAGATGTTTACCATTCAGATGCCCCTGAAGCCATCACCAGCATTCAGACCTTTTATGAACAGATGTTCCTGGAAGAAGGCAAAACGATCAAGTATGTAAAATTTAAATTGAACCAGGATGAAGGATGAGTCGTTTTTCGAAAGGGTTTATGCAGTGGCCAGGCTTATCCCATCCGGTCGGGTCACTTCATACGGAGCAATCGCAGAATATCTGGGCAGCAAAGGATCAGCCCGTATGGTTGGCTGGGCCATGAATAAATCACACCTACGCGAAGATATCCCGGCCCACAGGGTTGTCAACCGCCAGGGCTTACTCACCGGTAAGCATCATTTCGGAGGCCCGAATATCATGAAGGATTTGCTTGAAAGCGAAGGTGTTCAGATAGAACAAAATCAGATCCTGGATTTTGAAAAGATCTTCTGGGACCCTGCCAGGGAATTATAAATTAACGTGTTGTGCGGTTTGAATTTGCAAGTCAGCAGCTGTCAGTCTGAGCGCCGTGCCTGCCGGCAGGCAGGGAGTCGAAGACTGGGCTATCACACTTCGACTCCGCTCAGTGTGACCCTGACTATTAGTTACTTACAATCAAACCGCACAACGCGTTATAAATTAGTATACACTATTATCCGGTTAATTTATGGAGATTCCTCGCTCCCTAGACGGGTGCAACACTGCTAATGACATACTTTTAAAGCATCTGTATTTCAGAAAGAAAAAATTCCAAAAAGCAAACACCAAATATCAAATAAATACCAATCTCAAAAACTCAATGACCAAAACAGCCTTGGTCAAGTGCAGTTTAGAATTTCAATATTGGTATTTGGTGTTTAATTGGATTTTGAAATTTGAGAATTGGGATTTTGTCACTCGTTTTTAAAATAACTTCAGTATTCGATGTCTAGGAATGACGAGTCAAATGGGAGATACATGTGGGTCGGGAGCAGGCGGGCGTTCGCCCCGCCTGCTCCCGACCCATCCCCAAATCACTGATAAACAGCCGTTCCGAGAAGCCGAGGAATCTTTGGGCGGTTAAGCGGACAATATTGGTCAAAATATCAGACCCTTTACTATTTTAATTTATAATAAATTCAAATTGATCGCTGCATTCAGTTAAAGTAAAACTTTTATTATATTTGGTATGTTAATAATTTATAAACCAAAAGACAAAAAACCATGTCAGAAAAAAAATTAAAAGAACAAGGTGTCCTTATTCCCAATGACAAAGATTATGACAAAATTTATGGAAACATCGTTTTCAATCCGACGATGATTACCTGTGCGTGCGGTTCATGCAACAAAAGCCATGAAATCGAAGAAATTGATAAAGGCGTTCTGGCTGAATTAAAATGGTAATAATCATCCTTGCTTAAAAATTATTGAATAAAGCTTTACAAGCAATTGTAAGGCTTTATTTTTTAAGATCACCGGAAAAAATCTTCAATTTTTCAATATTTTAATCAAGGGACATTCCAACACTTTCGAAGGATGGATGAAATAAAGAATTTACCTGAAAAACTACAGCTATCCCGCTACACACATTTCCTTGAAAAAAACGGCCATACAGCCATTTATCACGCATTGCGCCTGCATCCATTATACATGAAGAGTGATATGGCCAGGGAATTAAAGCTTTTTAAAAAGGCAATCGAACCTGCCAATTTCTTAGAGAACAAAAAGGCCGGGGAGGCCGAAAAATGGTCCGGTTTATTAATGACCCTGCTCCGGCAGGGGATACTTGTCGGCGACGAAGAAACTGATGACAAAACGATTGACTATTATCGTAACCACATCCCTGAACCCGGAATTTATGTTGTCTTTTTCATCTTGACCGATGCCTGCAACTTCAATTGTTCTTATTGCTTTATTGAACATGATCGCCAAAAGAACAAATACGAAGAACGTTTTATGACCGAAGAGGTAGCACTTGACGGGTTGGATTTTTTTGTGGAACAGACCCGCAAGAACAAAGGGCAGTCTGACGAAAGGAAAGCAATACAGTTTTATGGTGGCGAACCCCTCATGAATTTTAAAGTATTGAAAGTCCTGCTGGAAAAGATACAGGAATACAAAACAGCGGGTATTTTACCGGAGGACCTGGAACTTACTACAGTTACCAACGGTTCATTGTTGACCACTGAAGTAGTGAATGTGCTCAAAAAATATGGCGTTGGAATTACGATCTCCATTGATGGTGATGAATTGTCCACCTCAAACAGGGTTGATCATGCAGGAAAACCCATGTATCAGCGGATAATGAAAGGCATCGAAAATTGCCAGTCGGCCAGTGCCCATTTTGCTTTATCTGTTACCTTAACTGAAGAAACAATTCGCAATGCCGGACATACCATGGAAACCATTCTGAAGATACGCCCGAACCGGGTGGGCTTCAATCTGTTATTACCCGGCGATCATTTTAGCAATATCAAAGAGGATTACGCCATGAGGGCTTCCAACTTCGTTATTAATGCCTTTAAGCAATTGCGTGCAGAAGGCATCGTATACGAAGACAATTTTATCCGCAAAGTTGAGTCCTTTGCCAAATCAAAAGTTTGCGTCTCCGATTGCGGGGCTGTTGGGGGAAACCAGATCATCATTCAGCCGGATGGGAAAATAGGGGCCTGTGAGGGTTTTCTGGGTGAACGAAAATACCTCGTTTCTGATATCTATGATAAGGAATTTGATCCTTCCGAAATAGAGGTATACCAGGAATGGGGCAGGAGAAAACCCCTGCTGATGGAACAATGTCAGGATTGTATCGCACTGGGCATTTGTGGGGGTGGTTGCATTGTTGGAGCAATTAAGGCCAAAGGCGATATTTTTGCCCTTGACGAAATTAAGTGTCAACACATGAAGAATACCATGAACTGGTTGATCTGGGATTTATATGATAATGTTAAAAACTAATCTAAACTGCCTGGTATGCAATCAATAAGCGAAAAATATTATTTTTCAGGTTTCGCTCATGTTGTGTCGAAAAATGATGTTTATGCCTTTTATCATGCACTGAAGATGAAGCCGGTATTTGTAAACAAAGCGATCTATGAAACCATCATGGATCGAAGAATTGAAGATCCTGAAAAGGACTACATCGAAACAAAGCCGGAGGATAAAGATGAATTGCTAGAACAGACAATCGCAGCCCTGCTGGATAACAAAATCCTTTCGAAAGACAAAAACACCGATGAAGGAGTACTGAAAGTATTTCGAAAATCACTGAAACAGCCCTATGTTAAAACCGCATTTTTCCTGGTAACTGATAAATGCAATTTCGGATGCAAATACTGTTATCTGGAAAAAGAAATTGAAAAAGGGGGAAAAGCACCCAGCCATATGAGCGAGAAGACAGCCAGGGCAGCCGCTGCTTTTTTTGCCCGTTTGACCCGCCTGGATCCTGCACGTTTTGATGAGGAAAAACAGATTATTTTTTATGGCGGGGAACCCCTGATGAATTTTGGGGTGATAGAAAATATTATCGATGAGATCAAAAACCTTCAGCACAGGCAACAGCTCACCAAAAATCTGAAGTTGAACATGATATCAAATGCATCCCTTATCAATGCTGATCTTGCCCGCAAAATGAAAGAACTGGGAATCAGTTTGAGCATTTCGATCGACGGGGATGAATCTGCAACCAACTCATCAAGGTGCTATGCCAGTGGTAAACCGGTTTACAATGATATCAGGAGGGGAATGGAAATCTGCAAAGAGGAAGGGCTTCCTTTTGGCCTGTCAGTTACCTTAACCGAGTCCTCCCTTGAAAATGCCCGGGGAACCAGGAATATTGTATTCGATACCGGGGCGGTTTCCCTGGGTCTCAATCCCATTTTACAGACCAGTGATGATATTGAAATGCCGGCTGATTATGCAGAAAAAGCCGCTGATTTTATTCTTGACTCTTACCAGGATTACCGCAAAAAGGGAATATCGGAAGACCGCATGATGAGAAAGGCGCATGCTTTTAAAAACGCAAGTGTTTATCCCTTCGATTGCCATGCAGCAGGTGGAAACCAGATCATTGTTACACCCGAAGGAAAAGTTGGAATTTGCCAGGGACTGATGTACGCCGGCAAATATGTTGTTACCGATGTGTATGATGATTCTTTTCTTCCGGAGCAGAACGAAATTTACATTGAATGGTCAAAAAGGAGTCCATTGAATATGGATGCATGCAAGGACTGCATTGCACTTGGAATCTGTGGCGGGGGTTGCCCCTTTGTTGCCGAGCACAAGGAAGGCTCTATCTGGGGCATCGACAGGCAATTTTGTGTACATGCAAAAAAAACCACTGAATGGCTCATCTTCGATTTGTTTGAAAAAGCAAATGTCACAAAATGAAAATACTTATTCTCGGGGGAAATCGTTTTATCGGCCTTCATCTTGCCTGGAAATTATCTGGGAATGCCCATGAAGTTTTTGTTTTCAACCGTGGAAACCACAGAAGCAACCTGCCTGAAAAAGTTAAAACAGCACATGGCGACCGCAGGGATCCGGAGAAGTTGAAAAGGGCTTTTTCTCTGGCTGAATTCGATGTGGTGCTTGATATGTGTGCCTATGAGATAGATGACCTGAAACCACTTCTTAAATCTCTCCCTCCGGAATTGCCTCATTATATTTTCTGCTCAAGCATGGCAGTTTATGATTTTCCGCACGGTACTTTTCTCAAAAGCGGAAAAGGAAACGACTTACAGGCCTACGGCTACAACAAATTGCTTTGCGAAAATTACCTCCGGGAAAACCTGAACAGCAGCCTGTCTATTGTCAGGCCCACATACGTATACGGGCCCGGGGATCCAAGCCGGCGGATCATTCAAATAATTGAGCGGGTAAGCCGGTCAGATCGTATTAGCATCCACCCTTCCCTCCGAAAACACGATACACAATTGATCTTTATTGAGGATCTGACCACAGCCTTTGTTCGCATAGCTGAAAACCACCGTCCCAGTTCGAGGCAATATAATATGGCATATCCTGAACGCGTAAATTTTATAGATTTATTAGAAATGGTCTCGGATATTCATCAAAAAAAGTTAAGATTGGATTATGGCGGGCAGCCATCCGGTTTCCCTTTTGAATTGAATTCTGATCAGTTGATCGATGCAAGAGACACTTGGCAAGCACTGGCTTACCAGCCAAAATTTGATCTCCGGAAGGGCCTGCAAAGGACCTTCGACTGGTGGAAAGAAAACAAGCATTAAGCCCGGTGAGAAATTGAAGGCTAAATAATTCCGGGCAGAAGATTGTATGCATTTTCCGTTTTTGAGTATCGGGGAAACTTTCCTTAGAATTGTCAGATTAAATCGGGGAACCAAAAAACACGCCTCCAAGGCATTCCTGGCATCGCAGCGAGCGGATTTCATTCTGCAGGAATTGCTCCCGGAACTCCCGGGCCAGCTTGCCCTCATAAACCTTTTTAATCCCTCCATCCCTGAACACATTACCAAAAACATTGTTTCCTTTATGGTCCATGCAACAAGAGACCATGTCTCCATTGACCAGTATGGCGATGGAATTAAATGGAAACTGACAACGGCTGGAATAACACTTCGAAGTGGATACTGACTCAGGAACATCGGGGCTTTTAATTGCGTTTCCAAAACTGATCGCTGGCTTTAACCTGAGCTTCAAGCCTGGCAATAATTCGTACAACATACCGCTGCCTTCATCCTGATAAGCTTCGATTTCTTCCGAGAGCTGAATACCGGGAGATATTCTGTCAACAACATCTTTCCAGTATGTGATCAATTGCCGGATCTCTGAATCCTCCTCTATAAGTCTGATCCCCGGTCTGAATTTGCTTGTGTCGAGATAGTGCAGTTCCAGAATTGCTTGCTTGTATTTCTTTTTCAATTCGATAAAACGGCTGATAAGGCCAGCGATCTTCCCATGATATACTTCACTGTCCATGCTCGCCGCCCCCCTTGCATCAAAGCTTTCCGGCGGAGACTGTATACTAAGGACTGTTTTCCACACCCCAGCCTCCAGGAAGCTTTCCAGATCTTCAGGCCTCATCAGTATCCCGTTTGAGGTAAGGTTCACCTTCATTTTTTTCTTACAGGCAGCATACTCAATAATCTTCATAAAATCGGGATGTATCAAAGGCTCTCCGTACAAATGAAATGATATCCAGTCGAAAACAAAATCCTGGTCAAGCTCATCAAGTAAACTGCGGACTTGTTCAAAAGGCATATTTTCCTTTTTCCGATCAATCTGGCTATAGGGACAAAAAACACAATTCAGATTACAGAAATTCGTCGTTTCTATAAATACCTCGGTTAGCGCTGTTTTAAAATCCATTTGAATCCTGTATGCCTAATATTAAACAGGCCTTAAAAGTAACCAAACAATCTTTCTGATAAAAAAAATCTCATGATATTATCGAAGAACGAACCCAATACATTCTTATCGGTTGAAACATGTAAAGAACCCATCTGATGAATCAATAGCAAGCCGTTAGGAAAAAGATTCTTCCTTGCCAATTCATGAATTATTACTAATTTTACCAAATCTAAATTAAAATAAAATTTGAAAGATGAGTATTTCGAAGGAGCAAGTAATCAAAGCTTTACAGGAAGTTATCTATTTTAAGGGCGGTGACAATATTGTCAAGCTGAAGATGGTAGATGAGCTGGAGGTATCAGGTAAAAAGATCAGTTTCTCGCTGATCTTTCCAAAAAAGATCGACAACAGCAACGAAATCGTTGTGGACCGTGCCAGGAAGACTTTAAAACAGGAACTGGGTGAAGACCTTGACATAAGCATAGAGATCAAATCTCCCAAAGACGTGGGGCAGGGTCCTCTCTCCGGCATAAAAAACATCATTGCCGTAGCTTCCGGAAAAGGGGGCGTTGGCAAATCCACCGTGGCTGTGAATTTGGCAATAGCCCTTTCGAAATCCGGTGCAAAAGTGGGTTTGCTGGATGCGGACATTTACGGCCCATCAATTCCAACCATGCTGGACCTGGAAAACCAGCGCCCGAATGCTACCGAAAAGGATGGAAAAACCCGGATACTGCCCCTCGAAAAATACGATCTGAAAGTATTATCCATTGGTTTCTTCGTTGATCCTGAACAGGCTCTGGTATGGCGTGGCCCCATGGCTTCCAAAGCCCTTGAGCAACTCTTCAATGATACCGATTGGGGCGAACTTGATTACCTGGTACTCGACCTGCCACCAGGTACCGGCGATATACACCTCACAATTGCGCAGGAATATCCCATCACAGGAGCTGTAATCGTTACCACACCTCAGAAAGTAGCCCTGGCCGATGTACTGAAAGCAGCCACTATGTTCCGGCAGGAAAAGATCTACATCCCGGTGCTCGGGCTGGTGGAGAATATGTCGTATTTCACGCCCAATGAACTACCCGACAAAAAATACTACATCTTCGGAAAGAGCCACAGCGAAAATTTCGCCAAGCGGCTAAACATTCCATTCCTTGGACAACTCCCCATTGTGGAAGGTTTGGCCGAGGCCAGCGACGCGGGAAAACCCGCCGCTTTACTGGAAGACTCCATTCCCGGCAAAGCCTTCAGGGAGCTTGCAGAGAATATCAAAGAAGGAATAAAAATGTTGAAATCATAGATACCTAACTGATTAGAAGAAAATGGCAAACAAAGAAGAACTCATAAATAAGGTTAAAAAAGTGATTGAGCAGATCCGGCCTTATTTGCAACAGGATGGTGGTGACATCGAATTTGTTGAATTAACAGATGACTATATCGTGAATGTAAAACTTACCGGGGCCTGCGGTTCATGCCCCTACAGCACCATGACACTGAAAAGCGGCGTGGAAACTGCAGTGGTGAAAGCCATCCCCGAGATCAAATCCGTTGAAGCAATAAATATCTAATTGCTAAGAAAGGTAACGGGCCACAATGGGCATGCGTCTGCCCATTCCGAAAGCCTTGGGCGATACCCTTAAAATGGGCGGTGTCTGATGTCGCTTGTATTCATTGATGTTGACGAGGCGCAATGTTTTATCAACGATATTTCGGTCAAATCCCAAATTTATAATCTCTTTTGGCCCCTTGCGAAGTTCAATGTACTGGTACAATATCTTATCGAGGATATCATAAGGGGGCAGGGAATCCGAATCCTTTTGATCGGGTCTTAACTCTGCCGAAGGTGGTTTCATGATGGTGTTTTCCGGGATTACTTCACCGCCAGTATTCATGTACTTTGCCAGTTCAAAAACTTCCGTTTTATAAACATCACCAAGCACACTCAGTCCACCGTTCATATCACCGTACAATGTTCCGTATCCCACGGCAGCTTCGCTTTTATTGGAGGTGTTCAGCAAAATATAACCAAATTTGTTCGAAAGGGCCATCAGGATCACGCCGCGGCTCCTGGCCTGAATATTCTCTTCGGCAATATTGAAAGGCAGGCCCTTAAAATAGGGTTCAAGGTTCTCAAGGAATGACTGGTAATTTGACTCAATGGGGATAATGTCATAAGGGCTTCCCAGGTTTCTGGCAAGATTCTCAGCATCTTCAACTGAATGGCTGGAAGAGAAACCTGAAGGCATCAGCACAGCATAAACATTTTCCGGGCCCAGGGCACGGGCAGCCAGAACCATTGTAACCGCCGAGTCAATGCCCCCTGAAAGTCCCAGGATGGCCTTTTCAAAACCCAGCTTGCTGAAATAATTTCTGATACCCATAACCAGGGCATCATGTATGCGTTCGATCTTGGAACTCTCAGCTGTTTTATATGACAACCGTGGATTGTTTTGCACCTCTTCCAGTTCATAAACCCTAAAATCTTCTTCGAAATAGGCCAGTTCATCAAAGAGGCCGGCCCCGGCATCCAGGACCAGGGAACCACCGTCAAAAAGCAATTCGGTTTGTGCACCCACATGGTTGACATAAAACAACGGCAAATTGTATTTTTCAACATTTTCCCTCAAAACCCGGATCCGTTCTTCTTTTTGTTTATAATGAAAAGGAGAAGCGGCGATATTGATGATGCAATCAGGCTCCTCTTTGTACAACTCATCCATGGGATTGATGGTATACAAAGGGTGGTTGCCGATGTTCCAGAGATCCTCGCAAATCGTCAGGGCGATCTTTTTGCCTTTGTATTGAAGGATTTGGAATTCACGATTGGGTTCGAAATAACGATATTCATCAAAGATGTCGTAGTTTGGCAACAGAGCTTTGTGATGAACGGAGCTGATCTTTCCATCAGCCAGGAAATAAGCTGAGTTAAAGAGGTCTTTTCCTTCATAGCGAGGATTGAACGAAGGACTGCCAACAATGGCTGCAATGCCCCGGCATTCTTTTGCGATCTCTTCGATCACCTCCTGGCATCTTTCCACAAAATCCCGGAATTCGAGGAAATCACGGGGCGGGTATCCCGAAACGGCCAGTTCGGAAAACACAATCAGATCAACCTTTGCTTTTTTGGCTTCCCGGATATACGCAATGATCTTCCGGCTGTTTTCCCTGAAATTTCCGATATGATAATTGATTTGTGCTAATGCTATCTTCAAAACCATCCTCCTTAAAAAATCACGCCAAGATTTAATTCAATGTAATTGTTTATGGCCTGGTGGGTAACTTCGGGGTCAAGGGTATTCTGATCTTTCAGTACATCCGTAAAACCATTGTCGAAGGTGATGCCGAAAGTCAGAGATGTGGAACCACCCAGGTTGTATTCCACGCCGGCACCAAGTATCAGTGATTCCCGTATGCCTTTTACCTCATCCTTGATGTCCTTTTCATCTTCGCTGATCTTTTCGGTTTCGCCGATGAATTTATCGGTCCCCTTGGCTGTCAGGAGGAAACTGGTTCCAAGTCCGATTTTTCCGTAAAACCTGAAATTACCAAACTCATTGGTTTTCATTTTCAATACCAGCGGGACTTCTATATATTTTGTCCGGTATTTCCGATGGAGCACTCCGGGATCATTCATGCTGTCATTCAGAGCAACCTGGTGAGGATAAGCCAGTCGGCCATTCAGGTACACCACATCGAAACCTGTAGCAATGGCATAGTTCTCCATAAGGAAAAACTCTGAAACAAAACCCCAGCTGAAACCAAGCTTGGAACCGTCGTTCTCATAATCCGTGAGATCGGAACGGAACCAGCCCACATTGGGGGAAACCTCAAAACCAAACTTGAAAGGTTTGTGCTGCGCGCTGACCAGCTGAGTGATAAAGAAGCTTAACAACAAAACGAAGATGAACCTTTTCATAAGCGTATCATTAATTTACTATCCGAAAGTACTTCTTATTCAAGTGGCTTTCAAGGAATATTGAAACATTTTTCCAATGCCTGATTGTTAATAATTCCTGGCATCAATATAATATATTGTTTGCTATATTTGTTATATAAATTCTAAAACCCTAAACGAATGAAAAAGCTAGCAATTGTAATCGTAATCATATTTGCCGCATCCTATGCCAATGCGCAAATCAGTTTCGGCCCAAAGATCGGATACAATACTTCCAAACTATCAACCGACAAAAGTGATATCAAAACAGATCTCAAGAACAGCTTCCAGTTCGGCCTGTTCCTGCGCCTGGGGTCTAAGATCTATGTGCAGCCTGAAATCAACTGGCTGACACAGGGAGGTGTATTCAAAAAACCCGGCACCGAGGGCAATCTTTCTCCTTTCAAACAGGAAATTGAAATGAAAACCGTACAGGTTCCTGCCCTGCTAGGGTATAAGCTGCTGAATCTGAAGGTTGCAAATGTACGGGCTTTTGCCGGACCAGTGGCCTCATTTGTGACCAACAAAACGATTGATTCGGACGACGGTCAGGGATACATTGAGCCTATTGAGCAGGCCGACCTGAAAGACATTATCTGGAGTGCACAGATCGGGGTGGGCGCCGATGTAATGATGTTTACCCTGGATATACGCTACAACATTGGCCTGAGCAAAGTGATCGGAGATGTTGAATACCAGGACCAGACCCTCACCTTTGATTCCAAAACAAGTGGATTCAATGTGAGTCTGGGATGGAAAATATTATAAATAAATAAGAAAAGGGGTGATTTTTCGTATATAAAATGTCAATCTCCAGGATTGGCATTTTCGTTTTAAAATACTTATATGATGAATGCAAGGATCAATTATTTGTTAATTTTGATCGTGCTGACATTTGCATGCGACAGCAGCAAAAAACGTCTGGATATTGATGTTTCCGATATAGAGATCAATGAGATTGAGATCAAGCGCTATGAAGAAGCCTTGTTTTCGATCAATCCCGACAGCCTGCAGGAAGGTTTAGAAAACATTGATCCTGTGTTCGAAGTATTCCTTGGTCCTGCTTGGGAGCAGCCCGGCAACCTCATTCAGTTGAAGGATTATATACTGGACCCGAAGATCCAGGAATTATACCGCGATGTAATAAGCCTTTATCCTGATCTTTCGGATTTGTCTTCAGAACTCACCGATGCTTTCAAACATTACAGTTATTATTTCCCGGGTGAAGATGTTCCCGCAATTTATTCCTATGTTTCGGGCCTGCATTATGAACAGCCGGTGGAATATGCCAGTGACATCCTGGTGATCGGCCTGGATAATTACCTGGGAAAGGATTACCCCGCCTACAAGAAACTGGGTATTCCCTTATACAAAGCACGCTTGATGAGTCCTGAATACATCAGCATTGATTGTTTCAGGGAGCTTGCTATGATCCATACGCCGGTATATAATATGCGATCCCTGCTGGACGAAATGATCCTGCACGGGAAATTCCTGTATTTCATCGATGCCATGCTGCCTGCCAAATCCGATCACCTCAAAATCGGTTATACACCTCAGGAGATTCAATGGTGCCAAAACAATGAAGCTTCCATCTGGGCATTTCTAATTGAAAATGAGCTGCTGTTTTCAAAGGATTTCCAGGCGGTGAAAAAATTCATCGGTGAAGGTCCTTTTACTGCAGGTTTTGGTAATGATTCCCCGGGCCGACTGGGTGTATGGGTTGGCTGGCAGATCGTACGAAGGTACATGGAGAAAAACCCTGATGTCAGCCTACAGCAATTGCTGAATAAGGCGGATGCCCAGGAGATCCTGCAAAACTCATTCTATAAGCCTGACAGGCAGGGCCGTTCATAAGTATTTTAAAATTTCTTTTCAATAAGCGGGACGAATCTCTTCCTAAAAGTATTAAGAGATATAACCCAAGCTTAATTATATGCTCGTTAAAACATTCGGAAGTGCCATCATTGGTGTAAATGCCATACCCATTACCGTGGAAGTGAATATTGAGAGTGGCATGAATTTTTACCTGGTGGGCCTGCCTGATTCGGCGGTAAAAGAAAGTCACCAGCGCATTGATGCCGCCCTGCAGAACAATGGTTTCAAAATTCCCGGCAAACGGATCACCATCAACATGGCACCGGCAGATATTCGAAAGGAAGGATCCTCCTACGACCTCACCCTGGCCATTGGCATACTGGCAGCTTCGGAACAGATCAAACAGGATAAGGTCGGGGATTATATCATCATGGGAGAACTTTCGCTGGACGGCAAAGTAAGACCGATCAAAGGGGCACTGCCTATTGCCATCAAAGCCAGAGAAGGGGGTTTTACAGGATTCATTCTGCCCAGAGCCAATGCCAGGGAAGCAGCCATTGTCAGCGACATTGATGTTTATGGCGTGGATGAGATCATCGAAGTGATCCGCTTTTTCAATGGTGAAGAGGAACTTGAACCAACAAAGATCGATACCCGGGAAGAGTTTTACAACAGCCTGAATGATTATGAATTCGATTTCACGGATGTGAAAGGACAAGAGAATATCAAACGCGCCCTGGAGATCGCAGCGGCCGGGGGTCACAACGCCATTCTTATCGGTCCTCCCGGCAGCGGCAAAACCATGCTG
>NPIE01000095.1_pt1 | contig 50369 bp, 46 predicted proteins | sample 8637661 | NCBI WGS metagenome assembly NPIE01 (sample SAMN07420842, study PRJNA396082) | bioreactor metagenome | isolation source: sample BA12 brine-fed electro-methanogenic bioreactor BA | place: Japan: Kochi | collected 2016-12-09 | reverse complement strand
CAAAGACTTGACTATTTCTGAAATCCGGAAAAACGGGCGCGCGGCCCGAAGCATACCCCGCCCTTTAGGGCGGGGTGGCCGCGCGCTGTTTGATTTAGGATAGTTTCGTGGTGGAGATGGATAAAGGTTCCTAAGAGCTTGAATGATCTTTTATATTCAGTCAATTTCACCCTCAAGCCTGGTGCTACATCGAAAATATTTTCTTATCTGAATACACAAGGTGGTTAAGATCTGATTACGATCTTTTGTTCTATAATTAGGGGGGCGAAACCTTTTCGTAGATGGTGATGTGACTCTAACCGGGTGCAGCGCTTGGATCTCAGAGCAGGTGATATAGTAGAACTCCGTGGCCGTCTTTGGCGTGTAGACGCCTTTGATGACAAAGTCCTCACAGCAACGAAGATCGATGGAAACGAAATTGCTCAGCGTCGTTTCTTCTTGCCTTTCGAGGTTCCCAAAAAGGCGAGCATCAACCCACCCAAACCATCCGGTATGGGGGACTGCCTCCCGCCCGATCCGGGACTGCCCATGAGCGAGATCTCTGTACGGCGACCTTCGAGCTTTGGCCGGACCTGGGTCGGGCTGGCCGGCCCGTCGGGGATGGTGAGGACGGCGATGCGGCGCCGGGCTCGAGAGGCGATCTTGCGAAAAGAGCTGATCGGTGCCATCAGGGAAAGATCCGCCTCGAGGAAAGATCTATATATTAAACAATCAAACAAAACCGCAGAGCATGGATTCGAAGAACCGGTTCCTATGGATGTCGGCGGCGATTTTGGCCTTTGCGGGAGTGGGGGTCGTTTATGTCACCAGGGACTTCATAACCACGATACTTTTGAGCTTCTTCTTTGCCTACGTCCTCCACCCGGTTCATTCGCGCCTCTTCGGCCTCACCGGCAAAAAGCGGATCTCAGCCCTCCTCTCGATATCGATCATCTTCCTGATATTCCTGGTATTCGTCCTCAGCGTCATCAACGCCCTGGCGACGGAGGTCTCAGACCTCTCCTTATCCCAGGCGACGATCAACGAGACCGCGAGCAGGTTCGCTGACGAGACCGCCGGGAGCCTCTTCGACTGGACGAGGTCCTTCGCCGAGGATCGCGCCCCAGAGGCTGTCGTCCCTTACGTCGGCGACCTCCTCGACCAGGCGGAAGAGCAGGTGGGATCAATCCTCGCAGCTCCCGCAAGCCTCCTCGCTCCGGAGGTAGTCCCCAGGCTCGCCAGGATCGTCACAGGTTTTGCGGACTGGATAGCCAAAAATTTGCCGATCCTGATGGCCCAGTTCGGCGTGGCCATCCTCCTCACCTACTACCTCCTCGTCGACGGGGTCGGATCTGTAGAGGAGTTCCTCCGGCTCATGCCCGAGAGGACGACGGTCCGTCGTTTCCTTCTGGAGCTGGCCTCCATCTACAACAGCCTCTTCAACGTCTACCTGATAAACAGCCTCCTGACGGGGCTGATCGCCGCCTTTGTTTACCTCCTCATCGGCGTCCCCTACCCCTTCCTCTGGGGTATGGTCACCGGCGTCTTCGCCCTGATGCCCCTCATCGGCACCAGCGCCGTATACGTGCCAATGGCCCTCTACTACCTGGTGGTCCAGGACTACTTCCGGGTGGCAGCCCTCCTGGTCCTGGGGACGGTCTTTCTGAACCTATTTCCCGAGAACATATTGCGGCCGGCTCTCGCCAAGGCGGGGGCCGCGATCCATCCGGCGGTGACCCTCCTCGCCTTTGCTGCGCCGATATTCGCCATCGGGGTCATGGGCGTCATCGTGGGACCCGTCCTCTACGGCTTCGTCCTCGCGGCCTACAGGACCCGCCTCTCCATGATGGAAGATGAGTCAGGGGTCCTGGCAGCCGGATCGGCGGCGCAAAAGACGGCACCAACCGGCTCCCCTGGAGTGCTTCGTCGCCTCTGCCGAAAGGCCAGGGTTTTCGTCTCCTGGCTGACGAGGGGTCGGCTCTGAACTTTCGCGGGAGGTTTTCGTCACCTTTAAGGCCTCCCTCGCCCCATATAATATTTCAAGACGGTGGCGGACGAGATGAGAGATAAGGCCGAAGAGGGCGCTGAAATTGAGGGAGGATCGGGGACATCGTCGAGCCTCCTCACCGATAGACAGGCGTCGGTCCTGAGGCTGAGGCGGAGGGGGTTGTCCCAGCAGGAGGTGGCAGACCTTTTGGGAACGACCAGGTCCAACGTCAGCATCCTCGAGAGGAGGGCCATCCAGAACGTGGCTCGGGCTCGGGCCACATTGAAGGAGTGGACGATGATCCAGGCCCCGGTATCTCTGACCGTCCCCGCCGGAACCGACGTCTTCGACGTTCCAGCCCGAGTCTTTTCGGAGGCTGACAAGGCCGGGATAAAGCTCGAGATCGGCTCTGTGGATATCGTCGTCCAGATCAAGACCAAAGCCCCGGAGGCGTTGAGAAAGAGGGTGATCCTTCGGGACCTCGAAATCGCCGCCACCGAGGACGGCCAGGTCCTCGTCCAGGAGACAGCGCCCGAATGAACTTGATTATCATGGGGAGTTTGAGATAGATATGGCCAGAAACCTTTCCGAAAAGGACATCGAAATGCTGAAGAAGCTCGCCCCGGAGTGCGCCGACATCACCTGCACAGGCTCCGGGTTTGATTACCAGTCGATCCTTCCTCCCGTCTCAAACCACTACGCCCTCGACGATGACGACTTCGAGGAGAGGCTGAATAGGCTCGACATCTTCGATCTCCGGTACCTCGCAGAGGTTATCCTAGACGGCTCCGAGAGCCTCGGGTGCATCCAGCCCGAGCACGCCGAGATCCTGGTGAGGCTCCTCTCGGAGAGGGTCTCCGAAGACGTGGGCGAGAAGGTGAGGCTCCTCTACGAGGCTGCGGGAGAGTGTTACTACTGAATTCTGGTTATGTGGTCGTATTTTGCACGGCGCCGCCGAACTTCTCTGGGAGGCTCGCTAAGATCATCGTCGAGGAGAGGCTGGCGGCTTGCGTCAACATATCCCAGGTTCGGTCCACCTTCCTATGGAAGGGGAAGGTCGACGAGGAGGCAGAGGATCTACTCATCATAAAGACGGAAGGTCTTTTGGTGGAGAAGCTCGCCGCCAGGGTCCGGGAGGTCCACCCTTACGATCTCCCCGAGATCGTCGTCCTGCCGATAGTCGGAGGGGACGAGGAGTACCTGGAGTGGATATCAGAGTCTGTGAGAGAGAGCCCCGGCTCCGATAAGCCGACCTCTGAAGACGCCTGAGAAACTCTGATCTTGATCTTTGATCTCATGCCGACCTGAGAAGCTCTGCCGCCTCCGCCAGCTCGTCATCGTCCTTAAGCCTCGCAAGTCCCGATGTCGCCTCCTGGAACCCCTCCAGGGCGTTGAAGAACCTGTCCAGGACGTCGTCGTTGTAGGTCGGCACCACGAAGATGTGGGTATGGGGGATCCTCCGGCCCCGAGCGTAAATAGCCACGAAGTCGGGGCAAAAAGCCTTCATGATCTTTTGGGAGACGCACCTTGCCACCCGAAAGAGGCTTTGGACCTCCTCCTCGGTCAGGTCGTGCCACCATGGGACGTGCCTTTTGGGTATGACGAGACAGTGCCCCTTGGAGAAGGGGTTTATGTCCAGGATCGCAAGGGACAGTTCGTCCTCATATATCCGGTGGGCTTTCGCCCTCCCGGCCACAATTTCGCAGAATACGCAGCTATCCTCTCTTTTCGAATCCAGATAAACTCCTCCGACAAACTAAAATCCCCTCTGAGAGGTGGCTTGATATAAGTTTCCTTCTCATATTCTCCTTCGCTGAATTTGATGTCATTTCTTTCGTCTTCAGATCCTTAAGCATTTCATATATTCATCGAAGCTTTGGCGGCATAATTTTCGTCTTCGGTTCCGCAGAACTTTTCAGAAATCTATATCTAGTATTGGATAACAAAGCTTTGGAAGATGATGCTTGAAATTGGACGATTGAAATCGCATCAGAGTGCTGAAAATCGGCTCGAAGTTTCGAAAAGCCAGAGCATTATCGCTAGACTATTCGAGTTCGGATACGATCATTGAGGGGATGGTATACAGATAACCTTAATATAATCTAAACTAAAATAAATGTCTTGGGCATGTAAAAATTTGAATTTATTTGCTATTTTTGCCCCAAGATATCCTGCAGACAGATAGGTAAAAATCCATAGGAGATGAGAGAGATGGTCAAAAAAGCGTTACTTGTCGGGATCAACGATTACAAAGGTGTCACCGACCTGAATGGATGCATAAACGACGTCGCAGACATGCACTTCACCCTTCGAAGCCTCTTTCGGTTCGAGACCAAGAACATCAGGGTTCTGACGGACGCGAGAGCCACCAAGGCCAACATCATTTCCAGGCTCAAGTGGCTGGTCAAAGGCGCAAAGCCCGGGGACTTCCTGGTCTTCCACTTCTCTGGTCACGGGTCCCAGATCAGAGACAGAGACGGCGACGAGCTATCCGATGGCCTGGACGAGATCCTCTGCCCCTACGACATGAACTGGGACGGGACCTTCATCGCCGACGACCAATTGAACGAGATCTTCAGCGGACTTCCCGACGGCGTCCTCCTGGAGGTGTTCCTGGACTGCTGCCACTCGGGGACGGGGCTGAAGGAGCTCGGGGGCCTTACACCGCCGCCGGAGCTGGCTCCCCCCACCCCGACCCTGAATCGATTCCTCCCACCGCCGGTGGATATCGAGTTTCGGTTCGCAGACGAGATCGACGAACTGGAGCAGAGGGGGTTCAAGAAGGGGTTCGAGGAGAGGGGGACGAAGCACCACATCCTCTGGGCCGGTTGCATGGACAACCAGACTTCAGCCGACGCCTACATAAACGGCGCCTATCACGGAGCCTTCACCTACCACCTCAACAGCCACCTGAGGCGCGAGCCGAGGATATCACGCAAGAGGCTCCTGGAGAAGGTCCGGGCGTCTCTCCGCCACGGCGGCTACAGCCAGATACCCCAACTGGAGATGGATGCGACGACAAGGAGCCGGGCTCTTAGAAGGGAGATCTTCGGGGACGAAGAGGTGGACTGAAAATAAGCGGTCCGAGACGAGCCCGAACGGAGAAGAGGTGGACAGAGATGGGCAGATCTCTGCAACGGATCTGCCCACGTCTGATTTTTCGGGCCCTTTTAGGATCAGCCGCCACCCCGTGGCCGCCATCCCGAGGCGATCTTCCTTTGGTCTCTCGCGACCTTCGCCTCTCCCCTGATCTTCGCTATCCTGATGGAGGCTCTCTTCATCTCGACGGAAGAAGAGAACCTCGAAAAAGCCTTCGGGAAAGAGTACAGGGATTACAAAAGGAGGGTCAGACGCTGGGTATGATCAGGCAGGACCACCCGGAGCGGCGTCCTTTCGGCAACCTAAAATACGACCGTTTCAGCAACTCAGTCCACAAATACGAAGAGATGGTCGGAGACCCCTCGCCAGGGGTTCCGCCTCTCATAAACCTTCAGAACCCGGATATTCAGAACCGGTATATATCCATCCCTCCCGATCAAGCATCCTCCTCGCCGTTCTGATCCTCTTCTGGCTCGGGATACTGGGAGACGATGTTACCTTCATCGTCCATCAGAGTGGCGACATCGTCGTCGTTGTTCCAGATCGGATTTCCCATACCCCAGTAGAGGTCGCTGGCCGTATCGTCTCCCACGCCGGTATGGACCGTCACCGTTCCTCCGGGCGCAAGAACGAAGCCCTCGGGAAAGTCGAAGACGTGCTCTTGCAAGTCCTGGATCGTCCAGCCGGTGAGGTCCTGGGCAGCCTCCCCATAGTTCTCGATCTCAACCCACTCGTCCACCCAGCTGGCACTGACGATCATCACGCCGTCGACGGAATCTGCCATATCTCCTATGACCATGTCTCCATCTTCAGCTGCGGAGATACCGGCGGCGAAGACCAGAGCCGATACCAGCAACAATATTCTCAAAGTCGATATCGATCTCATTTCTATTCCTCCTACTCCAAACTTAATTTCAAATGATATAAAGTTATCTGAAAAATTATCCTCAGTAATTTCAATCTGATAAGAAACAAGTTATCTTATTTTTACAGCAACACGGATGTTACTTATATTATTTTGCTTAAATCTAACTGTAGAATTATGCAACTGTAACCACAGCTGAAACAGATATACTATTCGCGTTTCAAGAAAGAATCAGGAGACTGATGGTGGGGCTTGAGAATCCCGCAAAAATGATGACGGCGGGCGAAATCCGCCTCGCCGCTCAGGAGCTTTCAGGATAGCGGGCCGCCATCTCGCCGTTGGCGTCGAAGAGGATCGCCACCTCTCCATCGTCCCAGACAAAGTCGTCCCGCCCCCAGTAGAGATCGCTTTCGGTGTCGTTGCCCTGGACGGTGTGGACCAGGACGGAGTCTCCGGGAAGAAGGACGAAGCCTTCAGCGAAGGAGTAGGTGTTGTTCTCCTCATCCACCAGGGTCCAGAAGGTGAAGTCCTGGCTCGCCATCCCGGCGTTTGCGATCTCCACCCACTCGTCTTCGTCCGCATAGCTGAGGCCGGTGATGTTCACAGCCCCGCCCGTCTCCTCCATGATCTCGTCAGGGGTGACGTCCTGGGCTGCGGCCAGCCCCAGGATCAGGGCTGAGCAGAAGAGCAGCGTCTGTACAAATCTTGAGTTTTTCATAACTAACCTCCCACTTTTTTACCTTATCCATTCCCGCGAGTCGATTTAAGCTTTTCTTCTCAAAAAGGTCCATCCGACGGGTTTCGCCCTTATGAGGCTCAACCACTTTCGGATGATCGCCTCTTTCTCTCTGTAAACTGGAGCAACGATTGGCAACGATTATATACCGTGTTCGCGATACCAAAAAAGCCTCGTATATAAGGAGGAAATTGTGATGAAATTGTCAAATAAAAGGATTTTAGCGAAGATATCCCTCCTGGCAGCGGTTCTCACCCTGGCGACCTGCCTCGCGGGGGCGACCGCCTCGGAGGAGGAGGCGGAGGATGCCATCTCTGCCGACGACGCCTGGGACATTCTGATGGAGGGGAACGGCCGCTTCGTCTCCGGCGACCTCGCCGCCAAGAACTTCCCTGAGAGGAGGGCTGAACTCGTCTCCGGGCAGAGCCCCTTTGTGACGGTGGTCACCTGCTCCGACTCGAGGGTCCCCCCTGAGCTGATCTTCGACCAGGGCCTCGGCGAGATCTTCGTGATCAGGGTGGCAGGAAACGTCATGGACCCCGTCGTCCTCGGATCCGTCGAGTACGGCGTCGAGCACCTTCATACGCCCCTTCTGGTCATCCTCGGCCACTCGAGCTGTGGAGCCGTCACCGCCGCCACCCAAGGTGGAGCCGAGGGTAACATCGAGAGCATCATGACCGAGATCGAGCCCGCCGTCGAGGTCGCTCGGGAGACGGAGTTGACCGGCTCTGAGCTGGTGGAAGTGGCGATCGACGAGAACGTCGATCTCGTCATCAAGAACGTCCTCGATAGAAGCCCGATCACAAAAGAGCTGGTGGAGGAGGGCAAGCTGGTGATCCTCGGCGCCAAGTACTCTCTTGAGACCGGCGAGGTCGCCGTCCTGACCCGGGTCGACGCCTCCAACGTCGCCGAGATGGTAGTCGAGGAAGAGGAGAAGGTCGCCGGAGCCGAGTCCAAGGGGGCCTCAGAGTCTTCGATTCCCGAGGACGTCATCCCTGAGGGCTCTTTGCCCGAGTCTTCGATGCCCGAGGATGTCGTTCCTGAGGGCTCTTTGCCTGAGTCGTCGATGCCCGAGGACGTAATCTCTGAGGAATAGGCCTCTTGGGACCTCATCGGCGAGATGCCGCCCTTCGGCTAACGGATGAATATTCCGGTTGTTGCCTTTTATGGGTGGCCCCAAAATCTATTTTTCCCGCTATTTTTGAACCTCTTTCTTGCCGTCTTCTTCGAGGTGCTTTTATGACTTCAACCGAAACCTTTATATTCGACAAATGTCGTAGTATAATACGGCATGTAACGTGCCACTTCCTCCCTCCTTTTACCCTCTATTTTTTTCTTCTTCAATACCTCCCAGCCGTTTCGTCTCCTTTAAATAAGACCAGATCACCTTTTTCGAGCATATGCACGACCCTCTGAGGAAGATCGACGACCTCGTATGTGCGCTGGAGGAGCTCCGCCTCCACGTGGGTCCCGCCGACCTCCGCGTGGGGGACCGGTTGGTGAACGGCCAGCTCTACATCGCCCTCGCCAACGCCTGCCAGCGGAACAAGGCCGCCCTCCTCTACGGCGGGATGGGCGCGAACAAGACGACCCTGGTGAACCTCCTCGGGTCCGCCTTCACGGGCCTCTCCTTCGACGAGGTCGAAAACCTCATGATCACCGGCCATCCCGAGCAGACCGAGGAGAAGATCGTGGGGTTCATCGACCCGCGCCAGTGGTCCTGTCCCCCGGCTTCTTCTTCTTCTTCTTCTTCGTCTCCTTCTTCTCCCTCTTCACCTTCGTCGTCCTCGTCTCATGTTTCGTCTTTCCCCGACGGCGGGGCGTGTTCGATCCGGGTCCTGTGGACGCCCTGGGCGAGGTCGAGATGGAAGGTGATAAACGAGATCAACCGCTTTCCCTCCGGAAAGCAGAACCTATTTTTGGAGCTGATTTCGAAGCGTAAGGTGAACTACGCCGGGGAGACCCTGGAGCTGGGGGATACCTGCTACTTCGCCACCATGAACCCCGACTTCAGCGCCACCTACCCTCTGGACGAGGCTCTACTCGACCGGATATCGATCTCGGTCCCCGCGACCCAGCCCGACTTTCTCGCAAGCCTCGCCCTCGCCGGGAGGGAGAAAGAGGTCGATGAGCTGGCCGAGTCTCTCCCGCGTCTTTCTCGGGAGGAGTTCGAGAGCCTTCCTGGAATGGTCGCCGCCGTGAGGCTGGACAGCCAGGTGGAGCTCTCGATAATATCCCTCCTCCGAGACTTCACCCTCTGCGAGCGGGCCCCGGCCTTCGACAAGACCCAGCTATCCGGCGGTTCGAAGCCGAGCCGGGGGCTCTGCGCCGGATGCCACTACTTCAACAACCCCGAGGTCTGCTGCTGGCAGACGGACGAGGGGCTCTCCGACAGGGTGAGGCAGGACCTCCGCTCCTACACCAGGGCTTTTGCCCTCCTTTTGGGCCTCGGCGGCTCCGATGGATTGATCGAGGTCCTGAGGGCCGTCGCCCCCTACGTCATCTGGCACCGGCTCACCCCGAACAGGACGATGCTGGAGCGGCCCCCCTACTACGGGGCCGGGCGGCTTCAGTACGCTAAAGACCTCGTCGAGAAGAGCATCAACCGGACCCTGAACGAGCGGGGCGAGATGAACATGATCTTCGCCCGGGCCGTCGACGGCGAGATATCGCCGAGGGAGGCTTTGGAGGAGCTATCAGGAAGCGACGACCCCATCGCCAGGCTCGACTACGCCAGGGCCCTGGAGAGGATGGTTTGAAGCTCTCGGGGTTCATGGACGCGGCCTACGGGGGGAAGGTCCGCGGGAAAAAGAGGCTCGAAAAGAAGACGGGCGAGTTTCTCCTGGGGTTTGAGGACCTGGCCGGAAGGCTGAAGGAGAGGCCGAAGAGGGCTGAGGTGGAGGCCCTCGTCCCCGACGATTCCGAGGCGATCGTCGACCTCGTCCTCTCCGCCTCGCCGAAGGAGAGAAGGGAGGAGATGATCTGGGGGCTACTCTCAGGCCTCGCGGCCGAGAGGCGATCAGAGCCCCTGGTCGTTCCCCCCCGAAACTACGCCGGCCTGGAGATGAAGAGGGGGACGATCATCCTGGACGGCACGGCCTCAGCCTCCGGGACGAAGGGGGTCTCGGGCGGGGGGGCAGGCCAGACGGGAAGCGCGAAGCCCCACCATCTGGGGGAGAGGATGGCCGGAGGAAGGCTCGTCGTCCGGTCCGGCGCCGGAGACTACCTGGGCCAGGAGATGAGAGGCGGCAGGATCGTCTCCTCGTCCTGCGGCGATTATGCCTTTCGAAATATGGCCGGAGGCTGGGGCGTCGTCCGGGGCGACGCCGGAAACTACCTCGGGGTCGGAAACTCCGGCGGAAGGATCGCGGTCAAGGGGAGGGCCGGGGCTCGGGCCGGCTGGCTTATGCGGTCGGGCAAGATCAGGATTGGAAAAGATGTCGGTGAGTACCTGGGCCTGATGATGGGCGGCGGCTCGATCTCCGTCGGAGGAAAGGCCGGTCCGCGGGCGGGATGGCGGATGAAGGGCGGACTGATCGAAGCCGCAGGTTACGGCCCCGGGGCTGGAGATGAGAAGGTTGGGGGAAGGATACTCCGAAGAGCGGATCTATAAGGTCTGGGAGAGGTCCCGGGCGAGCTGGCACCGACCCCAGCTTCCAAGGCCGGTCATCGACGGGTCTGACGATGTCGACGGGTTTCCCTTCAAAAACTACAGGATCGGCGTCGATTCGGCGACCCTCGAAAAGGGCGACCGGTATCTTGAGAACCTCTTCGACCATCTGATCGTCCACTACCTCTTTTGCCCCCGGTCTCTGGAGATGGCGGGAAGGCTCTCTCTTGCAGCCCTTGAGGGTCTGGAGAAGAAAGGGAACGAGAGGGACCAGGCGAGGAGGATGGTGAACATCTTCTCCGACATCGTCGTCGATACCTTCCGGCTGGAGAGGAGCGATGGAGACGAGGAGAAGGTCCTCTTAGGCTGGATCGATTTCGCTAAGCAGGACCTCTCGCCCCTAGATGAGGTCGTGGTGGGCTTTCTCGCCGACCTCTGGGATGTGGACCTTCAATCATTATCATCATTATCATCATCATCATCATTATCATCATCATCAGACCGGCCCGAGTCGGAGATGCTCCTCTCGGTCTTTCGCTGGGGCGTGAAGGACAGGTCAAAGTGGCCGAGGCAGTGCATGCAGATGGCGAGGGTCCTCGGACCCCTCGCGCCGGGACTCCTCGGCTCCGGCATGGTTCCCTCCATCGAGGGGCTGGGCGGGAACGCCCGGTCGGCCCCCCTCTCGGGGCTCGCCTCGGATCTGGAGCCGGAGATCTACAGAGAGGCGTTAGCGGTTCTGGGGCTCGATGGGGACCTGGTGCGCTGGTACCGGGACCAGAGCTACAGCATAGTGATCAGGCCGACGAGCAGAGCTCGTGAGAGCTGGTACCCCTCAAGCCTCGTCAAGTGGCGGATCTCAGACCCTCCGAGCGAGCTTGACGTCGCCTACTCGTTGAGCCTTGCCCCCCGGCTCATACCAGGCGTCACAACCTATCGGCGGGTGCAGGAGTCTTGCGGGATGGCGGCGGGATCAGAAAAGGTCCCCGACCTCCTCGTCGTCCTTGACAGCAGCGGCTCGATGGGCGGCCACCGCCGGGGGACCAAGACCCATGCGGCGACCCTGGCCGCCTTCAAGGCGAGCGGCTTCGCCCACGCCCAGGGGGCGGAGGTGGCGGCGATCAGCTTCAGCGACCGGATGGTGGTCCAGGAATGGACGAGGGACTTAGCAGCCGCGGAAAAGGTCCTCGTCCAGCACCTGGGGTCCCGGACCCACATCCCCGGCGAGGAGGTGCTGAATCTCGCGAAAGCGAGGCCCGGCTGCCTCATCCTCTGCATCACCGACACCCACATCCAGAACCTCTACAACGAATGGGACTCGATAAAGGAGGCGGCAGCCATCGGCAGGTTCGTCCTCTTCTCCATCGACGAGGCGAACAAGAACAAGCAGGTGGACGAGGCCCTCGGCGACCTGGGGGCAGTCTACCGGATCAACCGGCTCGAAGACCTCCTGTCGCTGGTCATCGAGACGGCCGAGGAGGCCTACCGGCCCCGGGAGGACCAGCAGGGGCGGCAGAGCGGGGAAAGTTTTATCTCCTCTGAATGAATGGGGTCAGGCTGAAGTGCCGGGGTAGGGTAGCTGGTCATCCTTTGGGACTGTGGATCCCATGACCCGGGTTCGAATCCCGGCTCCGGCCCTAATCTTTGCACCATGGATACTTTTATGATTTCTGGTTTTGCCAAGATCTTAATTTGAATTTACCAAAAGTGTACGCGTTACGCTAAAGACCTTAGGGTCGCAAGGAATATAGATTAAGTGGTTCGTTGTTTAATAGAGTTAGACTGATTTAAGAAGAATTGCAGGCGGTGAAAACTATAAAAAATAAAGCAGATGAGATTTTAAATGGTGGGGTACATATTCCCGAAGAATTGGTACCGAAGATAGATAGAAAAATTTTAGAACTGGTTCCAATATTCGGATTTTTGTCGTTTCTATTCTTATATATAGCATCAATTTTTGAAAATTTAATTGTTTCATTTGATTCATTCATAGAATCCTTTTTTGGACTTATTATAAATATCATCTCTTTGGCGGCAGTTTCCGTGGAGATGTTTGTTGTTATACCAATCATAGCTTTATATATCATACTTATATTATTCATATTAGAAGTGTATATATTTGCGTATGGGTTTTTTCTCTCCGCCTTGGTTTCAATAACGTCATGTTTTAATATATTACATAGAAAGATTATATGTCTACTTTTTACTAGTTTATTGTCTTTGGTATTTATATTCAGACCATTCGAACGTATGATGGCAGTAAATAACTATTTATTTGCGCATTTTTTAGTTATTAGTATAATATTACTTTTCATTTATGTTTTTTTTGATGAGTATATCACTATCGCTAGAATGGAAGATGGCGGATATAAGGTTAACATATTAAACTCCAACACGTTTGCCATCGATCCGGGACGTTTAGAATTAGCTTGTATTTTTGGTGCGTGCTTTATCGTATTATATAGCTTACAAAATTACCTCCAATCATTGACCGCCCTGGGTATTGTAGTGATACGATTAATCTTCATGCCCCCAATCCTATTTATTAGTTGTTTTTTTTTGGTCTATTCATTGGGATTGATAGCAGCTAGTTTTGAGTGCAAAATTAGAAGAATTTTTTTTATATTATTTTCGTTTATTTTAATTAGTGTACTATTTAAAATTGTGGTTACCAATTCCCAACCAAATATTCTAGATTTGCCAACCGTATCTTTGTTGATTATATGCACGTTTATATTTATATATAATTCCTTGCTAAATAAGTTACTTCTTTTCAAGGAGATTTCCGGATACAATACCAATTATAAAACAAGTAAATTTAAGTACTATTTTAATCTATTAAATGTTAGAAATTTTCTCGAAAATCCGTCTTGTTATTATCCATTTGGAGTGTTATCATCTCTGGAAAATCACAAGATTTCTAAGCAACTAGCGACATTTGATAAAGTGAAATCTTACACTTACAAGAGAGCAGATGTAAAAAGAAATAACAAACTATATTTATATGTTTTTATCATTATGGGAGTTTTAATAAATGCTTATAATTTAATAAATAAATCCAAAGAATTTTCTAATATTGATAATTATATTTGGGAATTTATTTTATATTTGGTGGTCAGTCTTATTCTTATAGATAACGGGCTTAAATATCTAAAAAATAAAAACTCACTTACGCATTATCGAATTCGTCTCTTGATTCAACTTATTTTCTCGATTACAATTTACTCCCTATCTAATATGATTATTAAGTATGTTTTCTCTTTCGAGAAGAATCTGGAATATATATTATATGAGGGTGGTGAATCATACCATATTTTCACCTTTTTATTATTTATGCTTGTTTTATATGCGGCGCTGATAGGATATATTAATGGTAATAACATTTATATCCATGAATTATTAATCTTTGCAATAATGATAGATTTTTGTAATTCTCTCTATAATAGTGGTTCGCTGTCTCATATATTCGACTTATTCAAATTATTAGAATTGCTTATCTCATTTGGAGTTACTGGCTATATTGTAGGAATGATTTTTTCTGAAATGGATCACCTAACTGAAAAGTTATTTTATTTTTTATTAATAGTAGTTTTATATATGTTTTTAACTTTTATAGGGGGTTTCTTCTGGTATATTTATGGTATCGTATTTTTATTTATCTCGTCCTTGATATACCGACCGCAGCTAGATTCTTGAGCGTGTAGTTTTCATTTGCTAAATAATTTATTATTAATGAAATATTTAGTAACGTCTCTCCAAACAGTCTGTCCGACACCATCTTATCGCCCGACGACCATCCCGCCTCTGATGAACCCCGAAAAGATCGATGAGATCCTCGCCTTCCACACCGCCCAGAAAGAGGCGATCGCCGCCCGCCTCGCCGACTTTCGGCGGATCTGGGCACTGGGCTCGGACCGCGACCTCTTCGCCGAGCTCGCCTTCTGCATCCTCACCCCCCAGTCTCGGGCGAGGACCTGCTGGCCCGCCATCGAGAGGCTTCGAAGCTGCGACCTCCTCTACGTCGGCTCCGCCGAGGAGATCCTCGGGAATCTCTCGAACGTCCGGTTCCGTGAGAGGAAGGCGAGCTACATCGTCGCGGCCCGAAAGCAGTTCACTCGGGACGGCCGGCTGGCGGTCCGGGCCGTCCTGGAGGGGTTCAGCGACCCCTTTTCTGCCCGGGAGTGGCTCGTCGGGAACGTCCTGGGCCTCGGGTACAAGGAGGCGGGCCACTTCCTCCGGAACATCGGCCTCGGCGAGGATCTCGCCATCCTCGACCGCCACATCCTCAAGAACCTGGCGATCCTGGGCGTCATCGACATGGTCCCGGCCTCCCTCACCAAAAAGAGGTACCTGGAGATCGAAAAGAGGATGATCACCTTCTCGAAGGAGGTGGGGATCCCCATGGGCCACCTGGATCTCCTCCTCTGGTCGAAGGAGACGGGCGAGATCTTCAAATGAAGTCTCCGAGCCTCTTGTTCCCTCGCCCCCTCTCCGTCTCCATCCCCGCGGATTTGAGGGAACGTTTGGATATCCGCCCTCCGAAAGGCCTTCTGCCGTCTCTTCGTGGCTCGTCCTGGCTTCTATAGTAAACCTCCCAGAGGTCGGTGACGTTGCCATCGGCATCGGTCTCGACCTCGTCTTCTTCGTCCTCCTCCTCCTCCTCTTCGTCCTCTTCGTCCTCTTCCCCGTCCACTTTCTCGCCCTTGCCCTCGCCGGCCCCGTCGCCGATGAGGCGGTCGAGCTCTTCGAGGGCGGCCCCGACCCCATCGCCCCGGGAGCGGAGAAAGCCGGACTCGGTCCGGAGGGAGGACCAGGACCTCCATTCGTCCCCCAGGAGGATGATCGTCCCCGGAAACCTCCTCGCGAAGAAGTCGGCGACCTCGAAGCCGACCTCGTGGTCGGGGCTCATCCGGCCCCAGAGGACTTTACTTCCAAAAGGCTCAAGCCTCACAAACCCCCGCATCCGGTGCATCTCCCCCTGGACCGCGTATATCATCCTCCGGATGCGGAGGACCTTCAGGTCCGTCGAGGTCTCCACCTCGCGGGGCGTGAGGCTCTTGGCATATTCGATCAGCCGGTCGTCGGAGTTCCTGTGGGCTTCTAGAAGCTCGACGAAGTCCTCGGGGGTTCTCATCCGATCCACCGGTCCAGGGTCGTCTCGCATCTGCCGCCGATCTTGAGGAAGGGCCCCGCCCGGCGAGCGGCGACGCCGAGGGCCGAAAGGCCCCTCATCCTCTCGATCTTCCCTTCTCTTCTCCGGATGACGATCCTCCGGGCGCTCTTCGGTCCGATCCCCGGCACCCTGATCAGCTCGTCATAGGAGGCGGAGTTCGGGTCGATCGGCGAGTCGAAGAAGCTTCTGGCGATCGCCACCTTCGGATCACCGTTCTGGAGGAAGCCGTCGTCGTCGAAGGCCGCGAGGATCTCCTCTTTCTCCAGCCTGTAGACCCGGCGGAGCCAGTCGACCTGGTAGAGGCGGTGCTCCCTCCAGCTCTCCTCCTTCTCCTTCCTCTCGAAGGCGGTCCCCGCCACGGGCCGGAAGGCCGAGAAGTAGACCCTCCTCAGGTTCATGCCATCGTACTCGAATAGAAGGCGGTCGAAGATCTCCCGGTCGCTCTCCCCGGCGGCCCCCACCACCATCTGGGTCGTCTGGCCCGCGGGCAGATCAACGGTCCTCGATAGGTCTCGAACGTACCTCTGCCTCGCCAGGATGTCTCTCTCGTAATCCTTCGACGGGCAGAGCTCAGACAACCTCGACTTCGACGGCGCCTCCAGGTTCACGCTCACCCGGTCCGAAAGCTCCATCGCCTCCCTCACGTGCTCCTTCGACGCGCCGGGGAGGATCTTCAGGTGGACGTACCCCCGAAACCGGGAGGGTCCTCTCAGAAGCCTCACCGTCTCGATCATCTCCTCCATCGTCTCGTCCTCGCTCCTTCCGATCCCCGAGCTCAAAAATAGTCCCTCGATCCGGTTTCTTCGATAGAGGTCGACGGTGATCCTCGCCAGCTCCTCGGGCGAGTAGGAGAAGATACTGCTTTTTTTGCTGCAAGAGGCGTTGGAGCAGTACCTGCAGTCGAAAGGGCAGGCGTTGGTGTAGAGGGTCTTGAAGAGGCTGACGCACCTTCCGCCGCCGGAAAAGGAGTGGCAGAGCCCTCCCCTCAAAACATCGCCGATCCCATCGGTCCCCTCGACCCTCCTCTTCGTGGAGGTGGACGCGCAGATGTCGTGCTCCGTCCCCCTCCCCAGGGCCTCGACCTTGGCGGGGTCGATCCTCCGCCCGGAGGGGGGGCCGAGCGAGTCGAAGCTAGAGAGGGCGGCGAGACGCGCCATCTTCTCCAGGGTGGTCACGGTCCCAAAGACGCATGGCCTTCAAATACGGTTTTTGGACGTGCGGGGCGAAAGTATCCAAACGACGGGTCTGCATCGACCTAAATTACATCACCAGGACTGCGGCCCCCTCGATCTCTCCGGACCGGAGCCTCTCGAGGGCGACGTTCGCCTCCTCCAGGGCGAAGGGGACAACCTCCGTCCTGACGGGGACCTGAGGTGCGATATCCAGAAACTCCTCGCCGTCTTCTCTCGTCAAATTGGCGACGGACCGGAGGACCCTCTCCTCCCAGAGGATCCGGTAGGGGAAAGAGGGTATATCGCTCATGTGAATCCCGGCGCAGACGACGGTCCCGCCCTTTGCCGTCGCCCTCAGCGCCGCGGGGACGAGGGGGCCGACGGGGGCGAAGATTATGGCCGAGTCGAGGAGGTCGGGCGGCACCTGGTCCGAGCCCCCGCCCCAGAATGCACCGAGCCGGAGGGCGAACTTTTGGGCCTCGGAATCGCCTGGACGGGTGAAGGCGTAGATCTTTTTTCCCTGAAACCGGGCCACCTGGGCGATGATGTGGGCTGCGGCCCCAAAGCCGTAGATCCCGATCTTTTTTGTGCGGGGATCAGACGTCGCCATCCGGTAGGACCGATAGCCTATCAGGCCGGCACATAATAGCGGAGCTGCCTCGGCGTCGCCGTAAGACCCGGGCAGCCGAAAGGCGAACCTTTCGTCGGCGACGGCGTACTCGGCGTACCCGCCGTCGATGGTGTAGCCGGTGAACCGGGCGTTGTCGCAGAGGTTCTCCATCCCCCTTCTGCAGTAGGGGCAGGTCCCGTCGGCGCGTCCGAGCCAGGGAACCCCCACCCTCTCGCCGATCCGAAACGAGTCTGAGCCCGCGCCGCCAGCCTCACCACCTCGTTCGCCTTCCCCCTCTCTACCACCCACGGCGACGACGGTCCCCACGATCTCGTGGCCCGGGATCAGGGGGAGCTTCGGGTCCGGCAGCTCACCGTCGACGATGTGCAGATCGGTCCTGCAGACGCCGCAGGCTCGGACCTTTATCAGAATCTGGTCCGGGCCGGGCCAGGGGACCGGGACTTCCTTCTCTTTCAGGGGCTTTCTCGGCTCTTCCAGGACCATGGCGCGCATCGTCTTTGGGATCTCGAAATCCTCCACACCAACCACCTCCCCTTGCAGGATCACTTTCTCCATCCGACGGTGGCGTTCGAGGTGCTGTCGACCTCGGGGAAGTAGGGCTTGATGTCGATGAGGGGCGAGTCATCGAGGGCGTCAAGGCCCCTCACCTTCAATCTTTCGCCCTCGACGGCCAACAGCTCCACGACCCCGACGCCGATGGGGTTCGGCCGATTGGGGGAGCGGGTGGCAAAGACCCCGTGCTCCTTTCCGTCGTGGGGCGGGAAGGCCTTGAGCATCGATCGATCGGCCCGATCGAGCCAGTAGAGGAGGATGAGGTGGGTGCACCCCTCCACGTCGGCGAGCCCCGGGAGGAAATCCTCGAAGATCTCCACCTCGCAGATCTCGCTGGAATGTCTGCCCTGGAAGGGGGCCTTTGCCCTCGTCTTGTAGGGAGAGTTGATGACGCCGATCTTTTTGAGGTTCATGGCGGCAAGTTGTACCCGAAGGGAAAAAAAGCCCTTCGGAGAGTGAAGCCCCCCTTTTGGCCGGAACTGGCCATGGGCCGGGGATTCGCTTTTGGGTTCCTTTTCGGGCCGTCGCCGACAGGGCGATCATCTCTCCATCTGAGGGCGGAGTCACGCCTTCTCCGAAATTGACGCTGTAGAGAAGGGGGGGAAGCGCGACGGGAAGATCTCTCATCTCTCTTCATCATCGTCGCAGCCGCTCTCCTCCAGCCAGCTCTGGGGTCAGATCTGAAATGAAATTCGGTCTTCTGGACTAAAATCTCCAATCCAACGATGTCGTTTATGGTCATCGCCCTGATGGGCGAACGGCTTCCGATCACCGCCGCCGCGCCCCCTGAAGAAGGAGAGGGCGCGACCATCACCGTCACCGTTCTGGGGAATGGGGACCCCTCTTCAGCCCCGACCTCGCCATAGGAGCCGAGAGCTTCAATAAAAGGCGGCTTTGAGATCTCCAACCCCACCGTCCTCGGGGCGCTCGCGGCGACGGAGCTTACCTATTCCCTCGCCGACTCCGACGGCTCGGGAAGCCCGGCCGCCTCAGACCTTGAGGGGTTTGGTGCTGCGATCTACTTCGTCGACAGGGCGAGGTAAGATGACCCCATTCGGCGAATACAACCTGACAGACGACGAGTGCGTAGTGATCAGCGCTCCCGCCACCGTTCTGCCCCTTCGGCTGACGGCGCCGGGAGAGGTCATGGAGGCGGTTCCGTTCACCATCGAGGTCACCTCTGAAGATCTGGACGAAAACGGCAACGTCGTATCAGAGCCCGGCGACATGGTTAGCCTCATGGAGGTGGGAAGGGCCATCCATTCGGGCCCAGCAGAGGAGGTCTTCGACGCGGAGCCCCCTCGCCGGGGCTGTGATGCGCTGATCGGCAGGAAATGGACATATAACGCGGGTGTCCATAAGTTTATTCAGTCCATGAACGAGCCCGAAAAGCCATACAGCTCAAACGCGATCCTTGCCGAGATCTCAGGATCGATGGGAAACTTCGGGACGGTCCTTCCGATCGTCCTGGGAGCGGCCCTCGTCTCCGAGGTGGACTTGGGACCCGCCCTCCTCTTCTTCGGCCTCTGGTACATCGTCATGGGGCTCCATTACGGAATTCCGATGTCTGTAGAGCCGATGAAGGCTATCGGGGCCATCGCCATCGCCGAAGAGCTGACTTCTGGAGAGATCGCGGCCTCGGGGATGATCCTGGGGGCGGCTCTTTTTGCCCTGGGGCTTTTTCGGGGATTTGAGCGGCTGCAGAGCCTGATTCCGGAGAGCGTCGTCCGTGGGGTACAGCTGGGGCTCGGTCTCATACTCCTCAGGACGGCGCTCGGTTTCATCAGTCAGTACCTCCTCTTCTCATCGGTCTCGATCGGCATCGTCGTCCTCTTTCTCGCCGCAAAAAGTCAGAGAGGCCTTCCCGACCTCTCCACTCTCGTCGTCTTCGGAGTCGGCATAGGATACGGCGTCCTCACCCGGGGTGCCCCCGAGATCCAGACGGTCTCGATCGGACTTCTTCCCCTTCCCGATCTCACCGACTTTTTGTGGTCGGGATGGCACCTCGTCCTCCCCCAGATCCCCCTCGCCCTCACCAACGCCACGGTGGCGGCCGCTCTGACTGCCCAGGACCTCTTCAAAAAACGGATCGAGCCGGACCAGCTCTGCATCACCATGGGGCTCATGAACCTCATCTCGGTCCCCTTCGGGGGCTTTCCAATGTGTCATGGGGCTGGCGGCCTTGCGGCCCACCGCCGTTTCGGAGCAAAGACGGGCCTTGCGACCGTCATCGGGGGTGTCGTCCTCCTCTTCGTTGCCTTCTTTTTTGCCAGCCCCGAGGCCCTCGCTCTTCTGCCGATCGGCCTATTCGGGGCGCTCCTCCTCTTCGTCGCCCTGGAGCTTCCTAGATGCGGCCTGAAGACGGACGCGCCACTTCTAACAGGCTGCATGGCTATTCTGGCCTTATTCACCAACGTCGGCGTGGCCTTCCTCTTAGGGGTTCTGATGGCAGAGGTCCAGAGGCGGAGATCCGGATCCGATCAATAAAAAAAGGTAACTATTCAGCCCACCTCAAACAGCATCGCGAGACCCATTCTTAGAGACCTCGCGAGGCCAGTGACGTAAAGCTAATTCCAAGTGGCTCTGGCAATAGATATCGTTATTCATTCTAGCGCAAATTGTTGGTCGGCATGCATTCATAACCAAAATCAGTATCATGCGGGCGATTCGGGATAGCTGAATAGTTACTAAAAAAATTGAGTTGAATATCAGAAAAAGTTTGAGGGTGATGGGACATCGCCCCTGCAAGACTCTGGTTTAGTGTATTAGGTCGTGGGCCAGAACGCCCTCTTCTCACTCAAGATATGTGGGCCCGAGAGCCATCTCGACGCAGACTACGTGGGGGTCCGCAGTTGGCCGCTTGTACCATAACCTCGCCACGTCGGGGCTCGCCTGGTTCAGCATGGAGCTCAGCGTCCACGGGTCCACCTCCTCCAGCGTTCCGCTCCAGACGTCGAAGAGGTAGCTCCTCCCGCCCGTCAGGGTGAAGGGCCCGTAAGCCTTCCAGTCATCTGATACCCCGATTTCGCCGGAGGCCCTCTTTCCAGACCAGATGAGATATGTTCCGGGGCCCAATAGGGGTCCTGCTGTGTATCTGTCAGTTTTGCTGGCCCCGATGTCCATGTAATCCACCACCGGCGAGGGGAGGGGGTAGGAACTCTGGCATGGCGCATCCTCCCTGCAATCGAAGTCGGCACACTTCGGCTTTCCTCCGATGGGACCCATCTCTTCCGACCCGTCGACGCTCTCATCGGAGAAAGAACTCTGAATATCGTATATTACGACCCCCCCCATCAGCCCATGGGCATCCGATTTCCACGAGTCCGTCCCGATCAGGACCGTCGAGTAGTTGGTATTGGTCAGCCCGCCGGTATGGGGGTTCGTTCCCCGCAGAATCCCATCGACCCAGATCTCCACGCCCCGGGGCCCCCAGGTCCCCATGACATGCCGCCATTCGCCCATGAGATCTTCTGGAGCTATGCCGCTATCTGCCACCTTCCATCCGCCGCTCCATATCATGAAGACCAGGTTTTTGGAATAGCTGCTGTGTGTGCCCAGGTAGAACCCGTCATCAAAGCATCCACCGTACTCCCTCCCTGACGCCGCCAGGACGAAGTCGGTGGGGGCTGACTCGAGCTTTATCCACATCTCTATAGACCCCTGGCTGAGATCCCTCGTTGGGTTCTGGTGGACGTTCCCGACCCTCACATAATCTCCGTCTCCGTCCACTTTCAGGGCCTGTACGTATCCCTCTTCTGCGAAGAAAGATGCATCGCCAAATAATTCTCCTGGATGGCGTCCGGTCGCGTCGTCGGCATCCCCGTCGAAGTAGTAGAGGGCGACGATCTCGTCGGTCATCTCTTCGGATACGGTGGCGATAGTCGAAGCCGCCAGCACCGCCAACGATGTCAAAATCAGCATAATCTTCATGGCGATATCCTCTTTGAAGAGATGAGCCGTTTTTATGGTATAAAAATATTTCTATTCTTAATGGGATCAGTCCCGTCATCTTACGCCGTACCGCCTCTCCATCTCGTCTAGAAAACGGGCCATGAGCCCGTTCATCTCGGGGATGACGTCGACGCCGGCGAGGATCTCTTCTTCACTCTGGACGTAATCGCCGCCGCCAGAGAGCTCGTCGGAGCAGTTCTTTATGAGATCGTCGATGCTCTCCATCTTCGCGGTTGCGAAGGCAGAAGACCTCAAACTTCGACCTCAGGAAGTGCTGACTAATGGCCGCCCTCCTCAGACATGACTTGGCCCGATACCCTCCTTTATCTATATCGCCTCACCCGGTATAACCCCCTCCCAGCCGCCGGAAGGAGCGTCGATCAGAACGTCCCCATAGCTCCAGAGGCCGGATTGAGAGAGAGATCTGGTGCCTATCAGGCCGACGGCGTCGATCTCGTTCCAGCCAGAGACCCTCCTCGTATCCAGGATGATCCTGATCCGGTCGGACGGAAAGTCGGCGTCGATCTCGATCGCATAGATCCGGGCCTTCGTCGCCGGTTCCATCCTGCCCTCCCAAGCGAGGTGGCGCTCGCCGTTCTGGTCGTAAATCTCGATTTCAGCGATCGCCCCGGGGTTATAGGTCTCATAGATCTCGATCCGGCTGATCGAGACGGGGACCTCATACTCGAGGTCGAGCCACTGGATGCCGTCGTCTTCTTCCAGCGAAGCCCAGGCGGTCTCTATATCCCCGTGATTCGGATAGGTGTCCGGCTCGCCGGTCGCCTGGAGGGCGGACCACCGGGTGGGCGAATACTCGCTGCTGGCGGTGGCGGCTACCGCCCACTGGACGAATTCTTCGGCCTCAGCCCCGATCGCTCCGTCCCCGTCCGCCGGGTCTCTGGTGGAGGGCTCGACTGCGGGTTCATCCAGGGTACTGGGATCTTCCGCCACGTAAACCCCCCGAACGACGCTGATCCCTCTGCCCTCCGACGCCTGGTTCTGCGACCAAGTCTCAGGATCGCTATCGATGATCGTATAAGTTCCAGGCTTGATGAAGGCGTACGGCCAGACTTCCCAGTAAGCGTTATTCACGCCTCCCTGACCCTCTCTGCCTACTGCATCCCAGGGACCGTAGACGGTCCCATCGTCATGGAGCAGCGCTATCGTCCCCGGAGGTTTCCCCTGGTTTTGGTAGTGATAGTTCATCACGAACGTCGCCATGAGAGGTGCGTCTACCGAGAAGGCGGCGGGCGCTGTGGGGTTGCTCGATACGGCATAGATGTTGCTGCTGCTGAATATCTCCTCGTCTTCGATATCGACCTCATACTCCGGAGGGGCAACTATCTCGGGCTTGGAGTCGAGCCAGGACTTATCGATCGTCTCGATCTCTTCAGGATTGATCGATCCGCTGCTGGAGGAGTAAAGGATGCCTCCCCTATAATCAGGAATAGCCGCAAATATCTCGCCCAAAGAGACGTCCATCTCGTACCTGTAAACCGATCGAGCCTCCGAGACGCCCGTCCCGTAGACCAGGAAGATGTCGGCTTTCCCGTCATCGGTGCCTTCCGCCATCAGATAATAAGATCTGTTCTGAGGGTATTCTAGCTCCGTCCAGTACGTCCCGTCGCCAAGAGGGAACCTCCTCATGGTGATCTCATCAATCTCCGCGGTGGGAACGCCTCCGGGAAATCCGGAGATCTTCCCGTCGTCATCCTCCAGATAGAGGTTCACCGGAGAGAAGCCGATGGCCCTTCCGTTCTTTTTCTCTTCTGCCATCTTAGTCCTAATCCAGACGTGCTGCTGAGATAATGATAGCCGATCATACTTCTCTTTCGTCTCCGCCGGAAGATTCTTCGCATAATCGTACTCAGCTTTGTTGAGCGGCTTATCATTCCTGGGATTGACGTAGTTGCCGCCGACAGTTGGATACGCAGGTTCAAACGAGGGTACGCTTATTGTGGTCTCACCAGCTAAATTATACTCATATTTAGTTGTCCCATCATACAGGCTGCTTCCTCTGATCCCGTAGAACGAACCCGCTTCCAAAGGACCCGATATAGGTCCTCCTGCATAACCACTTATTGAAGTGGCCACACCTTCCGGACTGAAGATCCCAGCCCATTGGTGTATGTCATACTTTTTGGGCTCCTGATCTATCCATGGGTCGAGGACTATCCCTGAATCGGTCCAGTCGGTTCCCTTTGGATAAATCACCACAGCCTGGTGACCCTCCCAAAGCGCTTCTATAGGCCCATAATCCCACTCATCGAGGAGAGCCCTCTCATCAGGGTCATCACTGAATTTCAACGAATCCAATAAGTGGAGGACCTTAGCCTGGTATCCACCGCATTTAAATTCGTCGTATTTATCGCCGTATGGCAAACATGAGAGGATATTGTTCTTATTGCCCGAACTCGCTATACCCTTCGGTATCTTCTGCTCATAGAGCCGGAGGATCTTGTAGAGCTTCAGATCTTTTGAGGGCCTGGGCTTGAACCTCGGATCTGTGATAGCAACCTCTACGGCCTTGGCTCCATCTTGAGGGTCGTATGGCGAGGTCGATCTATCCAAAGTGCCCTCTACCACCACGCCCCTGGAGCCGGCGTTGAAGCTTCCCGCCAATCTTATGGAGAAGCTGGCCGACTCGGCGTCAGCGGGGATGGGGACGGTCACGGTGAAGGGCTGGCTCATGGGATCAGCGACTTTGCCACGAGGTAATAAACCCCCCTCGGGGAACTTCTCTTCGTGAAACGTCTTCGCCTCCTCCCCGTCGACCCTGACGCTGACGTCTATCGTTGCACCCCAGCCGTAGATGGCCGTCGCAACGCCGGAGACGGTGAGCTCATCACCGGCGAGGGTGCCACTGACCGATCGCGAAAAGGTGAACCCCTCCGAGTCGTTTGGAGTGCCCAGAGTCGCTCCCGAGACGGAGTAGCTCACCTGTAGCCCGTTGAAGGGGTCATTAGGAAAGACATCTGCGATAGCTATCGGAAGGATAACCATCATCAGCATCATCGAGAACGATGCAACGCGCACCGAACGGATCGACGAATTTTCGATATTCATGTTAGCCACCTCAAAATTCCGACGGATCATAATCTCCGACCATATCTGAATATACTCTGGTTTCCGACTATTCTTTTTAGAATCTTTCGCTTTCCAGCTCCGAAGTTTGAGTGAAGCGAAGTATACTTTCAGCCACGGCGTCATGAACATATAGCGTGCAATCCATAAGTTTATTCAGTCCATGAACGAGCCCGAAAAGCCATACAGCTCAAACGCGATCCTTGCCGAGATCTCAGGATCGATGGGAAACTTCGGGACGGTCCTTCCGATCGTCCTGGGAGCGGCCCTCGTCTCCGAGGTGGACTTGGGACCCGCCCTCCTCTTCTTCGGCCTCTGGTACATCGTCATGGGGCTCCATTACGGAATTCCGATGTCTGTAGAGCCGATGAAGGCTATCGGGGCCATCGCCATCGCCGAAGAGCTGACTTCTGGAGAGATCGCGGCCTCGGGGATGATCCTGGGGGCGGCGCTTTTTGCCCTGGGGCTTTTTCGGGGATTTGAGCGGCTGCAGAGCCTGATTCCGGAGAGCGTCGTCCGTGGGGTACAGCTGGGGCTCGGGCTTGTCCTTCTCAGGACTGCGCTGGTGTTTATCGGCCAGGACCCCCTCTTCTCTGCGATCTCCATCGGCATCGTCCTTCTCTTTCTCGTCGCCAAAAGTTTGATAGGCATCCCCGACCTTTCCACCCTCGCCGTCTTCGCCGTAGGCATCGGATATGGCATCTTCACCCTAGGCGCCCCCGAGATCCAGACCTTCTCGATCGATCTGTTGCCCTTTCCGGATCTCGCCGACTTCTTGTGGTCCGGGTGGCATCTCGTCTTTCCCCAGATCCCCCTCACCCTCACCAACGCCACGGTGGCGACGGCCCTCACCGCCCAGGACCTATTCAAGAAACGGATCGAGCCAGATCATCTCTGCGTCACCATGGGGCTCATGAACCTGGTCTCCGTTCCCTTCGGCGGGTTTCCTTTGTGCCACGGGGCCGGCGGCCTTGCGGCCCACCGCCGGTTCGGCGCCGAGACGGGCCTTGCGACCGTCATCGGGGGGATCATCCTCCTCTTCGTGGCGTTCTTTTTTGCCGGTCCTGAGGCCCTGGACCTTCTTCCGATCGGCCTCTTCGGGGCTCTCCTCCTCTTCGTCGCCCTGGAGCTTGCTAGGTGCGGCCTGAAGACGGATGCGCCCCTTCTCACAGGAAGCATGGCCCTCATCGCACTTTTCACCAACGTCGGCTTTGCCTTCCTCTTCGGGATTTTCATGGCGGAGGCTAAAAAGCGGAGGGTCCGATCAAATCAAAAATAAGGTGAAGATAAAAAGCGATCTTAAACGCCGTACCACCTCTCCACCTCGTCCAGAAATCGGGCCATGAGCCCGTTCATCTCGGGGACGACCTTGACGCCGGCGAGGATCACCTCTGCGGCCTGGACGAACTCGCCGCCGTCGGAGAGCTCGTCGGAGGCCTCCTCTTTGAAGAAGATGGCTATGATCATATGGACTTCGCTCTCAAGAAGGCGGCGTCCTTATTCAGACCACACCACCTCCCTCTCGACGTAGGGCCGGATGTAGGGGCTCAGCCCCTTGATGGTCACAAGGTCCACCTCTCTATCGAAGAGCTCCTCGAGAAAGAAGACCAGGCCCATGAAGTTTCTGAAGGTGGGCTCCTCGAACTCCACCAGGACGTCGACGTCGCTCGTCTCCTTCTCTTCGCCTCGGGCATAGGAGCCGAAGATCCCCTATCTTCCGGACGCCGAACTTCCTTTTAACCTCCTTCTCGTGCGCCTTCAGGATATTGAGCGCGTCCATGGTAAGTCCCTCCGGCGCCGCACTCGTCAGCAGGCCGGAATTGGGTCAAATTGGACCTTCGATCGTAAATATGTATATGTTGTTGAACTCGTACGAGAGCGATTCAACGCACAGCGATCTGGAAGGTATTGAGGGACCTGCCCAGGCTGCCCGGCTTTGAGCCACCCTTTTATATATCCCACACCATCATCTCGCCCCAGAGAAAATGTTGGTCTTACATGCGATCTGGGACACAAATCTGTTTTACCTCTGGGCGGAGTCTTCGGCCCTTCCCGCAAGCCTTCCGATGGCGCGAGGAAGGCCGCCCAAACGCCCGAAGCCCAAGCCCCACCCGTTCTCAGTTCCTGGAACGATGCTCCAGGAAGAGGTCGAGACGATCTTCGGCCCGACCCCTTCCGGGATCGAGACGAAGGCATTTCTTCTGCCCGGAGCCAAGAGGGGCCCGCTTCCATCGCCCTGGCTCATCAGAGAGGACTCCACATCTGAAGAGCCCCTGGGCCTATCTCCCTGGAACGTTGACGCGCTAGCCTTCGATCCTCTTTTTGCCCTCGATCTCCTGCTGGACCTGCCCGCCTCCCCGCCGCACGGGATCGTCTTTGGGAACTCCCTTCGGTTCTGGATCGAGGCCGCCAGATTCGCCCTTGAGCTGATCGCACGAGAGCAGTTTGCGCCCACGTTAAGAGACGGTCGCGCCCGCTGGACGCCTGTGACCAACGAAGAGGATCGGAGAAGGGTCCACATGCTCTCTAAGGCGATGCCTCCAAGCACTCGCGCCTTCGAGCCCCAGCCGAAACGAAGATCGAGGGGGAGATCGAGCGGCAGAGATGCAGCATCATCTTCATCGCCGTCGTCATCGTCGCCCCGCAGTCTTGTCACGAGCTTTATCGACCGGACCCTCGACGCCTTCGTGCGCCACGCTCTCCGGGAGGTCCGGCTCGATCCGCCCACCAGGGGCAGAAGGCCCAAGATAACACCTCTATCCTGCCAGTTCCTCCAGGCCCTCACCGGGGATGACACCGCCCTCGATGCCTCAACCGGCGATCTCGCGGCGTTCTCAAAGGAGATTGAAGCCTGGCTTGCGGGGCTCAAGCCTGCGGCAGAGGATACGCCTTTTAGGACCTGTTTCAGGCTTGATGCGCCCATAAGAGCCGATGACGAAGCATGGCAGGTCAGGATCTTCCTCCAGGCCAGTGACGACCGGAGCCTCCTCGTTCCCGCAGGAGAGATCTGGACGACTCGATCCGATACTGTAACATTTCTCAAAAGAAGGATCACAAATCCGCAAGAACGACTGCTTGCGGATCTCGGCAGAGCCTCCCGGATCTCGCCATCGATCGAAAGCTGCCTCCACGAAGCACGTCCATCGGGCCTTGAGCTGGAGACCGAAGAGGCCTACTCGTTCCTCAGGGAGGAAGCGCCCCTCCTGGAGCAGAACGGCTTTGGCGTTCTGCTCCCGTCCTGGTGGGAAAAGCCCTGCGCGCGCCTCGGCCTGAAGGTCAGGCTCAAAGCGCCCGATGATGATGAAGCCGACCGTTCCATAAGTCAGGGCCTCTTCGGCCTGAAATCAGTCGTGAACTACGATGTCGAGGCGGCTCTTGGGGACTCGACCCTCAGCGAGGCTGAGCTTCAGGAGCTGATCAGCCTCAAGGTCCCCCTGGTCCGGGTCCGGGGAGAATGGGTGGAGCTCCCACCCGAGGAGATCGAGGCCGCGATAAAATTCTTCAAGAAGATACGCGGAGAGGGCGGCGGAGAGATGGATCTGGCCGAGGCGATACGGTTCGGCCTGGGCGCAGAAGAACTGATCGAAAGCCCCCTTCCAGTTTTGATGATCGAAGCCGAAGGCCGAATCAAGGATGTGCTGTCCCGCCTTTCTGGGAAAGGTGCGATCGAGCGGGTTGATCTGCCGACCGGATTCAACGGCACCCTCCGTCCCTATCAGGCCACGGGACTCTCCTGGCTTTGCACCCTTCACGAACTCGGCGTTGGCGCCTGCCTTGCAGACGATATGGGCCTTGGAAAGACCATCGAGCTCATAGCCTTTCTCCTCCACGAGAGAGCAACTGAAGCAAAAAAAGCAAAATCAAAACAGGATTCAAAATCTGTTGCTGAAATCGACACAAAAGCAGAGCTGCCGGGTCCTTCGCTCCTCATCTGTCCGATGTCGGTGGTGGGAAACTGGACGAGAGAACTGGCTAAATTCTCTCCCTCCCTTATAGCGATGGTACATCACGGCCCAGAGAGGCTCTCAGAGGGCGCCTTCGCGAAGAAGGCAGAAACCTGCGACATCGTAGTCACCACCTACGCAACAGCTCAGCGGGACGAGGATACGTTATCGAGGGTCCGGTGGGAGCACCTGGTCCTCGACGAGGCCCAGAACATAAAGAACCCGAGCACAAAACAGACCCGGGCGATAAAGAGGCTCGTTTCCGATCACAGGATCGCCCTCACCGGAACCCCGGTTGAAAATCGGCTCTCTGAGCTGTGGTCGATCATGGATTTCCTCAACCCCGGCTACCTCGGCAATGCGAAGAGCTTCCACGAGAAGTTCGCTCTGCCGATCGAAAAGTATCGGAGCAGAGATCAGGCTGAAAGGCTTCGACGGATGACCCAGCCCTTCATCCTGCGGCGGCTCAAGACCGATCCCGCCATAATCAGAGACCTCCCTGATAAGGTCGAGGCGAAGGTCTACTACAACCTCACCTCCGAGCAGGCCTCTCTCTACGGTGCCGTGGTCGAAGAGATGCTGGACCGGATCGAGAGATCTGAAGGGATCGAGCGGAAAGGGCTGGTACTGGCGACTCTGACCAAGCTGAAACAGATATGCAACCACCCTGCCCTCTTTCTCCAGGATGGAAGCCCTCTTCCCGGCCGCTCCGGAAAGCTCGGCCGTCTCGAAGAGATGCTGGACGAGGTGCTTGCCGAGGGGGACAAGGCCCTGATCTTCACCCAGTTTGCGGGGATGGGCGCGATGCTCCGCCACCACCTCCAGGAAACGTTCGGATGCGAGGTTCTCTTCCTCCACGGCAAAACGCCAAAAAAGCAGCGAGACGCCATGATAGAGAGGTTCCAGTCCGGGGGGTCAACATCCGTGTCCGCGTCCAAATCTGATGGGCCGCCTATCTTCATCCTCTCCCTCAAAGCAGGCGGCTTTGGCCTCAACCTGACTGCGGCAAACTACGTCTTCCACTTCGACCGCTGGTGGAACCCGGCCGTTGAAGACCAGGCAACCGATCGAGCCTTCCGGATCGGCCAGAAAAAGAACGTCTTCGTAAACAAGTTCGTCTGCATGGGAACGCTCGAAGAGCGGATCGATAATATGATAGAGGATAAGAAAGAGCTTGCGGAGTCGGTCATCGGCGCAGGCGAAGCATGGCTGACTGAGCTCTCCATCGAGGAGCTGAGAGAGGTCTTCACTCTCAGCCACGATCTCCCTGGAGATGATCGATCATGAGCGGCTACTGGGGCTACTACCGATCAGAAAGGCCAAAAGCCGTCGAGAACGGCATAAAAGCTAAGAGCAAACGGGGCGCCATCGGCGAGAGGTGGTGGTCGAAGCGGTGGGTCTCCCTCCTAGAATCATTCAATATAGGTGCGAGACTTGGAAGGGGCCGCACTTATGCTCGCAAAGGCCAGGTCATCTCTATCAATATCCAGAAGGGGTTCGTCAAAGCTGAGGTCCAGGGAGTTCAGTCGGAGCCCTACAAGATCGAGATTAAACTGAAACTCATATCGGACGATGACTGGGAGAAGGTGATAGATGTCATGGCCTCAAAGGCGATCTTTGCGGCAAAGCTCCTCTCTGGAGAGATGCCGACGGAGATCGAGGACGCCTTTGCCGAGGCAGATGTATCTCTCTTCCCGACCAAAAAGGATCTCAAGACTAACTGCTCTTGCCCCGACTGGTCAAACCCGTGCAAACATATTGCAGCGGTCTATTATCTCCTCGCAGAGCGGTTCGACGAGGATCCCTTCCTGATATTCAAGCTCCGCGGAAGGACGAAGGAAGAGGTCATCGGTGCTCTAAGAAAAAGGCGCGTTTCGGCCGTAGAACCTGAGGAGGTGCCGCAAGATTTGGCTTTTGCCTCTGAAGCTGAAGATGCTGCGGCCCTGGAAAAATGCCTGGACAACTTCTGGGACCTTGGTGAGGGGCTGGATGAAGTTCATCCCGTCCCAAGATCCCCGAAAATATCCAACGCCGTCCTCAAACGGCTGGGGGGTGCGCCCATCTTCATAGGCAAGACCAACCTTGCGGCCTGCCTTCCAAAGGCCTACGAGGTAGCAGGACGGGCGGCGCTGCAGAAAGCCGCCGAATACAGGGCGATCGGACCCGATGATGAAACGGCGTATAAAAGACCGCCACAGAGAACGAGGCGATGAAAGATTATGGTGGGACGACCTCCAGATAATCCTGTATGCCGCCTCCAGACGATGAAAAGACCGAAAAGATGGGATAAGTGGAGATATGCTGACCCTAATACCTCAATAGCGCCCCCACCCCTTCCGACGAGGCGAGGCAGGCGTCCTCCTCCACGAACTCCACCTCCGCCCCCGTCCTCTCCGCCAGCTCGTAAAGCTCCTCGATTACGTCCACGGGCGACGTCGGCCCTCCACATGTCGGGCAGGCCTCCGGCGGCCTCTTTCTCGCCTCGATGACCTGGCACCTCTCGCAGATCCAGCCGGGGACCGAGGCGTTCTTCAGGAGGACTAGGACGCTCACCCGCCCGGCGTTGAGGGCGTCCCTCGTCGCCTCGACCCCCACGACCGCGAGGCCGCCCTTGAGGACCTCGGCCCGCAGCTCCTCGGCCCTTTCCGTCGACCTCGCCCTCTCGTCCGCGAGAGCGATCCCGTCCCCCACCTCGACGATCTCTTTTCCCGGCGCGTCTATGGGAAGGTCGACGACGGCGAGAACCCTCTTTCCCATCTCGGTGGGAAGCATCTCAACGAGCTGGTGCTTGGCGTCGCCGGGTCCGGCGACGACGATACCCCTCGTCTTGTACCGGCTGCACGAATCCTGAACGTCCTCGACCACCTCCGAGAGGAAGGACTTGATCGCGCCCTTGCGGAGCCGGTTGAACCTCATCTGGCTCCAGCCCCCCTTCTTGTGCTTGTTCATCAGGTCGGTCGAGAGGTGGCTCATCTCTTCGGCCACATCGGACCGGACGCAAAAGAGCCTCGCCTCCTTCGAGTCGAGGAGGAGGACGCCGTAGTCCGAATAGTCGTCCCTCATCTTCGCCAGGGGGAGGAGGAAGGGGGAGGTGTCCAGGACCATCGCCCTCGCGGGCTCGATCCCGATCCTATAGACGGCGAGAAGGGAGGCGGGATCAGAGACGAAGACGATCCTCCCCCTCTCGCCGGGTATGGGCTTTTCGAAGAGGAGGTCGTCGACGATGGCCATCGTCTCCCTGAATCTCTCCTTCTGCTCCTGAGGAAGGGCCGCCTCGATCGCCCTTTTCCTGCCGTTCACGAAGGCGCGGTTTTTTGCCTCGTCATCTCTTGAGGCTGTGGGGAGGTAGACCGAGAGGTAGACGTCCAACTCGTCGTATATCTCAGCCAGCCCTCGAATATCGATCTCCGTCACCGGGGTCAGGGCCAGCGCCTCGCCCCGTCTGAAATCCTCCTTCGGCTCCATGATGCCACGAAGGCCGCAAAGATGAAAAGAGTTTCCCGAAGCTCAACGATCCGGTGAGAACGCGTGGGCTATATAGAAGAGTGCCAAGAACGCTGATCATGCCCCGTTCCTCCTGCTCTGGGTGTGAAGCGACGGCAACTGCCGCAGCGCCTGGTTGATCTCCCAGCACCGGTACATCCTCAGGATGATCTGTTCCCCGCTTGCAGCACACCATCCGCGGCAGATCCCTCTTGCGCAGTCGCCCGGTAGATCCTCAGGTTGTCGATGCCCACCACCGACCCGTAGGACGCGAACGTCAGCGTGCCTTGGCCTTCGTACCGATGGAGGATCTCGCGGTGGATGATCCGCGTGCCGTCCACATAGAAGTCCAGCCAGTCTCCGCTGCGGACGAGCCGGTAGTGCTGCCACTCTCCCAGCTGAATGTGAGCGCCGTCCACGTACTCGCGCTGCTCGGCGGGTAGGCCGAAGCCCCGGATGCGTCCGTCCGAGCACGAGCGCGTGTTGAACCATCCGCCCAACAAGGCGAAGTAGCCGCCGCTCTCCTCGTTGATCCACATCACGCCCAGCCCGTTCTTCTCGCACCAGCCGTCGAACTCGATAACCACGTCCTCCATCGGGATCGGATAGCGCCACGAGACCGGCAGGTGGTTGCCGCTCTGCCACAAGAGCGCACCGTCCGCCTCCTGCGGCTTGACCTTCGAGACATCCCAGTTCGCGAGGCCGGACGAGAGGTCGTCGGCGTACGGCAGTGTCGGCACGGATGCCGCGTCCCTGCGCCACAGGGCGGCACAGTCTTGCGTTGCGGCCAGGTGCTCCGGGCTGTCGAGCATGTCGATCACGATGAAGCTGCGATCCGTTCGCGGCCACGCGCTCGTCTCCGCGTCGCTCGGCTGCCGCCCGTAGATGGCCTGGCAGGCATCGGTGATGAACCGGACGCCGTCGTGGTTCTGCTCGACGTACTCGGGGCTCGCAAAGAAGTACTGGACCATGTTTCGGCGCAGGGTCCCGTTCTGCAGCCGGCCGACCTGTGCCTCAACCTCCTGTGCGGCGGGCTCGCGGTGGGTGATGCAGTGATACAGCGAGCGGATGAACTCCTCGTCCGCAGCACAGAGCAACGCGCAGGCTTGGTCGAACCCCTCAGCGGCAGAAGAGGTAGAGGGACCATCGCCCGTCGCATGCTTCAGCTGGCTCAAGACGTACTCCAGGGAGGCGATCTCCTCGTTGAGCACCTCAATCCGGCTCGCCGTGGAGACGAGTTGATCCACCCAGGGGTCGCCCGTCAACAGGTAGGCTGGGGGCTCGGTTCCGAACAGCGCGTACCCCTCCACGCCCGTCTCCCCGTTCTGAAGGCGCACCAGCTCTCCCTGCTTCAGGCTGAGCAGGGTTTCGCAGTACTCCTCCAGGGATAGCGAAGAAGGGTTCGCATGGACAGAAACAGCTGTTAGCGTCATCGCGATTGTCATCAGGAGTACGCGCGTTCTCATGGCTCCCTCCCTCCCTCTTCGCGTGAGGTCAGATCAAGCAGTTTGCGCTGAATATCGGCAATCAAGGCGTCGGTTAGCGCAAGGCTCTCTTGCTGAAGCTGCAACGATGTCTGTAGCTCCTGGACCCATTTCTCCTTGTTGTACAGATACGGCACTGCCGGCCAAGCTCCCTCCAGAATCCTCAGCTCTTCCTTGGTCCACACAGGATCGTTCCCCAGTTCGTTGTTCTGGTACTCATTGAGATACCCTGTGTTCCGAGGGTCGGGCTTGCTTAGGGCATCGATCTGCTTCTGGATGTTGCTGATGCTTGTCAGCGTTGTGTCCCTGATCCACAGGTAGACTGCTAGCTTTTCCTCCAGCTCCTGTCGGCTTTCTGTCGATCCGGAGCCTTGCACGTCGGCGCTTGCGTGCCCCACGATCACGAGGACCTGGTTCCACAGATCCGTGGGGAATGCCGGGTTGTAAAAGAGGTAATGGTCGCGCGTGTGATGCGCGACATAGTCGTAATCCCCCAGGTTCGCCCACTGACCCACCGTCACGGCAAGGACGTGCTGTCCCCTCCTGACGAAACACGTCCATTCCTCAGAACTTTTCCATTCACCCGCCATCTTAACGGTATAGTATTCAGACCCCCCATGGTCTCGGTCGCCAGTTAAGGTCCGCGCCCTACGCGCGACGTTACTGAAGACTTTCCATGTTGCAATGCCACTCGAGTCGATGGCGACTTCGCTCCACTCATTTTCTCCCAGCCCCGTATTTTCCCAGCTGAATGCCTTCTCGTAGCCGGTAGCGCGCCATTCCTGGGCCGTTAGCGTCTTTTTATATGTGATGTTCGTTTCAGTGTCTTTAGCATCCTGGCGGCTCTCGCCTGACATCGTCTCCCACGCCCATCGGTTTTTATCGCTGAAGAGACCCTCTATGGCCCTTTGCGCTTGCTCGGGTGATGCGAAGGCGAAGACCGCGTACTCGATGCTGCGGCCCACCCACTCTTGATTTTCGGGTATCCTGCCGGCGGCATCGGGGTACGGTTTTATGTACAACCGTCCCCCGTCAACAGGTTCGCCGCGCGGCATGTCCGGCAGGAATTCCGGAAGTCGTCTGATATAGTCGTACGCCGGGTTCGCCGGCGAGGGGGGATCGAAACTCGAGATTCCTTCATGCACAAACGGTCCCAGGATATCGAGATCGTCAAACGGCGCCATCGGGCGCATCGTGTCGCCCAGCCCCGTGATCGGACAGAAGAGAACACATCCGGCAATGAGAAGCCGCCCAAGTGCAGTGAAGAGCCTCCCGTGTACAGTCCCAATGCGGTTCATCGATCGTCTCCTTGAGCTCAATAAAATATTATATCATGCTGCATTATAACTTAAGTTCGCCAACTGCGGGATATCTTTCCGAGATGAAAACATTCATACAATATCTTTATTCCCATTTCATAAGATAAAGCTTTTAGGAATGGTCCGTATTCTACTTCGCCGTCCATGAAGATTGAAGGGCTATAGCAATCGAAAAGCCCTCTTTCACAGATTTCTAGATAGTGCCGATCGCTGGTACTTAAATAGAAAAAAGGAATCAAAAAGGATCAAAGAAGATCAAAGGTCAGGAGTCGGCGCTGGCTCCCTCTTGTGCCTCCCGCCAGCGATCCTCCTCTCGATCAGCCCCACCTTCTCGAAGCCGAACTCCGCCGCCAGATCATCCTTACTTCTTCCCACCTCCATCCCTCTCAGGATGGCGTTGGCGTCGTCGTAAGAGATGCCGAGCTCTCCCTCGTCGGTCTGGCCGGGCCAGAGCCCCGCCGTCGGGGCCTTCTCGATGATCCGCTCCGGAACGCCGAGGCGCTTTGCAAGCTCCCTCACCTCGTCCTTGTAGAGCCCCGCGATCGGGAAGATGTCGGCGGCGGCATCGCCGAACTTCGTCGAGTAGCCGAGCATGATCTCGGTCTTGTTTCCCGTACCAAGGACGAGCCGGCCCAGGAGGTTTGCGTGCCAGTAGAGGATCGTCATCCTCACCCTCGCCTTCAGGTTTCCGTTGACGACGGGTGGAGCCTCGGATGTGGGCAAAACCTCAGAGTATCGGTCCAGGATCTTCGATATATCGATCTCCTTCGTCTCGACGCCGATGATCGAGGCGACCAGTCTTGCGTCCTCGACATCCCGGCCGGGGGTCACTCCAGCCTCCGGCAGCAGGATGGCGAAGACCCGATCCGGCCCTAGGGCCCGGACCGCGAGGAAGGCGACGGTCGCCGAATCGAGGCCGCCGGAAAGCCCCAGGACGGCGCCCCTGGCCCCGGCAGCTTCCACCTGATCTTTTATAAACTCCACGATGACGTTTTCTGCATCTTTTCTGACCATCGGATAGGGCATTAGAACTCTCAAATAAAGTACTTTTTCTGCACAAGCTTTATGTTCGATAAGCTGATGGGTGTCTGCAGCAATATAGACGAGGAATGCGTGTTATGCGACTTTCGATGGACTTGGAACTGCAAGATATACCGGGACAGCTGATGCAGTCCCTTGAACCATTCAAGAAATACAAGGGGAACATCATCAGCGTGGTCCATCACCGAGATCGCAAAACGCCGCGTGGCACGGTCCCAGTCCAGATCGTCTTCGAGATCGATCCTTCAAACATCGAGAACGTCAAGAGACACCTCGAAGAGAACGGCATCGTGGTGGTGAGGGCGGGCGAAGATCGGTTCATCGAGGAAATATCCGTCCTTCTGATCGGCCACGTGGTCCACAGCGACCTTGGGGACACCATCAACCGGATCGATTCCACCGGCTTTGCGGAAGTCGAGGACCTCTCCCTCAGGATGCCGGGGATCGACGAGCCCTCATCCGCCTACATGAGGATCAGGGCGACTGGAAAAGAAGAGATAGCAAAGTCCCTCTCAATCCTCCGGCATGTGGGGGCAGAGAAAGATCTCCTGGTGATAGAACCTATCGAGGCTGAGAAGATATGAGAGAGGTCAAGATATCTCTGGTGGGGTTCGGGATAGTCGGCCACGGCGTTCTGGAGGTCGTGAGAAGAAAGTGGGAGGTTCTGAGGAATATGGGCCTCGACCTGAAGGTCGTCTCCGTCACCGACATCAACGGAACCCTCTTCGACGAGACGGGGATAGACCCCCAGAGGCTCCACGCTGCGAGAACCCTCGAGGGGATAGCAAACCTCGACATCATCGGGAAGGAGGCGATCCAGGAGGTGGACTCCGACCTGGTGGTGGAGGTCACCCCCACCAACATCGTCCACGGCCAGCCCGGCCTCGGCCACATCGAAGAGGCACTCTCACAGGGAAAGCACGTTGTCACCTCCAACAAAGGGCCGCTGGTGGTGGCCTTAAACCACCTCAAGGAGCTGGCACAGGAGAACGGCGTGATGCTCAAGTACGAGGCGACCGTCGGCGGGACGATGCCCCTAATCAGCCTCATCGAGAAGAACCTGGTGGGAAACGAGGTTCTCAGCATCAGGGGGATCTTCAACGGGACCTGTAACTACATCCTGACGAGGATGATGGAGGAGAGGTACACCTACAGCTACGCCCTCACCGAGGCCCAGGAGCTGGGGATCGCCGAGGCCGACCCAGCCTACGACGTCGACGGGATCGACACCGCCGGCAAGGTCGTCATCCTCGCAAACTCGATCTTCGGGATGGACGCGAAATACAGCGACGTCTCTGTCACCGGCATCAGGGACATCACCCCCGAGGCCTTAAACCTCGCCTGGGAGAGGGGCTTCCTCATCAAGCTGATAGGCGACGTCCCGGCCCTGACGGTGAAGCCGATGCTCGTTCCCCGGAGAAGCCCTCTCGCCGTCGGCGGGACTCTCAACGTCGCCTCCATCGAGACCGACCTCTCGGGAACGATCACGGTGACGGGCCTTGGCGCAGGCTCGATCGAGACCGCCAGCGCCATCGTCTCCGACGTCGTCAGCATCTACACATCAAGATAGATCACTGAAGTCCCAGACATGACCAGCTTCAAAAGCTTCGCAGAGATCTGTAAAAAGATCGAGGAGATCGGAAGCTCCCTGGAGAAGACCGCCCTCCTCGCATCTTTTCTCTCGGAGCTCGACGAGGCCGAGCTGGCCGTCGTCCCCTCTTTTGTCATGGGCTCGGCCTTTCCTGCCAGCTCCGAGATGCTCCTGGGCGTGGGCCCGAGCACCCTTTACGAGGCGCTGTCTAAAGCCACCGGAGCATCGCCCGCCGAGATCCAAGCGATCCTCCGGAGAACCGGGGACGTGGGAGCCGTCGCCGCCGAGGTGGTTGGAAAGAGAAAGCCCGCCACCCTCTCAGCTTTCATCGAGGCCGACGGCCTCTCCATCCTCGATGTCCATTCTCGGTTTCTGGACCTCGCCCGGGCCTCGGGAAAGAGGAGCCAGGGCGTGAAGATGAAGCACCTACGCTACCTATTCGGAGAGGTTGGACCTCTGGAGGCGAGGTACATCGCCAGGCTCGCCCTCGACGACATGAGGATCGGGGTCGGCGAGGGCCTGGTCAGAGACGCCATCGCAAAGGCCTTTGACCGACCAGCCGAGGAGGTGGAGCGGGGCTACAACTTCACCAATGACCTGGGCCTGGTGGCCACGAAGGCGAAGGAGGGGAGGCTATCAGAGCTGACGATAGAGATCGGGCGGCCCATAAAAATGATGCTCGCCCAGCTGGGCTCGGGGATGCCAGGGTCGATGGCGGAGATGGGGACGGCAGCCGTCGAGTGGAAGTTCGACGGGTCTCGGGTCCAGATCCACAAGAAGGGAGACGAGATCGAGATATTCTCCCGGCGGCTGGAGAGGGTCACGAAGTCCCTCCCGGAGATCGTGGGGTTTGTGAGGGTGAACGTTCGGGCCGAGTCGGCCATCCTGGACGGGGAGGCGGTGGCGAGGGGCGAGGACGGAAGGCCGCTGCCCTTCCAGGAGATTTTAAAACGTTTCCGGAGAAAGTACAAGGTCGAGAGGACGGCGAAGAAGATCCCTCTGGAACTCTTGCTCTTCGATCTCGTCTACCTGAACGGGCGGGTCCTCATCGACGAGCCCCTCCGGGAGAGGAGGAGGCTTCTCGAAGAGGTTGCAGATTCGAAGATCCTGGCGGCTCAGACCGTCACCTCCGACCCCGAGAAGGTGGCCGAGATCTATGAGCAGGCTATCGGGGCGGGCCACGAAGGCGTGATGCTCAAAAGCCCCGAGTCGCCTTACGCTCCGGGAAAGAGGGGGAAGAACTGGCTCAAGATAAAGCCGGTGATGGAGACCCTCGACCTCGTCGTCATCGGGGCCCGGTGGGGCGAAGGGAGGAGGGCGAGCTTCCTCGGATCCTATCGGCTCGCCTCCCCGGACCCGGATACGGGACGGCTTGAAGACGTGGGATGGGTGGCGACGGGCATCACCGACGAGATGCTCAGCGAGCTGACAGACCTCTTTCGAGACCTGATCCTCGTCTCGGGGGAGGGGATGGAGGTGGAGGTGAAGCCCGAGGTGATCTTCGAGGTGGCCTTCGAAGAGATTCAGAAGAGCAAGAGCTACTCTTCGGGCTACGCCCTCAGGTTCCCAAGGCTCGTCCGGGTGAGGGATGATAAAGCCCTCGAGGAGGCGGACGACCTCGAACGGGTGGCGTCCCTCTACACCACCCAGAGGGGGAGGGACGGCCCCTCCCCAGTTTAGAATCAAAAGGAAGTTTTAGGAGTTGTTCGGGTTGATATTCAAGAAGCTGAGCGAATTGGAAGAGGGGGAGGTCGCTGCCCTTATATCGAGGGGGCTAGACGTCCAGTCCGTCATGTCCACGGTGGTGGAGATCGTAAACGAGGTCCAGGAGAAGGGGGACCGCGCCCTAACCGAGCAGACCGAGAGGTTTGACGGCGTCCGGATCGGGAAGTTCAGGGTCACCGAGGACGAGATCGAGAAGGCCCAAGATCAGGTCCCCGAGAAGCTGAAGAAGGCCCTTGAGATCGCCGTCGAGAACGTGGCCTGTTTCCATCACCAGGAGCTCGATCGTGACCTCTGGATGACCGAGACATCGCCGGGCGTCATGGCAGGCCAGAAGATAGTGCCCCTCGACTCCGTGGGAGCCTACGTCCCCGGAGGCAGGGCCGCCTACCCCAGCTCCGCCATCATGACCGTCGTGCCGGCGAAGGTGGCGGGGGTTGAGAGGGTCATCGTCTGCACCCCGCCGGGAAAAGATGGGAAGGTGAGTCCCCTGACCCTGGTGGCGGCGGAGATGTCAGGAGCCGACGAGATCTACCGGGTCGGCGGCGTCCAGGCGGTAGCGGCGATGGCCTTCGGGACCGAGACGATATCCCCCGTTCAGAAGATCGTGGGGCCGGGAAACATCTACGTCACGGCCGCAAAGCTCCTCCTCCGGAGCACCGTCGAGATCGACATGCCGGCGGGCCCGAGCGAGGTATTGATCATCGCCGACTACACCGCAGAGCCCGAAGTCCTGGCCTCGGATATGATCGCCCAGGCTGAGCACGACCCCCAGTCGGTATCGGTCCTGGTCACCGACGACGAGGACCTGGCCATCGCCACCAAGGCCGAAGTGGAGAAGCAGGCGAAGGAGGCTGCCCGGCGTGAGATCGTAAAGAAGAGCCTGAACAGGGCTGCGATCCTGACGGCGGGATCGATGGAGGAGGCTATAGGTTTCTCAAACAGCTTCGCCCCCGAGCACCTGGAGATCATCGTTCGAGACCCGATGGCCGTCCTCGGAGAGATCAGGAATGCCGGAAGCGTCTTCCTCGGGCCGTACACGCCGGTCGCCGCCGGAGACTACGCCAGCGGGACAAACCACGTCCTTCCGACATCGGGATACGCGAGGCTCTTCTCGGGCCTCAACGTCGACTCCTTCGTAAAGAAGATCACAGTGCAGCAGATCTCTAAAGACGGTCTCTCGCTTCTATCCGACGCCATCACCATGCTTGCCGAGGCCGAGGGGCTTTCGGCCCACGCCGAGTCGGTGAGAAAGAGGCTCGTCGAGAAGAAGCCGGAAGGCGTCTGAGCCCCTCAAAATCCCTTCAAAAATAGCCTCGAAAATGGGCTGGCGTTTTGTGCCAGCCTGTCAGGCGTTATCTGAGCGAGGGGAGGGCGGCAGGACCGTCGCCGCTCCTCCTCCTCCTCCTCCACCCGCTCGCCTCTCTTTTCAATCGTATCCGCTCTATCGGACCGTTCCCTTTTTCGCCGCGCTACTTCTCCACCTTCTCCAGGTCGCTGGAGAGGTCGCGGGTGAGGTCGACGCTGAAGAAGTCGCCAGCCGTCGGGAGGGCCATGAATATGTTGGGGGTCAGGTCCAGCTCCACCTCGGCCCCTTCCACCCGGAGGTCGAGGATGTGGCCGCCAGCCGTCCGATCGTCGGTGATGAAGTGGAGGTGGTAGCCGGGGACGTTGATGCCGTCGACGAACTCGGGCGACCAGAAGCCTACGACTGTGCCGGAGGCGTCCTCAAACTCGAAGACCGTCTGGTTGGCCACGGCGTCGACGAGGTGCGGGTAGGGCTTCTCCTGGGCGGGGACGCTCCTGGTCCTGACGTAGGGGAAGGTCCCGTCGATCCGAACGGCGTAGAATACGTTCTCTGAGGGGAAGCTCGCCTCGACGATCTCGCCGAGCTCCGTCATGTTCTCGGCCTTTTCGACCAGGACCGTCTCGTCGGGGTCGAAGAAGGTGACGGTGGCAAAGGGGGTGGTGGCATCGTCGGAGACGACGTACGCTACGCCGTCAACTTTCACCTGGTAGCAGACGCCATCGACGACGACCATCTCGCCCTCCAGTTTATCGAAGGTCCCGATCCCGAAGTCGCCCCTCGCCTTCAATTCGCCGACGGGGAGGATGCCATCGTAGACGGCCAGGAGGAGGGCGTCGATCGTCGATACCTGGAAGAGGACCTCCCGGTCCTGGTAGGTTGTCGGGTCTGAGTGACTCTCGCTTTCGCTGGCGACAGCCGTCGGGAGGGCGGCGAGGGTCGCCAGGATTAGAACGGCTGTTGACAGAGCTGCGTATCTGCATTTTTTCATTGAGGATCACATCCGCGGAGAACGGCGGTTCGCTTTTTCGTCTTTGCGCCATTCTCGCATAAGTTTTCAAGAGCTTGGAAGGATAAATAAATTGGGCTGCGTCACGGCGCAGCGTATCAAAAAAGCACATTTACAGTTTTAAGGCGATTTATCCCGGCGACGGCTCTCCTCCCGAGTCGAGCTCTGGCTCGATCTCGTCGGCAGGGCAGGCGGTGAACTTGGTGTACTCATCCTCGCAGCTCTCGTTCACCGTCGATTCATTCGAGAACTCCTCGGGCCCCGAAGCCGTTGCTTTTTGATCTGTCGATTTTTCTGCGCACCCGGCGAAGACCGCCAGGGCAGCCGCCAGCATCACCACAAAAAGGACCTTGATCGATATCTTGATGGTAATTCCTCCACCCTCTTCTTAGAACTTTTTGGGCGATGAAGGTTTTGGTGCCCATCCGTCGGCGTCCCTCTTCAGCGAACCGGTCCGGTCGCGAAACGGCTTTATCGAAGGGGCGATCACCCTGAATCGCACGACCAGTTGCACGACCGCAAATCAAGCCGAATATCCGCCTCGCGGACGAACCAACTTCAAGGACGGTTTTAATCTTGAGAGAATATCTGCTGGGAAACGTCGCCATCGCCAAGGGCATCCTGGAGGCTGGGGCGGGGGTCCTCTCGGGCTACCCCGGAACCCCCTCCTCCGAGATCGTGGACTTTCTCGCTCCCATCGCAAAAGAGCACGGGATCCACGTCGAATGGTCTGTGAACGAGAAGGTGGCCATGGAGGTGGCGATCGGAGCATCCTGGACGGGTACCCGGTCCGCGGTCACCATGAAGCACGTGGGCCTGAACGTCGCCGCAGACCCCTTCATGACCCTGGCCTACCTCGGCGTCGGGGGCGGGATGGTGGTGATCTCCGCCGACGACCCCTACTGCCACTCGTCTCAGAACGAGCAGGACTCACGGCGGTATGCCGCGTTCGCCCGGGTCCCCTGCTTTGATCCCGCCGATCCCCAGGAGGCGAGGGACATGATCCTCCGGGCTTTCGCCCTATCAGAGGAGTTCGGCGTTCCCGTGATGCTGAGGCCGACGACGAGGGTATCCCACGCAAGGGCTGACGTCGAGGTCGGGTCGCCGGGAAAGAGGATGGACAGCCCCAGGTTCGAGAAGGACCCTGCCAGGAGGGTGGCCCTCCCGGTCCACGCAAGGCCGCTGCACGTCGAGCTTCTCGACAAGCAGGCCGGGATCGAGGCGGCTCTTGCAAAAGAGGCGTGGAATAGGGCAGAGATGAAAGGCGAGGTCGGGGTCATCGCCTCGGGGATCGCTGGCCTTTACGCCGCGGAGGCGATCGCTAGAATGGAGGCCGACGTATCCCTACTGAGGATAGGGGCCTACCCGATCTCCAGGAAGACGGTCGGCGACTTCCTGGAAGAGGTCGGCCAAGTCCTGGTTATCGAAGAGATGGACCCAGTCGTCGAGGAGTTCGTCGAGATGGTGGCAAAGGAGAGTAACCCAGGAGTCCAGATCCTGGGGAAGAGATCGGGGGCCATCCCTGGGGTTGGAGAGCTCGACCCCCTCACGGTCCGAAACGCCATCGCCGGGATGATCGACTTTCCGCGAACGGCAGCTTTGAGGTTGAACCCCGAGATCCTCTCGATTCTGCCGCCGAGGCCTCCGGCCCTCTGTCCGGGCTGCAGCCATCGGGCATCCTACTACGCCATGAGAAAGGCCTTCGGCAAGGACGCGGTCTTTCCGAACGACATCGGCTGCTACACCATGGGGGTCGGGATGGGGACGGTCGACACCTGCCTTTGCATGGGAGCGAGCATCACCGTCGGCTCCGGTATCAGGTTCGGAGGCGAAGAGAAGCCCATATGTGCCGTTTTGGGCGACTCGACATTCCTCCATTCCGGCCTCACGGGCCTTCTCAACGCCGCCTATAACGGCGCTCGGATGACGGTCACGATCCTCGACAACTCCATCACCGCCATGACCGGCCACCAGCCCCACCCCGGGGCGGGGCGGACCGCCACCGGCGAGACCTCTCCAGCCCTATCCCTGGAGGATATCTGCCGGTCTTTGGGCGCCGGCTTCGTCGAGACCGCCGACCCCTACGACCTCGAATCCGCCATCGAGACCTTCGAGAGGGCGCGAGACCATCCGGGCCTATCGGTGGTGGTGGCCAAGAGGGCTTGCGTCATCAGCGAGATCAGGGCCGGAATACGCCGGCCAAGGTTCAAAGTCGACGAGGAAAAGTGCGGCGGGTGCAAATTGTGCGTCAAGTTCGGCTGTCCCGCCATCGAGTTCGATGGCAATGTCGCAAAGATCAAGGCCCTCTGCTCGGGCTGCGGGGTCTGTGCTGCGATATGTCCCCAGAAGGCGATCGAGGTGGTGAAATGAGAACTTCAGAGTGCGACGTCGTCGTCGTCGGAGTCGGCGGCCAGGGTGTCATCCTGATATCCGAGATCATCGGGAGGGCCGCCATGCTGGCTGGCCTGTCGGTCCGGGGGGTCGAGACCCACGGGATGGCCCAGCGGGGCGGAAGCGTTATAAACCACATCAGGGTCGGGTGCGACTTCAGCGCCATGATCTCTCCCGGAGACGCGGACGTTCTCCTGGCGATGGAGCCGGCAGAGGCCCTCAGGTTTGCCGCCTACCTCTCCCCGGAGGGGGTCGCCCTGGTGAACACAAGGCCTGTCCTTCCGGTGACCGTCACCACGGGAGAGGCCAGCTACCCCTCCCTCGAGGAGATCATCGCCCCGCTCCGAGATGCCTGCTCACAGGTCTGGGCGATGGACGCCACGGATCTAGCGGCAAAGGCCGGAAGCCCCCAGGCGACGAACGTGGTGATGCTCGGAGCCCTCAGCCGGCACCTTCCCATCGAGGAGGCGACCCTCCTTTCGGCACTATCGAAAACGGTCCCGACGAGGTTCTTGGAGATCAACAGGAAGGCCTTCGAACTTGGAAAAATTGAAGTAGAATAGGCCGCATTTATCAGCCTATGGCCGAAGAGAAGAAGGAGACTGAAAAGCAGGAGAAGAAGGGGGAAAAAGAGAAGCCAGAAGCCGTCCCCCTGGGCGAGACCGAGGCGATCGACGCCCTGGCGGGGCCTCAGGTTCCCGAGAACCTCCCCGACGCCACCTGGTCGGTCGAGAAGCTCGCCGAGGTGGTGACAAAAGAGAGCAACATGCTCGTTCGGGCTAACGCCGTCAACGCCCTCGCCAAGAAAGGCGGCCCTGAGGTGGTGGAGCCTCTGATACTCGCTCTGAAGGACCCCGAGGACCCCGTCAAGGCCAACGCCATGGTGGGCCTCGCGGCCATAGGAAGAGACCTGGTCCAGGACAGGATGGCGGAGCTCCTTCTGGACAAGGAGACGAACGAGGAGATACGGGGCGGGGCGGCCTGGGTTCTGGGCGAGATGATGGACGAGAGGTCCCTGGATATACTGAAGAGGGCGGCCCAGGAGGATGAGAGCGCTTTCGTGCGGGTTCACGCCAAGGCCTCGATCCTCGCTCACGAGCAGGCGAAGGTCCCCGAGAAGAAGTAACTACCCGACGAAGATTATGGGCGGGATCGCGGGCCCGGAGGCGATCGGCGCCGAGCCGGCCCGCGCCGCAAGGGACCAAGGTCTCCACCGCGCGTTGGCGTCCAAGTCCGCCTCGGCGCGAGCGGCATCAGCCACGTCTTCTGCTGTGGCTCCAAATACACCAGCTGCATCTGCTGCTGCTGTGGCTACGTCCGTTGCTGCGTCCATTGCATCAGCCTGATCTTCAGCGGTTGCGAAGAACGGATGGAAGAGCCGTACTATAATCGCCTGACCGCCGCCGTTCAGGTAAAAGTCGCGCACCGCGTAGCTCATGGTGCTTTTCAACCAAAGACCTCCAAAAGTCCGTTCGAAGTCGCCGAAGTTGTTTATTGTCACGGGCTCGTTCACAGGACCGCGCCTGGCGCGGCCTATGAAGGCGGTGACCGAAGTCGCTACACCGGTGATGGTGCGCACGCCGCTGGGGATCTCTTCTATATACACTCCCGGGTACGTTAGTGTAGATGGCATTTCTCTCACCTCTGCTCCAACCCTCTGGCATCTTCGCCATGGGTTGCAAATTTCTCAAACAGTATCGTCAATCCGTTCACGAGTGCCGCCTCCTCAAGGTCTCTCTTTGATCATTTCAAAGACCTATATCTATTGAAGCATGTTATGAAAAAACATATAAAATAAAAATATATTATCAATAAATCCATTTTAAATCTAAGATAAAAGGCATGCTATGTTCAGGAGGGTCATCGCCAAGAGGCTCGCTCCTGTATTTGATTGGTTTTTGAGTTATCGATGATTAATAATCACCCTCTATTTTTGTAATCTGACTTGTCCCATATATAGTTTTCATACATATGTGGAAGCTTTTATAAGTTATTTTCCCCGCCCGCATGTCATCCATATTAAAAAATTACTATAAATTTGTTATAAATACTAACTTGAATTATCCCGAAAACTGCCGTTTCTGCGAAAAGCCATTCTCGGCCAGGATCTGACGAATCTGCAAGTTTCGAGATTATACACAAAATCGGGTATGACTCACCACCAAAAGCAGATTATATAACCACCAAGGCAGATCCTCTCATTCATGGAAGGGGCAGCCATCGCCACCACGGGTCTTTCCATGAGGTTCAACGGCTTTGTCGCCGTCGACAACGTCGACCTCAGAATCGAGAAGGGGGAGCTATTCGGCCTCCTCGGCCCCAACGGCGCGGGAAAGAGCACCATCATCAAGATGCTGACGACGATGCTCCGGCCCTCGGCTGGGGGAGCCGCCGTCTGGGGCTTCGACATCGGGCGGGAGAGGGACGCCGTCCGAAACTCCATCGGCGTCGTCTTCCAGGACCCGTCCGTCGATAGCCAGCTCTCGGGCCGGGAGAACCTGGACTTTCACGGCAGGATGTACGGGATGGACCGAAAGACCCGCGCCGAGAGGGTGGCCGAGGTTTTGGAGCTGGTGGACCTGACGGAGAAGGCCGACGTTCTGATGGAGGACTACTCCGGCGGGATGCAGAGGAGGCTTGAGATCGCCCGGGGCTTGATGCACCACCCCTCCGTCCTCTTCCTAGACGAGCCGACGTTGGGCCTGGACGCCCAGACGCGGAGGTACATCTGGCGCTACATCCTGAAGATGAACCGGGAGGAGGGTGTGACCGTCGTCCTCACCACCCACTACATGGAGGAGGCGGACCACCTCTGCGAGAGGGTCGCCATCATCGACCAGGGGAAGATCGTCGCCCTGGACACCCCCGATAACCTCAAGGACCTGATCGGAGCCGACATCGTCACCCTGGAGGTGGACGACGGCCTCACCGATGAGCAGATCCGGGCCTTCTCGAAGTTCGATGGGGTCGAGGAGGTCGAAGCCGTCGAAGCCGTCGAAGCCGTCGAGGCCGCCGATCGGTCCGGCACAACCCTCAACCTCAGCGTCGACCGGGGCGAGGCCCGGATCCCCGAGATCGTCCTCTCCGCCTGCAGGGTCGGGGTGAAGATAAGGTCCGTCAGCATGCACGAGCCGACCCTCGAAGACGTCTTCCTAAAGTTCACGGGCAAGAAGATCCGGGAGGCCGAGTCCTCCGGCGCCGGTCGGATGGCGGCGGTCCAGAGCAGGATGAGGACCAGGAGGCACTGAGATGCCGAAGATCAACGTCTATGCCATCTACAGCCTCTGGCTCCGGGAGATGATCCGCTTCTTCCGGCTCAAGAGCCGGGTATTCGGTTCCCTCGCCCCGCCCTTCTTCTTCCTCGCCTTCCTCGGCTTCGGCTTCCGGTCGGCGGCGATGCCCGCTATCCCTGAAGACATCGACTACATCAGCTTCCTAGCCCCTGGGATCATCGGGATGACCCTCCTCTTCTCCTCGACCTTCGGAGGGCTCTCGATGCTCTGGGACCGGGAGTTCGGCTTTCTACGGGAGATCATGGTGGCCCCGGTGTCGAGGCTCTCGATCGTCATCGGCCGGACCGCCGGTGGCGTCACAACAGCCGTGATGCAGGGTTTGATCATCCTCATTCCGGGGATCGCCATGGGCCTTGAGATATCCGGGATCGGCGGCTTTCTCCTCTCCCTCGTCTTCATGGTCCTGATCGCCACCACCTTCAACAGCCTCGGCCTCGCCTTCGCCTCGCGGATGAAGGACATGTCCGGCTTCTCGCTGATCATGAACTTCATGGTCTTCCCGCTCTTCCTCCTCTCCGGAGCCCTCTTCCCCATCTCAAACCTCCCGACTTGGCTTCGGAGCCTCTCCTACCTCGACCCCCTAACCTACGGCGTCGACGGCCTCCGGGGGTCTCTCGTCGGCGTCAGCGCCTTCCCCCTGGCCCTCGATCTCGCGATCCTGGCTGCCTGCTGTGCAGGGGCCCTGGGCCTCGGAGCTTATCTATTCGAGAAGAGCGACGTGGAGTGATGTGGAGTGATGTGGAGTGATAGTGATGGCGGCCGCATCTCAATCTCAGCTTTCGGGATGAAAATCAGAGCGCATAGCGCATAATGCGTATGAGGATCTTCTCAGCCGTCATTTGGCCTGTAATCGGGTTCCTTCTCCGCCTCGACCCCCTCGGGAGCGTCGAAGTGCTCCTCGTAGGGTTTGATATCCAGGATGGGGCTTTTGTCCAGGGCGTCGAGGCCCGTGACGGTGATCTTGTTCCCTGCGACGTTCAGGACCTCCACCACCGTGAGGCCGATGGGGTTAGGCCTCCGAGGGGTCCGGGTGGCGAAGAGGCCCCGTTTCGGGATCGACTCGTCGCCCATGGGGTGGACCATGAGGTCATAGCCGAGGGCCCGGTGGATGTGGTAGATGACGAAGATGTGACGGAACTTCTCGATCCCTTCAAGGCCGTCTCGAAATTTCTCGTCGATCTCAAGGACTGAGAGGGAGTTTCTCATCGTCTTGGGGTCTGACGGCTCGCCGAAGTCGCAGTGGACGACGCCGATGGGGGTGAAGGTGATGGGTTCGGGGTTCATGGTTGTCAACTAACCGTCGTCGTATGATATCACTTTTTCTCCGTCCCTATTCCCCATCCCATATCCCCTATCCCCAGAGGTCCCTCCCCTTGGTGGAGACAGCGGGGTCGACCTCGATCAGGTTCTGGGGGAAGCCTCTCCTCGTCCTCCACGGCGAGATCGGGATGCCGGGCCAGGACGGTGGCGCCGTGGCTCAAGGCCGCCCTCGTCGGCGGGGCGATCTTCCGGCCCGCCCTTTTCGTCGTCGGGATCGGGCCGGAGGGCGAGATCTCGAAGATCGGGGGCGGTGTCTGGTCACCGAATCCCTGCGGGGGTTCGCGTGGCATCGCCTCGCCAAATCAGCATCGCGGCGGCGGTGGCGGTGCCGCTCTGCTTTGTTGCGAGCAGGCTGGTGCTGAGGAGGGGTTCACTGCTGAGGATGGTTTTATAAAAAGACGTTTATGCAAAGGCCGGCGGGATGAAGGCCGATCCACTGATCTCCGAAGTGAGGACGAATTAAGCTCCCGTTTTTGACGGGCCGCTTAGGCGGTTCTGTTGTCGTTGAGATGCACAAGCCTTTTTAACCAAATCGACCGATCCAATTTTGGAGGGACATATTGACGGCATCGCAGGAAGTTATAGGACCTGTTGAGGGAAATGCGTTCAATAATAGCGGCCTTTTTTCAAATCATTACCTTGAGAATACGGTCCAGAAGGTCCCAGAATGGAGCGGTGATGACGCCCACCCTTTTGAAGTATATTCGAAAATAAAAAAAATCTTTGATAAAAAAAATAGTTATTTTGAGAATTATGTCGAAGCTGAATTAGAACACCATTGGATAAGGCCAGTATTGGAGATCCTGGGCCATCATTACCGGGCGCAGGAAAGCTTACACCACGATCCTTTGAAACCAGACTATGCCTTCTTCCCGGATAAACAAACTCTGGAAGAGGCCTATTCCCACAAGAAGGATGGGGAAGACTTCTACAAGAAAGCCGTCGCTGTAGGTGATGCCAAAGCTTGGAATGTGCTTTTAGACAAAAGCCGCCAGGGAAAAGCAAATCGAGAGATGACCAATCCTAGCTTCCAGATAGACGTTTATCTCAGAGCGACTCCGCCGAAGTGGGCGATTCTCACAAACGGGAAGCTGTGGCGGCTTTATCATGAAGACACGAGCGTCAAGATGGATTGTTATTATGAGGTAGATCTTCCCGAACTTATCAATAAGATCGATGAAACGGGAGACATTAATCCTTTTAAGTATTTTTATCTATTTTTCAGAGTAGAAGCCTTTCCCCAAGTGCCACTCGTTTCATCTTTCCTAGATAGAATCAGGGAAGAGAGCGCAGCTTACGCTCAAAAGATCGGAACTGATCTTCAAGAAAAAGTCTATAAAGATATGAAGGTATTATCGGAAGGCTTTTTCGCAGAACCGTCAAACTCGTTGTCGTATTCTGCAAAAGACGTCAAGGAAGTCCAAGAAAACTCCTTACGCCTGCTTTATCGTCTTCTATTCATCTTCTACGCCGAGAGCAGGAAGCTCTTGAACACGGACAACAAACACTATCGAGAAATCAGCCTTCGCAAGCTGAAGGAGGAGGTCTCAGAAAAGATGGCTCCTCGCTGTTTTATGTGGGTAGATCGAACTTGAGTTTTCCCAATATAAGATATATAGTTATGATAAAA
>NPIE01004902.1_pt1 | contig 50410 bp, 41 predicted proteins | sample 8637661 | NCBI WGS metagenome assembly NPIE01 (sample SAMN07420842, study PRJNA396082) | bioreactor metagenome | isolation source: sample BA12 brine-fed electro-methanogenic bioreactor BA | place: Japan: Kochi | collected 2016-12-09 | reverse complement strand
TTGATCAGCAGTTGTAGTTGTTGTCTGTTGTCCAGTTGTTGTTGTAGTTGTCTGCTGTGCAGTTGTTGTAGTTGTTTGTTGCGCAGTTGTTGTAGTTGTCTGCTGTGCAGTTGTTGTTGTCTGCTGTGCAGTTGTTGTAGTTGTCTGCTGTGCAGTTGTTGTAGTTGTCTGCGGTTCAGTCGTAGTTGTGGTCTGACCCTCAGTTGTAGTTGTTGTTGTCTGTGGTTCAGTCGTAGTTGTTGACTGAGCCTCTGTTGTAGTTGTTGTTGTAGTCGTAGCTGGGTCTAATGTTGTTGTAGTTGGATCTACAGTTGTTTCCGTTGTGGTAGTTGTTGTAGTTGTTGTTGTAATTGTAGTATTTCCACCTAAAAAATCACAACCCATAAACAAAAGACTCATAAAAGCAAAAAGTATTAAAACAAAAAATCTTCTCTTCATATATAATTGCTCCTTTCATTAACAATTAAATATATACTAGTATATATTTCAAAGTTTAAATTACCACAAAAAGCAAAAAAAATCTATATGATTAACGAAAATTTTCGTAAAATCTAAGAAAAATATCATTTACGTGTAACCTTCTGTCATAGAAATAAATATGCGAGCTTCAATTAAGCTCGCATATAGTTAATTTTTTTTAAATTTATTCAGCGTCTGTACTTGTGCTTTCTTCAGCCATATCTGCTGATATTGGTTCTTCTGTGAATGGATAGTCTCTATAATAAGTTTGATTAAACACAACGTTATCAATAAATTCAAAGTCATTATTCATATCAAAAACTTGGATTTGTGAGTAAGATAATGTGTAGATGTAGTTTTCAATCATAACAGCTTTTTCAATAGAATCAAACCAATTATCTACTTGATCAAAATGGTCTAATTTCGCTAAGAATTGAAGATCTCCATCATGAGTAATTTTAAATACATACATTTCTTGTGAATATCTACTATATCCATTTGAATAAACTGAAACTGGAATAGCTATGTATGTAAAATCAGCATCCTCAGGAGCAAAGTAAACAAAAGACTTATGGTTATAAGTAACGCTTGTGTATGAGTATTCTCCCTCTACTAAATAGGTTTCAATATTTTCTACCTCATCACCTGAAGTATCATATAAAGCAACTTTTACACCAACGAAATTTGTTCGTCCGTCTTGGGTAACGGCTTGTCTACCAATTCCAACCATTAATTCATCAGTTATTTCATGAAGATAGTCACTTACACCCTCTTCATAAAGTTCACCTAATATTTCTGGATTTTCTGGATTAGATAAGTCCAATTTATATAATGGATCAGTGTTAACAAATGTAACAACAAAAGCGTTAACTCCTGAATATCTTACCGAATAAATTCTCTCTCCAGGTTTACCCAACCCACCTAGTACAGATATCTCTGTCATTTCATCATCTGTTGTTGCATCAAGCAAGAATAAACTGTTAGTAATTGTCATTTCAAAGCCTGATGTATAATCATAATCTGTTACAGCAATTCTAAACACACCTTCATATTCATCCATTGAAAATTGATTTAATGGACTTCCAGAAACTTCACCTATTGCCTTATATGCTAATTGGTTATTCTCAATTGCAAACCTTAATATAAATGTTTGGTTATCATAAGTTCCTTCAATTTCATCATAAGTCCATTTATATACTGTTGTATACAAATTGTTTTGACTCATATAAATTTGATAAGTACTTCCTAAATACGCCTTAATGCTAGCATCTTTATCATCAGTTACATCAAATGAAGATAGAATTAGATAACTGAAGTTTTCTCCATCATTAGGCATGAAATAGATTTTATTTGCTGGTAAGTTCATTAACTCTGTACTTACAACAGAATCCATATATTTAGGAATAAAACCATCTTCTGCATAGTAATAATTAATTGAATAATTGTTAAGAACTAAGTACAAATAACCATCAATCATCCTACTTGAAGCTAAATAAGCTGAATCATAGAATACTTCTCTGAAAACCGAAATGTCTTCTGTATCACTAATATCTAAAACAACAACTTTTGTACCATAAGTATAACGGTAAGATTCATAAAAAACAGAAGATTTTGCTTCAGTATCATCAGATCCATCAGGATCAAAGCCTTCTGAAGTGATAGTTTCATCAGTTTCTGGTATTTGAAGAAGAGTATAACTATAGACATTCGCAAGTAAAACTACCTTATCTTCATAAACATAAAGACCATCAAGATAACCTTCTTGCATCTCGTATGTGTATACTATATCTAAAGTTTCAGCGTCAATCATGAAGAATTTAGTTCCTGAGGTTATATAAATATAGTAACCATCAGTCAGCATTGTGTCCGCTTCTTCTACTCCCTCAACTTGATTGTTTGTTTTAGAAAAATCCCTATCATCCTTTGAAGATGAAAAATCTACGCTATTCTCTGCATCCATAACAGCCTCAGGAGTCGCCCAGACATCACCACCAAAAAGATAATATCTTCCTTCTTGTTCTTCGTAAAACTGCGATAAATATTCTTCTAATTGATCATACGAACCAAAAGAACCAACATTATCACCTGTTGGGACTTGAGCAATACTATTACATGAAACAAACAAGATTCCTGAAAACATCAAAATAAAAGCCATTAATATTTTTTTCATAATTTACCTCCTTTGTTACCTTTCACTTATATAAACAAATGAAGTCATAGTTTTCTTGGGATTATTTTGTTAAATTTAAAAATAATTCAATATCTTGCTTCATCAATTCTAAAGAACCAAGCCAGAAATCCTTTTTAGTTACGTCAATATTCATCAATCTAGCCACATCTTCAACTTTCATTTTTCCAGTTGCAGCTAAAAGTAAGTCATAGTTTTTAACAAACTCTTCTTTATTTTCTAAATATTTAGCATATAGCCCTTTAGCAAATAATAATCCAAATGTATAAGGGAAATTATAATAACTTAACCCACCAGAATAATAATGAGGTTTACAAACCCACATATATGGATGCAAGTAATCTGGGTCCAATCCATCACCGTAGGTTTCTAACTGGGCTTTAATCATCAATTGATTTAATTCTTCTTCATCAAAAACCGTTGTTTCTCGACCTTCAAAAACACTCTTTTCAAAGACAAATCTTGACATAATATCAACTACAATAGCATTATATGCTTGAATGGTTGACTCCAATAAGAATATTTTTGCATCGTTGTTTTTAGCTTCATTTAAAGCAGCGTTATTAACAATAGTTTCACAGAAAGTTGATGCAGTTTCAGCAACAGGCATTGTATAATCACTGTTTAAACTAGTCTCTCCAAAAATTGCATCTCCATGATAAGCATGGCCTAATTCATGGGCTAATGTAATCATATCGCCAAATTCTCCAGTAAAGTTAGTCATAATACGACTTTCTTTTAAAGCGTGAATATTAGCACAGAAAGCTCCACCTACTTTTCCTTTTCTTGGCGTATAATCTACCCATTCTTCATCGAAAGCGCGTTTGGCCAATGCATATAATGGCTCACTAAAACTTCTGAAGTGTTTTAAGATAAAGTCATTTGCTTCTTCAATGGTAAACTTTTGATTAAAATTACCGATTGGTGCATATAAATCATAGAAAGGTAACCCATTATTATGACCTAAAAGTTTAGCTTTACGTTTCATATATTTTCGAAAAACATCGAAATAGTCTTTTGTAGCTGATTGCATTGCTTCTAATGTTTCTTCAGATATTCTACTATTTTCTAAAGCTTGATGCAGTGGGCTTTTAAAACCTCTTGCCTTTGATATTGTATTCACTTCACCTTTAATTGAGTTCAAACTAGCTGCTATCGCTTTATCAATTTTCTTGTAAGCTGCTAATTCTGCTTCATAAGCTTTTTTTCTGACATCTTGTGATTCATCACTAGCTAAGTTTCTAACTTCTGACAAAGTAATTATCTTACCATCATATTCAACTTCAAGGGTTGAAGTCAATAATGATTGTAATGTCCCCCAAGCACTAGAGCCAGTTTGTCTTAATTTAGAAATCATGATTTCTAAATCATCATCTAACATATGTTTTGCATAGTCTTTTTGTTCATTCAAATAAAATTCGTGTTGATTCAATAGCTCATTAGTTTTAATATCCTTATCTAAATCAGGATATTTAGCCAACCATTTAATAAACAAAGTATTGATTTTTGTTAGTTCTGTGAACTTCCTTTGTAATAGATTAGTGTTTTTTAATGCTTGACTATTTGTACTTTCTACTGATTCAATCAGAGAAGCAAAATGATATAATCTGTCGATTAAATCATTAAAACTTAATTGGTTTTTGAGATACTTTACCAATTTTTCTGTTTTGTTCTCATAATTTTGAAAATCCAACTCTTGAGAGTTAATCTCTAAAATCATCTGATCTAAAGTTTCTAAATCCTTGGTATACCTTGGATCATCAAAACTTAGATATAATTTTTCTAAACTCCATTTTTTCATANNATAATTTCTCTCCTCCTAAAATTTAAAGTTACTTTTCTGCATAGAGTATAATTTGCTTATCTTTAAACCATAGTCTCTACTTTCATATTCGATATCTTTTAGATAATTAAAGCCAACACGTTCAATCAATTTTCGTGATTTATCATTTTCAATAAAGTGTGCTACAAAAACAATATCTAAAGCCATTTCGTTGAATGCATAATTCAAAACTGCTTTTACTGCTTCAGTCATAAACCCTTGTTTTTCATATCTTGTAGACATAACATAGCCTAGTTCAAATATTTCACCATATTCCGGTAATTCCCTTCTATGCAAACCAATTGATCCAAAGACCTTAGAGTCTTGCTTGTGATACATTGCTAAGACATCATCTGCTTCAACAAATCGTTTTAAGATTTCATGTGAATGCGAAAGATTAGGATGCGGTAACCAGCCAGCATTAGGCCCTACTGTATCTAGTCTTGCGTAATCAAAAAAATCTTCTAAATCACTATCGATGAATGGTCGTAGTATCAATCTACTTGTTTCTATTAATTTCACTCCAAACTTCCTCCATATCAAAACCTTTATCTAAAACGCTTATTGGTGTTCGATCGTTAATCACTAAACTCTTTGTATTTCTTATCGCTATTTTTAAATATTTTTTATAATCAAATAATTCTTCAAAATTATCAGCTTTCTCAACACTTGGTTTAATCGCAGGTCTTTTAGGTAAATAGACTGTACAACAATCTGAGAAAGGACGGCTTGATATTGAGAAAGTTTTTATTCTTTTGGCAACTTTAATAATTTCATTTTTATCATAAGTGGCTAGTGGTCTAATCACTAAAGTATTGATTGTTGATTGAACAGCAATCATGCTTTCCAGGGTTTGCGAAGCAACCTGACCGATTGAATCTCCAGAAATAATTGCTTTACAATTGTATTTTTTAGCTAAAGCTTCAGCAATTCTATACATCATTCTTCTCATAATTGTGATAACATAAGACTCGGGAATCTTAGATAAAATCTCCTCATGTAATTCACGAAAAGGAACTAGATGCAACTTGATTTTGGAACTTGGTGCATACTTACTTAAAACTGTAACTAAATCAATCACTTTTTGCACAGATTCTATCGGTGTTAATGGTGAAGATTCGAAATGAACACATTCTATTTCTAAACCTGTATTCATTGTTAAATAACCAGCAACTGGAGAATCAATTCCTCCACTAATTAGAAGTATCGCCTTACCTCCGGTGGAAGTTGGAAAACCCCCAATTCCGGGAATTCTATCTGTATAAATATAAGTCGCATCATTTCGAACTTCAATATTTAAAATCTTTTCTGGATTTTTAACATCAACTATTAGGTTATTGACTTCTCTAAGTACTTTCTTACTAACAAGATTGGATATCTCTAATGACTTTAATGGGACTCTCTTATCCGCTCTTTTTGTTTCAATCTTAAATTTAGTTGGTTTCGTTACTTCATGATTCAATAACTGAATTGCCTTTTCAGAAATTACTTCAATATCATATTGACATTTCACTAGTTTACTATAAGAACTAAGTCCATTAATATAGTTTAACCGATCAATTACATCTTTAGGTTCAACTTCATTTAACTTGATGAAGATCAAATCATGTTGAAACTCAATATCAACATCGAGTCCATACATTTTATGAGCGATTTGATTATTAATATTATGACGGAAAATATGTTGGTTCTTACCTTTTAATATCAAATCACCGTATCTAACCATGATATACTCATACATTTTTATCACACACTCTTTCATAATTATTTTATCATATTTATTGTGTTTTATAAGAAGTTATTTTATAATATTGACTTAAAGGAGTGATATTGCTATGAATAATGATTTATTGTTTACTCACGCTGAGTTGTTTATGGATAAAAAATTAGAACAAGTCACTAACCTCGCTAATCTATCAGCGATAATTATGGAAAATATTCCCAATCTAAATTGGGTAGGTTTTTACCTTTTCAATGGAGAGTTTCTTTACTTAGGTCCATTTCAAGGAAAAGCAGCTGTTACCAAGATTGATATGGGAAAAGGTGTTTGTGGTACTAGTGCAAAAACCTTAGAAACTATTATTGTTGATGATGTTCATAAGTTCCCAGGGCACATTGCTTGTGATTGCGATAGCGCTTCAGAAATTGTGATACCGATAATCAAGGATAATGAGCTATTTGGGGTTTTAGATATCGATAGCCCTCAAACAAATCGCTTTGATCAAACCCTTAAAAATGACTTGGAAAAGCTGGTAAAGCTTTTAGTTGACATTTTATAGTCAATACGTTATAATACTTTGTGCGCATGTAATAAAAAGCAGTTGTTTTAAGGTGATTTATTCGTTGATTATTCCACATCTAGGGTTGTAAGTACTGTTAACTGCTTAACAAGAAAACATCAAAATAATCAAGATAAGTTATGGTAAAACTCCTCAATTACTACGTAATATTTTAAATAAGGAGGAAAATATATGTCAAGATTTACAGGTTCAACATGGAAGAAAAGTCGTCGTTTAGGTTATTCTACTTCAGAAACTGGAAAAGAATTAAACAAACGCCCTTATGCACCAGGTCAACACGGACAAAGACGTAGAAAGTTATCTGAATATGCTGTTCAGTTACAAGAAAAACAAAGAGTTCGTTTCACTTATGGTGTTAATGAAAGACAATTCCGTAAAACTTTTAATGAAGCTAAGAAAATGCAAGGTAAACAAGGTGAAAACTTCTTGTTCTTACTAGAATCAAGATTAGATAATTTGGTTTATCGTGCAGGTTTTGCAAGAACTAGACAACAAGCAAGACAGTTAGTTAATCATGGTCATATTCTTTTAGATGGTACTAAAGCAACAATCCCATCAATTAGAGTAAAACCAGGACAAGTAATTTCTGTTAAAGAAAAGTCTAAAGATTTAGTGATTATTAAAGAAGCTTTAGAAGCAATCGCTTCAAGACAAGAATACATTAGTTTTGATGAAGAAAAAACTACAGCTACTTATACTCGCTTACCTGAAAGAAATGAATTCTTACCAGAAATTAAAGAAAACCTAATCGTTGAGTTATACAACAAGTAATAATAATTGACTAGAGATAGAATTCTCTAGTCTTTTTTTATAAAAAAAGGCTCGTTCTTACAATGAAGAACTAAGCCTTTTTGTCTTATTTACACTTGTTTTTTACTGGAGCATTAGCCATAAAAATAAATTTTTCTGGGTCTAAAGATGCTCCACCAATTAAAGCTCCATCAATATTGTCTTTACTAAGTAACTCTTCGATATTTTCAGGTTTAACTGAACCACCATATTGGATTCTAATCGCATCTGCGACTATTACACCATATAGTTCAGAGATTAAACGTCTTACATAGCCACAAGCCTCATCAGCTTGATCAGCTGAAGCAGTTTTTCCGGTTCCAATAGCCCATATAGGTTCATAGGCGATAACAATATTTTTCATATCTATTGCTTTAATCCCTTTAAAGGCTGCTTTTACTTGTCTTTCAAGAACCTCATGAGTTTGATTGTTTTCCCGTTCTTCTAAATGTTCACCAATACATACAATTGGTTTTAAACCATTTCTTAAAGCGGCATGAATCTTCTTATTAACCATTTCATCGGTTTCGTGAAAAATATCTCTTCTTTCACTGTGACCTATCAAAACATAATCTACTTTATATGATTTTAATAAAGGCCCAGACATTTCACCTGTATAAGCTCCTTCGTCTTCAAAGTGTATATTTTGTGCACCAATTCTTAAATTAACCCCTTGACGTTTAATTAAACATCTCATCATCGGAGCTTGAGCAAATACAACTGTTTCAACGTCTTTAGAGCTAGGCATTTTTTCGGAAACTTGTAAGATGAAAAACAAAGCTTCATCTCTAGTTTTAAACATTTTCCAGTTTCCGGCAATTATTGGCTTTCTCATAATATCATCCTTTTTAACAATGTTAGTGGCAGCCACAATCATCACCGCAATCGCAATCTGATGCATCATCAAGTGAAGTAACACCAGGTAACTCTTTTCCTTCTAAGAATTCTAAAGAAGCTCCTCCACCAGTAGAAATGTGAGTGAATTTTTCTTTATATCCCATTTGGATAGCAGCGGCAGCTGAATCTCCACCACCGATGATTGTTTTCGCATCTTCTAAGTTAGCTAAAATTTCACAGATTGCTTTAGTACCTTTGGCAAAAGCTTCAAACTCAAAAACACCAAGAGGTCCGTTCCAAACAACAGTTTTCGCACCTTTTAGTTCCTTAGTAAATAACTTAATAGTCTTAGGACCGATATCTAATCCCATTTCATCATCTTGGATATCTTTATAAGTTGTAACTCGATGACTTGCGTTTTCTGCAAATTCTTTACTTACAACTAAATCAACTGGTAAAATAATTTTCCCATTTGCCTTATCTAATAAAGATTTAGCTAAATCTAACTTATCATTTTCAACAATTGAAGTTCCAATATTATAACCTAATGTTTTCATGAAAGTATAAGCCATACCTCCACCAATAAGGATCTTATCAGCTTTTTTTAGTAAATTTTCAATAACACCAATTTTATCACTTACTTTAGCTCCACCTAAGATAGCAACGAAAGGTTTTTCTGGGTTATCAACTGCATCACCAATATAATGTAATTCTTTTTCCATTAGATAGCCGGCAGCTGCTTCTTTTAGACTTGCAATACCTACATTTGAAGCATGAGCACGATGGGCTGTACCAAAAGCATCATTAACAAAAACATCGCCTAAAGAAGCCCAATAAGCTCCTAGTTCAGGATTATTCTTCGATTCTTTCTTTCCATCCAAATCTTCAAAACGGGTATTTTCAACCATAACAATTTCGCCGTTTTTCATTTCATTTATTGCTTTTTCTAATATTTCTCCTCTAGTCTCAGGGATAAAATTAACTGGTTTACCCAAAAGTTCTTCTAGTCTTAAAGCTACAATCTTTAAAGAATTCTTCTTGAGATCCTCCTCAGTTTTGATTCTCCCTAAATGAGAAAACAGAATAACTTTCGCATCTTCTTCTAGTAAATATTCTATTGTCGGTATCGCTTGGACAATTCGATTATCATCACTAATTTCACCACCAACAATTGGGACATTGAAGTCAACTCTCACAAGCACCTTTTTTCCGGTTACGTGTAAATCTTCTAGTGTTTTTTTCTTCATATAAACCTCCTTATAATATATCTTTATCACATATCTATTATACTAAAAAATTAGTTATATTTCTATAACTAATTTCATTTATCTTATTAACTTTATAAGTGATTTTGTAAATGCCCAATTATCAGTTGACATTTCTGCATTTGCGTTAAAAAAGCATATCTCGAAACTAGTCTTAAACAGTGCCCACTATGAAATTCAATATATACTTCTTTTTCGAATATTCGATGTCTCAATATCGCATGGTAGTTTAAATATAAACTACCTTCTTGGCGATAACTCTTGATACACATTAAGAGATTTTTACTGTCAATGAAAATAGGAACTTTATTTTTAAAACCAAATAGTTTTTTAGTTGCTTTTTCTACCCCGTCTAAATTTGTTAAACGATTAATTAAGCGTGAATTAAAATACTTCTGCAAAGTTATGTCAAAGCTAAAATATTGATTGGTTTGACATACATAAAGTTTATTATCTTCTTTTTTTATGATATAATCTAGCAATTTAAACACCCATATATAATATACCATAAAATATCTGGATTTGTTTTTGAAAAATACCACTGATTTCTCAGTGGTATTCTCTTCAAAATTATTATGTTTTAAAAAACTATTTAACTATTCTAAGTTCTGTTTCTGGATCAAAGAAATGAGATTTTTCCATATTAACTGCCAACTCAACTTTTTTACCAATACCTAAGTCTGATCTAGCACTAACCTTTGCGATAATATTATTACCACCAATTGTAATATGGATATTAGTTTCTGCACCTAGTAACTCAGATACATCAACAGTGAAAATTGCTTTTGAATCAGCATGTTTTTCTAAGAATCTTGCTTCATCATGCATATCTTCTGGACGGAATCCCATAACTACTTCTTTATCGATAAAGTTCTTTGATTTTAATAAATCAAAATGTTTCTTATCAACTTTAAGTTTTAAGTCTTCGCAATTAAACATTCCTTCTTCGTCTACCTTACCAGGTAAGAAGTTCATTGCTGGAGTTCCAATGAAACCACCAACAAACATGTTATTTGGATTGTCATAAATATCTTTTGGAGCTCCAATTTGTTGGATTCTTCCATCTTTCATAACAACGATTCTTGTTGCCATAGTCATCGCTTCGATTTGGTCATGGGTAACATAAATAGTTGTTGTTTCAAGTCTCTCATGAAGCTTAATTAACTCAGCTCTCATGGCAACTCTTAATTTTGCATCAAGATTTGATAAAGGTTCATCCATCAAGAATACTTTCGCATCCCTAACAATTGCTCTACCTAAAGCAACCCTTTGTCTTTGCCCACCAGATAATGCTTTTGGTTTACGATCTAAATAACTAGTTAAACCTAAAATATCAGCTGCGTTTTTAACTCTTTTTTCAATTTCTGATTTTGGCATTTTTCTTAGTTTTAAACCAAACGCCATATTATCGTATACAGTCATATGTGGATAAAGTGCATATGATTGGAAAACCATTGCGATATTACGATCTTTTGGAGCTATATCATTAACCAATTGATCATCAATATAAAGTTCTCCAGCAGTAATTTCTTCTAAACCAGCTACCATTCTTAAAGTTGTTGATTTACCACACCCAGATGGTCCAACAAATACGATAAATTCTTTGTCTTTTACGCTTAGGTTAAAATCAAATACCGCTTGAACGCCATTATCATAAACCTTATCAAGACTCTTAAAACTCAATGTAGACATACATATCCTCCTATAATTTTAAATATCACTAATATTATACAAAATAAAAAGAGATAATCCTATATACAAAATGCACAAAATTATCTCTTAAATAATAAATATAACGCCATTCCTGACTTAAAGTTTTTAATATCAATTTCAGTTTTATTGATAAAATTATCAATCCGATAATTTAACGTGTTGCGATGCATATACATTTTCTTAGCTGCTAGGGAAGCATTGAAATTATTTTCGACAAAGCCTAAACAAGTATTGATGCTTTCTACTCCTACTTGACTATAATAAAAACTCTTTAAACGCATCTTTAAAATATTAATCTTCTCTAAAGAAATTTCCATTATAAAAGAATTTATATCGTAAATACCAGCATTTATTTTTTCAAATCCAAATTTTAAATCGGAAATCTTAAAATCAAAATTAAACGGTACGTAGAAACCAACAAAGTCGACTAATAGTTCCTCGACAATGAACTCCCTCAGTTTATTAAACTCACTTAAAGAAAACTCTTCTTCTGCTTGGACAACTAAACAATCACTACTAACTTCCTGGAATTTGACCAAATCATCCATTTTTAAAAAAGCAATTATATCTTCATAATTACTGTTTTTTATATAAAAATATAATAATCGCTTTCCCATAATTGTCCTCGCCTTATTAAAAAGAACTGTGAAACAGTTCAATTTATGCTTTTATGAATTGTTCAATATCCATTACAAATATAGTTGCTCCTCCAACCTGTACTTCAACGGGCATGGATGAGAATATTCCAAACTCACTCGAGATTGCGTTTGGAACTAATTTAGTTCTACTTTTAGATGTATCGGAAATAACTTGAATACATTGATCTAATAAGTCATCTTGAACACCGACGATTATGGTTGTATTGCCACTCATTAAAAAGCCACCAGTAGTCGCGAGTTTAGTAACAAAAAAATTGGATTTAATCAATTTTTTAATTACTTTATTGGCATCTTCATTTGATACAATAGCCATTACTAGTTTCATATCACAACACCACCTTTTATTTATTCTATCACAGGTTGATAAAAAATTAAATATCAACAAGAAAAAAACTCCCAAAAATGGGAGTTTATCATTATCCTATTGAACCTGCCATTTCCAATTTAATCAATTGATTTAACTCTACTGCATACTCCATTGGCAATTCTCTTGCGAATGGTTCAATAAAGCCCATTACAATCATTTCTTTAGCTTCGTCTTCCGTAAGCCCTCTACTCATTAGATAGAATAACTCATCATCACTAACTTTTGATACGGTTGCCTCATGCTCGATCTGACCCTTAAAATTCTTAACTATGTTCGTAGGAATAGTATCAGAAGTTGATTCACGATCAACTAAAATCGTATCACATTCGATTTTCGATCTAGCTCCATAAGCATTATTCCCTTGAGACACAGTTCCTCGGTAATTGACTTTACCACCTCTTGTAGCAATCGACTTAGAAACAATTTTGGAAGTTGTATATTTCCCTAAATGAATCATCTTAGCTCCAGTATCTTGGTACTGATTCTTACCTGCAAAAGCGATAGTAATCGTAGTTCCTTTAGAATAATCTCCTTTCAGGATACAACTAGGATATTTCATATTAAGTCCTGAACCAATATTTCCATCAATCCATTCCATAGCTCCATATTTCTCTACTAAGGCTCTTTTAGTAACCAAGTTTACTATATTGGTAGACCAATTTTGAATCGTTGAATATCGACAACGGCCCTTCTCACTAACATAAATCTCTACTACAGCTGCATGTAATGAATTATTTGAATAAATTGGTGCTGTACAACCTTCAACATAGTTTAAAGTAGCTTCATCATCGACAATGATTAAAGTTCTCTCAAACTGTCCCATTCTTTCTGAATTTATCCGAAAATATGACTGCAAGGGTTTCTCAATATTAACACCCTTAGGCACATAGATAAAAGAACCCCCACTCCAAACTGCAGTATTTAAAGCTGCGTATTTATTATCGCGATAACTTACTGCTTTGGTAAAATACTTTTTAAAGATTTCTGGATGTTCTTTCAGTGCTGAATCTGTGTCTAAGAAAATCACACCTAAATCATTAAGTTCTTGAATAGTGCTATGATAAACTGCTTCTGACTCGAACTGAGTAGTAACACCGCTCAAATACTTTTGTTCTGCTTCCGGTATCCCAAGTTTCGCAAAAGTTTCCTTGATCTCTTGTGGAACATTTTCCCAATCTCGTTCTACTCTGTCAGATGGTTTAATATAGTAAATGATGTCATTAAAATCGATGTTTGTTAAATCTGGACCCCATTTCGGATTAGGAATTTCATAAAAGGCTTTTAAAGCATCAAGCCTTGTATTAAGCATCCATTCAGGTTCTTGTTTGATTTCCGAAATTTCCCTAACAACCGCCTCAGATAAACCTCTTTTTGTTTGTTTTACCGATTTTGAATCTGTTGTAAAGCCATATTTATAATCACCATTAAAATTAAAATCATCGTTAGTATTACTCATAAAACATCACTCCTGTTCTAGAGTATCTTTAAAAGCTACCCATGCTATTGATGCACATTTAATTCTAGCAGGAAACTGTTTTACACCACTAAAAACTGCAGCTTCTTCAAAATCAATTGTGTCATCATAGTCTTTATTTGAAACCATATTTAAAAAGTTTTCTGCAAAATTCAAAGCTTCCTCTATTGGTTTACCGATCATTATCTCCGATAAAACTGAAGCGGAAGCTACCGATATTGAACAACCTGTAGCAATTTGTCTTACATCTTTAACAATTCCGTCAATCGCTAAAGTTTGTAAGGTAATATCATCGCCACATGATGGATTCTTGATTCTTATTTTTTGATATCTATCATCATCTATCAAACCCTTATTTCTTGGATTCTTATAATGTTCCATAATAATTTCTCGATATAAATTATCTAAATTATTCATTGTACCAACTCCCTAAAAGCCTAATTGTTTAAAGTATTCAACTGCTTCTTTTGTTGTCTCTAAAAAAGTATCTACCTCACTCATTTTATTGTAAAAATATACGGAAACACGTAAAGAAGAATGTATCCCTAACCAATCATGGATAAGTTTAGCGCAGTGTTGTCCACTTCTTAAAGCAATCTTCTTTTGTGTATAAAAACTAATTGCGTCATGAGATGGAACATTTGTTAGATTAAAGGTAATGATTCCTGTATCGGAACCCTTATTATAGATCTCTACTCCAGAGATTTTTTCTAGTTCTTTAACAAAGTAATGATATAGTGTATGGGTATAGTTCATGATATTCTCAATCCCTAGGTTTTGTAAGTATTCCACAGCTGTTTTTAAGCCAAGCACAGAAGCTATCGGCATTGTACCCGCCTCAAACTTAACAGGAGCTTTTTTCCAAGTCGTCTCATCCTTTTCCACCCATTCATTCATATCGCCACCAAATTCAACTGGTTCCAGTTTATTTAAAAGTTTCTTCTTACCAAATAAAACTCCTACACCAGTAGGTCCTAACATTTTATGTCCAGAAAAAGCTAAGAAATCGACATCCAAATCTAAAACATCAATTTTAAGGTGTTGAATTGCTTGAGCTGCATCTAAAACTACAATCGCTCCAAAATCATGAGACAATTTGATAATTTCCTTAACTGGATTTATATAGCCTAAAACATTAGATACATAATTCAATGCAACTACCGAAGTCTTTGAATTTAAAACTTTTTTAAAATTATCAATTGTTATCTTGCCTTCTTTATCTAGTTCCACAAATCGTAATTTTGCTTTAGTCTTTTTCGCGACATTTTGCCACGGTAAAAACTGACTATGATGTTCTTGTTCAGAAACAATAATTTCCGACGATTCATCTAAATTGCTTAACCCATACGAGCTAGCCACCAAATTCAACCCTGAGGTAGTACCTCTTGTAAAAACAATCTCTTGTTCTTGGGCATTAATAAAGTTAGCTACAACTTCTCGTGTTTCTTCATAGAGCCTAGTAGTTTCAACGCTTTGATCATACATCCCCCGGTTGATATTAGCCGACAAATCACGGTTATACCTATTGACTTCATCAATAACACACTGCGGTTTTAAACTGGTCGCAGCGGTATCAAAATAGATATAATCATCTTTAATTTGCGGAAAATCTTCAAATATTTTTTTATTCATTAAGCAATCGCCTCCGAATTAACTTCGCAATCGTTTTGACTAATAGTTTTTGAATATCTTCATCTTTTATCTTATCAATAAACGGATTTGTATATCCTGAAATAATTAAACTTCTTGCTTCATTCTCTGACAAGCCTCTGCTTAACAAATAATAAAGCTGTAACTCATCAATTTGCCCAATAGCTGCGCCATGACTAGCTGATACATTATACTCATCGATATAAAGTTTTGGTTCGACGATAATCTCAGAATCATCTGACAACATAATACCTTTATTGTTTTGCATACAATTAGAAAACTCATTGCCTTTAGCGATACTACCAGTTACAGAGTAATTCATCTTAGCTTTATCTTCCGCTATGATCCAGTTATTGATACTGGAGAAGGTTGTTTTTGCATTATGGTTAACATTTTGTGAGATTTTATAAACACTATCACTTCCACCAACATTAAGTACATCTAAATCTACTTTAGCTTCTTCACTATTTAAATGAATAGTATCTTCCAGTTCAAGATATCCGTTATAAGTGATGGAATTTAAAATTTCTAAGCTAGATAAGCCATCAAGATTAAAATCCCTCTTAATCGATAACTTCGTTTTCCTTCTAGAAACCAAACCTGTATAGATACTAAGGTTTGTTCGATCTTTTAAATCAAAATGGAAATTAACATTTATCTTTCTACTATTATAAGAAAGCAAAAAAAGACTAACCTCAATGTTAGATTCAAACTCTAAATATAAATCTTTATATAAGTCAAAATTATCTAAAAACAAAAAATAATGATCTGTTCTACTAAAATATAGGTGGTTTTGATTTATCTCGATATTAGCATTATTAATTACTTGGTCATTTGATAAAGCTATCAGATTAAACTTATCCTTTAAAACATTAAGAATCTTCATAATTAGTGTTTAGAAGGGCATATTCCTAAAGAATATGGTTTTTCATCAACTTCTTCAAGTCCCAATTCTTGTTTAACCCAATCATAACCTTCCTGATCAATTCTTTCAATCAATTCATTTTGTCCTGTTTTAACTATTTTTCCATTAATCATTATATGAACAAAATCTGGTTTAATATAATCTAATAATCTCTGATAATGAGTAATTAATATCAAACCAAGCTTATCTGATTTTTGTTTTGTAACATTTTCACCAACTAATTTTAATGCATCTACATCAAGTCCAGAATCGATTTCATCTAAAAAAGCATATTTTGGATTTAACATTTTCATCTGTAAAATCTCATTACGCTTTTTCTCTCCCCCTGAAAATCCTTGATTTAAGAAACGGTGAGCTAAACCTTCTCCCATCTTCAAATCTTGAGAAGCCGACTCGAATTTTAGGATAAATTTCCCAATCCGCAAGTGTTCATCTTTACTCATTCTTGTTTGAATAGCCGCTTTGATAAAATCAAAATTCGTAACACCAGGTACTTCAATTGGATTTTGCATAGCTAGAAATAATCCCATTCTGCTTCTTTCATCAACAGTTTTTAAGAGGATACTTTCACCATCAATTAAGATATCTCCTGATTCCAACTTATATTTCGGATGTCCCATACATATTTGTGCAAGTGTAGATTTACCTGTTCCGTTTGGCCCCATTATGGCATGAACTTCCCCACCATTAACAGTTAAATTAAGACCTTTAAGAATCATATTTCCTTCTACGGATACATATAAATCCTTGATTTCTAAACTCATGTTTTTACCTCCGATTTTTCCATAAATAGTTTACCTTATTTACAATCTTTTTGCAAAATATATGAATGTTTTTTTAGTATTAGGCATTTTTTAGAAAAAAAGAAGACTCTTATGCGAGTCTTCTTATTCATCAACCGGTTTTGCGCCGATAATATCTGGGCTTTCTGTATGTCTTAAAGAGGTTTTTCCTAAAAACTTTCTAAAGACTGTTAAGAATACAAATGAGAAAATTGCTATTACGGCACCAATGACATAAGCTCCCATACCAAAAGCTAAACCGATCATTGAAGCTAACCATAATGTTGAAGCTGTTGTTAAACCATAGATACCATTTCTTGTTTTAAGAATTGTTCCAGCACCTAAAAACCCTACTCCGGTTACTACTTGTGCAATAACCCTTTGTCTTTGGATTTGAATGTCTATGGAAATACCTTGCTCCAACAAAGCTTGAGCTGTCGCAATCGCATCATAATATAAGGCATCTTGCAATATTGCAATCCCACAAGCTCCAAAAGCTACCATAAGGTGAGTTGTAATACCAGCAATCTTATGTCGCATTTGTCTTTCTAATCCGATTATCCCCACAAAGACAGCTGTTAACCCCATTCTAACAATAATTTCCCAAATTCCCGGACCTGTATCCAAAAATTCCGTTAAAAAAGATAAAAACATGAATATCACCCCTTTTGCTTTAGCTTGTTCTTATATGTAATTAATTATTATACCATCTACTATTAAACTATTCAACCGTTTTTTAATAGATTCTCATAAATATTATTGTATGCATAATCCATATTCATGAAGCAAAAGAATCCAGAAAAACAGACTATTTTTCTATATCATAGGGGTTGACATGGATCATACAATGAATCACATCAGAAATACTATCTTCAATTTCATCATGAATGCTTTCTGCAATTTGATGAGCATCAATTAAGGATAACTTCGCATCAAGGCCGATTTCTAGATCAACATAGTATTTTACGCCAAATAACCTTGTTTTAATTTCATCAATTGATCTAACGTTCTTATTGTTCAACACAATCTTTCTAATCAATAAAACTTGTTCTTCATCAGCTGATTCATCCACTACTTGTGATACACCAGTTTTAACTACTTTAAATCCAAGTCTAAGAATAAAGAAGACAATAAACAAAGAAGCGATTGGATCAAGGTAAGCTACTCCAAACAAAGCGCCAATAATCCCAACCAAAGCACCCATACTAGTTATAGTATCAGAACGATGATCCCATGCTTGAGCTAAAAGCGCTTGGGAATTTGCTTTTTTTGCATCGACTTTTGTCTTACGATACATAAATTCTTTCAAACCTAAGGTGATAAAAACAATTAAAATGGTATAGATTTCCGGTTTTACAATTGTTGCATCATTAAAAATATAATCATAAAGTGATGAAAAAGCATTTTTACCTACTTCAAAAGCAGTAATGATTAAAGCAACTCCTAAAAATATCGAAATCATGCTATCAAATTTATCATGCCCATAGGGATGAGTTTTATCTTTTTCTTTTTTTGAGAACTTAGCAGAGACATAGACAACAATATTCGTTGCAATATCACTGATAGAATTTATAGCGTCAGTAATCAAAACACTAGAGTTACCAAGAATTCCTCCAAGTAATTTTATAATTGCTAAAAAACTATTTGCGAAAATAGTAAAAATAGTATTTTTCTTAATAATTCTTTCTTCTTGTGCTTTCATATCCTACCTCTAAATAAAAGTGCGAGACATCTCGTACTTGTCTTATCTTAAATCTAAATCCGCAAAAATCTGACGGAAGTATATTTCACCTATTTCAGCAATAACTTCTAAGAATTCAGCTTCAGTGAAATCACAGTAACTTGAATTAGCATTGATATACTGACCACTAGCTACTTCTTCAGTGATACCAATATTTAAATAACCTACAACATATAATGCATCATGAAGGTCTTTAACAAAAGCATCTAAAGCTTCCGTTACACTATCAGGAATAGCTGGTCTTTCAAAACCATATAACTCTTCTAAGTCAATAGCACCAAATGATATTACACTAAAACGATACATCGCATATAATTTTAATTGTTCAAAACTTAAAATATCACTATCGTTTTCTATACCTTCTGTATATTCTGGTTCTTCATCTTCATCAAAAGTCATTGTAAACTTCGCTGATGGCATTTCAAAATCATCACCTTTTTCAGCCATGATTAAATGTAGTCCATAACTTGTTTCAACTAATGAATCCATATATAAATAGTCTTCATCAAGATTAACTTCAAGATTATATTCTTGAGATAATTCAATTAAAGCATCTACAAAACTATCTTCATAAGTATTAATTGAACCTGAATAACTTAAAGAAACACTGCTTGAAAGATTTTCAGTCATTAAGAACAAACCATAACGTTTAAATTCTCCCCAAGTTGCATCATCCCTTTTAGCGGCTTTATATTCCGTTATAAGGGTTGCGAAGGTATTATCTTCATCTTCAGCTAAATAATCTCTTATAGCTGCTTCAAAACTAGATATCTTAGCATCAAATACGGTGGTATCATCCAATTCTTCATAGAAGTCTTCCCATTTATCAGGTTGACCATCTTCATTTCTATCAAGATAGATTAGAAGATGTTTTACATCTAAACTAAAATAATTGTCATAATATGGTTGCATTAAATCTAATAATGTGTTTAGTATTTCGTAATCATTTTCTAAAATCATGTCAAAGATGTATAGTGGTTGTAAAGTTCCTTTAACATAGTAATTTCTAATCATTTCTTCAACATTTTTAACACCGTATGCAAGATATAAATACTCATCAAAAGTATAATAATTAGAATATATACTTTCTTCAAACTGTTGTTTTAATGAATCAAAATCAGCTACATGCTCAAGCATTTTAACACTTTCATTTTCTGTATAATCATATTCACAAGATTCAGTGTCACGGCAATATACATCTTCATAATGAGCTGCCATAACAGCTTTTAATTGTGATGAATAAATTAAGTAAAGTGGTGCATTAACATTTAATGCAAAAGTCAATAAATCATCTGCAGTAATAATAACATCATCATAAGTAGCTACATATTCATCATGACCTTCTTCGTGTTCCTCATAAGTTGGGTCAACTGCTTTGTAGTCAATACCTAAATAATAATCGTAGATTACTAAATCATGTTCTTTTCTTAGTTCAGCCATTCTTCTTGACACAAATGATTCAGAACTTAAATTTGTATCAACCATAATCTCTTTAATTTCATCATAAACATCTTGTCCGATTAGTTGAATTAAATCAGCTTCTTCGCCTTCAAACTCACTAACATCAACCTTATCTGAACCAGTTAGATTCAAAACAAGATAATAACTTGTATCTCTAGTAGAATAGTATTTTACTGGTGAATACGTATAGTATAACTTTGTACTTTCTTCACTTGTATAATCAACGTAATTTCCGATTGAACGGTAAACGAAACTAGCAAGACTTACATTAGCTTTTCTTAAGTCATCATACTTAACAGTTAAATCATCCATTAACAATAATTCTTCAACAGTCGAATCTTTAGACAGTACATCACGATAATCTTGATAAACATAGTTATACATATCAATGAAGTAATCCAATATTTCCTCATCTGTTAAACTACTGGTATTTGTTTCGTCTAAACTAGAAGATGGTACTTGATCTAGTGGAGTGGTTCCTGTATATAACAAAATCTCTCCATTTTTACTAACAAGATTGAAATGACGCATAACACTTTTCGCATCACCTTCAGAGATGAATTTAATCTTAATTGATTTGATATCTTGTTGGTAAGTTGCATTATAATAATTAGCGATTTCACTAGGACCAACATGCCACGTTTCTTCAACAGAGTCTTCGCTTAGCATTAAATTTTTGGCATATTTTTCTCTAGCTACTACTAGTTTCACATAATCATCGATATTATTAGTATAACCTAGAAGAAACATTGATTCTTCAAACGACAACTCATAATCAGCCAATTTTTCTGGGTCTATATCAGCAATTTCATCTGGATCTGATGTCCCATACATTAATTTTGTTCTCTTCTCATCAATTTCATCTTGAGTAATTTGATCTAAATAATCACTTAAAATATCGCAATCAATCATCGCTAAAAGTTGGTTAAGGCCATCATTAACCTTAACACCATTATATAAATCACGATAGGTAATATCGTAATCTTCCATACTATAAAATACAGCATCAGGATTACTTAATAAAGGTATCTTTAGATCTCCTGGTGCATATTCTGTAGTAGTTGTTTCTGTCGTTGTAGTTGTTTCTGTCGTTGTAGTTTCTGTCGTTGTAGTTGTTTCTGTCGTTGTTGTAGTTTCTGATGTAGTTTGACTATCAGTCGTTGCCGTAGTTGATGTAGTCGGCTCTAAAGTTGTTGCACAACCTACTAAAAAAAAACTTAATATAAAAACTGTAAAAACTAATATTTTTTTCATAATTATTCTCCCGTAATTCCTGTTCTATCAATACTTTCCACCAAATAACCTTGTTTTAATTTCATCTATTGATCTAACGTTCTTATTATTCATCACAATCTTTCTTATCAATAAGACCTGTTCTTCATCAGCAGATTCATCAACAACTTGTGATACCCCAGTTTTTACAACTTTAAATCCAAGTCTAAGAATAAAGAACACAATAAACAAAGAAGCGATTGGATCAAGGTAAGCTACTCCAAACAAAGCGCCAACAATCCCAACCAAAGCACCCATACTAGTTATAGTATCAGAACGATGATCCCATGCTTGAGCTAAAAGCGCTTGGGAATTTGCTCTTTTTGCATCGACTTTTGTCTTACGATACATAAATTCTTTTAAACCTAAGGTAATAAAAACAATTACAATCGTATAGATTTCTGGTTTTACGATAGTTGCATCATTAAAAATATAGTCATAAAGGGATGAAAAAGCATTTTTACCTACTTCAAAAGCAGTAATGATTAAAGCGACTCCTAAAAATATCGAAATCATACTATCAAATTTATCATGCCCATATGGGTGAGTTTTATCTTTTTCTTTCTTCGAAAATTTCGCAGATATATAGACAACAATATTCGTTGCAATATCACTAATAGAGTTAATAGCGTCAGTAATCAAAACACTTGAGTTACCGAGGATACCCCCAAGTAATTTAATTATTGCTAAAAAACTATTTGCGAAAATAGTAAAAATAGTATTTTTTTTGATAATCTTTTCTTCTTGTGCTTTCATATCCTACCTCTAAATAAAAGTGCGAGACATCTCGCACAGTCTTATCTTAAATCTAAATCCGCAAAAATCTGACGGAAGTATATTTCACCTATTTCAGCAATAACTTCTAAGAATTCAGCTTCAGTGAAATCACAGTAACTTGAATTAGCATTGATATACTGACCACTAGCTACTTCTTCAGTGATACCAATATTTAAATAACCTACAACATATAATGCATCATGAAGTTCTTTAACAAAAGTGTCTAAAGCTTCCGTTACACTATCAGGAATAGCTGGTCTTTCAAAACCATATAACTCTTCTAAATCGATAGCACCAAATGATATTACACTGAAACGATACATCGCGTATAGCTTTAATTGTTCGAAACTCAAAACATCGCTATCATTCTCTATACCTTCAGTATATTCTGGTTCTTCATCTTCATCAAAAGTCATTGTAAACTTCGCTGATGGCATTTCGAAATCATCACCTTTTTCAGCCATGATTAAATGTAGTCCGTAACTAGTTTCCACTAATGAATCCATATATAAGTAATCTTCTTCTAGATTAGCTTCAAGATTATATTCTTGAGATATTTCAATTAGAGCATCGACAAAACTATCTTCATAAGTGTTAACGGAACCTGGGTAACTTAATGATACACTACTGGAAAGATTCTCAGTCATTAAGAACAAACCATAACGTTTAAATTCTCCCCAAGTTGCATCATCCCTTTTAGCGGCTTTATACTCTGTTATAAGGGTTGCGAAGGTATTATCTTCATCTTCAGCTAAATAATTTCTTATCGCTGCTTCAAAACTAGATATCTTAGCATCAAACACAGTTGTATCATCTAATTCTAGGTAGAAATCTTCCCAATTATCTGGTTGTCCATCTTCATTTCTATCTAAATAAATTAAAAGATGTTTTACATCTAAACTAAAATAATTATCATAATATGGTTGCATTAAATCTAATAGTGTATTTAATATTTCATAATCATTTTCTAAAATCATGTCAAAGATATAAAGTGGTTGTAACGTTCCCTTAACATAATAATTTCTAATCATTTCTTCCACATTTTTTACACCATAAGCTAAATATAAATATTCATCAAAAGTATAATAATCAGAATACATACTTTCTTCAAACTGTTGTCTTAAAGAGTCAAAGTCAGCTACATGCTCCAACATTTTAACACTTTCATTTTCTGTGTAATCATACTCACAAGATTCTGTGTCCAGGCAATATACATTTTCATAATGCGCTGCCATTACTGATTTTAACTGTGATGAATAGATTAAATAAAGTGGTGCATTAACATTTAGTGCAAAAGTCAATAAGTCATCTGCAGTAATAATAACATCATCATAAGTAGCTACATATTCAACGTGACCTTCTTCGTGTTCCTCATAAGTTGGGTCAACAGATTTATAGTCAATACCTAAATAATAATCATAGATAACTAAATCATGGTCTTTTCTTAATTCAGCCATTCTTCTTGAAACAAATGATTCAGAACTTAGATTGGTATTAACCATGGTATCTTCAATCTCATCATAGACATCTTGACCGATTAGTTGAACTAAAGCAGCTTCATCGCCATCAAACTCGCTAACATCAGCCTTATCAGATCCAGTTAGATTTAAGATAAGGTAATAGCTTGTATCTCTGGTAGAATAGTATTTTACTGGTGAATAGGTATAGTATAACTTTGTACTTTCTTCATTTGTATAATCTATATAGTTTCCAATAGAACGATAAACGAAACTAGCAAGACTTACATTAGCTTTTCTTAAGTCATCATACTTAACGGTTAAATCATCAATCATTAATAATTCGTCAACAGTCGAATCTTTAGAAAGAATATCTCGATAATCTTGATAGACATAATTATACATATCAATAAAATAATCTAGTATTTCTCCATCTGTTAAACTACTGGTATTTGTTTCATCTAAAGCTGAAGACGGTACTTGATCTAGTGGAGTGGTTCCAGTATATAACAAAATCTCTCCATTTTTACTAACTAGATTGAAATGACGCATAACGCTTTTTGCATCACCTTCAGAAATAAATTTAATCTTAATTGATTTGATATCTTGTTGGTAAGTAGCGTTATAATAATTAGCGATTTCACTTGGACCAACATGCCATGTTTCTTCCACTGAATCTTCGCTCAACATTAAACTTTTCGCATACTTTTCTCTAGCTACTACTAATTTCACATAATCATCGATATTATCTGTGTATCCAAGAAGATACATGGATTCTTCGAAAGATAATTCGTAATCAGCTAATTTGTCTGGGTCTATATCAGCGATTTCATCTGGATCAGATGTTCCATACATTAATTTTGTTCTCTTCTCATCAATTTCATCTTGAGTTATCTGATCTAAATAATCACTTAAAATATCGCGATCAATCATCGCTAAAAGTTGGTTAAGTCCATCATTAACCTTAACACCATTATATAAATCACGATAAGTAATATCGTAATCTTCCATACTATAAAATACAGCATCAGGATTACTTAATAAAGGTATCTTTAGATCTCCTGGTGCATATTCTGTAGTAGTTGTTTCGCCTCCACAAGCAATAAGAGTAATTCCAAAAAACACAGATAGCATCAATGTCATAAATCTTTTCGTAAATAATTGCATTTTATTAACTCCTTTAATTTCAGTATCTTATATATTATATAACAAATATAAGATATTTTGAAACTTTTTTTAACTAATTCATAAATATATCACATATTTTAAAGGTCAAAATACTTTTTGAACTCAAATGGATGTGGATATTTATTAATATCTTTGATTTCCTTGAGTTTTCGCTCAACCCAAATCCTGATTAACTCCTTAGGAAACACTCCACCTTGCAATAGAAAATCATGATCTTGTTCTAGATGTAACAAAGCGGATTCTAAAGAAGTTGGTAAAGCATCAATTTTCATCAACTCTTCTTTACTTAAATCATAGAGATTATAATCAAAAGGTCCCCAATTATGGTTTCTTGGATCAATCTTATTGTTTATTCCATCAATCCCCGCCATTAGTACTGCCGAGTATGCAAAATATGGATTTGCTGTAGCGTCTGGATTTCTTAGTTCAAATCTTTTCGTTTCTTTTGTTTTAGCATATGCAGGTATTCTAATTACTGCACTTCTATTAGCCATTGCATAACCAATAGTAACCGGAGCTTCAAAACCAGGTACTAAACGACGGTAAGAATTTGTTGAAGGGTTAGTAAAAGCACACAAAGCTTTAATATGTTTTAATATCCCTCCCATAAAATAATGGGCTAAATCAGATAGACTTGCATAATTAGCTTCATCATAAAAAAGTGGTTGTTTATCTTTAAATAACATCATATGAATATGCATTCCGTTTCCAGCTTCATGGGCTAAAGGCTTCGGCATAAAACTAGCTAATTTTCCCTCGGTGAATGCAAGATTCTTAATCAGATATTTTGCAGCTAGTACGTTATCACAGGCAACATCGATATTCTCAAAATTCACTTCAATCTCTTGTTGAGAAGAACCACCAACTTCATGATGATGATATTTCACTAAAATACCCCATTCATTTAAAAGTTTAGCCATTTTGCTTCTAAGATCATAATTGATATCTCTAGGAATATCTAAATGATAACCATCATGAGTACCAACCTTATAGACATCACTACTTGAATAGGAACTTGTCTCAGATTGTAAAACATCAACTCTTGAACAAATTTCATTTGCTGAAATAGAGTATTCCATACCATCAAAAATATGAAACTCAAACTCAGGACCAATTAGCATTTCATCCGCTATCCCTTGGTCTTTTAGATATTCTAAGGCACTTTTCACAATATTTCTTGGATATTGTGAAAATGGCTCAAGTTTATCTTTAATCATATAAACATTCCCAATCATTGTTAGAGTCTTGACTTCAGTAAAAGGATCAATCTTTGCACTCTCTAATAAAGGAATTAAAACCATATCACTGTTTTCAACCGGAGCATAACCATAATTTGATGCATCAAAGCCAAAACCACTAATTAATACTTCCTCGTTGAAACTAGATACAGGTATCGTAAGATGTCTCCATCTCCCATCGATATCAATCATCTTAAAATCAATCATTTCAATCTTATTATCATTGATATAACTTAGTACTTCTTTTACATTATTAAACATATTTCCTCCTCGTTTTTACACTATGTACATATTATATATTTTACTTAGTGAAAATTCAATTTAAAATATGAAAAAACACCCCTAAAACAGGGGTGTTTGACGTTTTTATAATGAATTTATTCAATAACTTCTGAATAATCCATAGTTGCCATTCTTTGATACATTGCCCATCTACGTTTTGCATCAATAATATTGGCATGTAATAATCTTTCTGCAGCTTCTGGGTTTGTCTTAACTAATTGTTGGTAACGATTTTCACTTAACAAGAAGTCATGATATTTTTCCCATTTAGGTTCCTTTGAATCGATTTGTAAAGGATTCTTACCTTCTGCTATTCTTCTAGGGTCATATCTAAATGTTGGCCAGTAACCACATTCAGTTGCTAGTTTAGCTTGTTGGTGAGAATTACTTAATCCACCGTTGATTCCATGTGCGATACATGGAGAATAAGCGATGATTAATGATGGCCCTGGAAAACTTTCTGCTTCTTTCATAGCTTTTAAAACTTGAGTAGCATTAGCTCCATGGCTAATTGAAGCAACATATACACTTTCATAAGTCATTGCTAGAGCAGCTAAGTCTTTCTTCTTACCTGGTTTACCAGAAGCAGTAAACTTAGCAATAGAACCTGATCTTGCAGCCTTAGAAGATTGACCACCAGTATTGGAATAAACTTCAGTATCTAATACTAAGATATTTACATCTTCGCTATTAGCCATTACATGGTCTAAACCACCGTAACCAATATCATATGCCCAGCCATCTCCACCGATAATCCAACTAGATTGTCGTACGAAATGATCTTTCACATCTAACAAATCACTTGCAGCATTCGCTTTGCTTGCTTCAAGTAATGGTATGATTTTACGAGAAAGTTCTAAAGTCTTATCTCCATCTTCTCTGTTTTCCACCCATTCAGTAAGCAATGCTTGTAATTCTTCGCTAAAGTCACTCATATTGTCATGAATAATTGTTTGAATTCGATCTCTAATTGTGTCTTGAGCGATTCTCATACCAAATCCATACTCAGCGTTATCTTCAAATAATGAGTTAGCCCATGCAGGACCTCTTCCTTCACTATTTGTTGTATAAGGTGAAGCAGGGAATGATGCTCCATAAATGGATGAACATCCTGTTGCGTTAGCAATAACCATTCTTTCACCAAATAATTGAGTAACAAATCTTACATATGGTGTTTCTCCACAACCAGCACAAGCTCCTGAGAACTCAAACAACGGTTGACTGAAAACAGCGTTCTTATAGGTGTTTTTCCCTACTAAGTCTCCTTTATAAGGAACTTCGTTATATAAGTAATCAGCTAATAAATGTTCTTTCGCTTCGATTCTATCGCCAATAGGACTCATTTTCAATGCTTTTGTAGGTGCTGGACAAGTGTTAACACAAACCATACAACCGGTACAATCAAGAATTGAAACTTCAATACGATATTTTAAACCTTCTAAACCTTTACCTCTTGCATCTACCCAATCAGCATCTACAGGAGCGTTTTTAACTTCTTCATCCGTAGCTAAGATTGCTCTAATACAAGCATGTGGACAAGCATAAGCACATTGGTTACATTGAATACAGTTTTCTGATAACCAAGTTGATACTTCTTCCGCAACTCCACGTTTTTCATAACGAGCTGTACCATTCGGAATTTGACCATCTTCAATACCTAAGAAAGCTGAAGTTGGTAAATCATAACCGTTAATTGCATTCACAACATCGGCGATATTCTTTACAAAATCTGGTCTCTTTTCATCTAATGGAGTTTCTACTTTTAGGTCTGCCCATTTCGGATCAATTGTGATTTCTTCTAAACCATCTGCACCTAAATCTACAGCTTTATAGTTCATTTCAACGATTTCTTCACCCTTGCTAGAGAATGATTTTTTAGCATAAGATTTCATTGCTTCTTGAGCTTTTTCATATTTCATAATTTGCTCATTCAACTTAAAGAAAGCACTTTGCATAATTGTTGAAACTAATTTTACTTCGCCAATTTCTTTCGCTAATTTATAAGCATCGATGATAAATAATTTAGCTTTTCTTTCCGCTAATATCTTCTTAACTTTATCTGGTAAATAGCTTTCGATTTCTTCCTTAGGTGTAGTTGTAGAAAGTAAGAAAGTACCACCTTTTCTAATTCCTTTAATTAAGTCAAATCTTGTTAAATAGCTTTCTTGTGAACAAGATACAAAATGAGGATTATTAACAAGATAAGTGGAGCGTATTGGGTTTTTACCAAAACGTAAATGCATTCTTGTTACACCACCTGATTTCTTAGAATCATAAGAAGCATAAGCTTGACCATAAAGATCAGTATAATCACCAATAATTTTAGAAATGTTCTTAACAGCACCAACAGTACCATCTGATCCTAAACCAAAGAATAATAATTCAGTAGTATCAGAATCAGTAACATCTGGAGCTTCGCCAACTTCTAAACTTGAGAATAAAACATCATCCACGATACCGATTGTAAAGTTATCTTTCATATCGTTATCTAAGTTTGCATAAACCGCAAAGATTTGAGCTGGTGTAGTGTCTTTTGAAGAAAGACCATAACGACCACCAATAATCTCTGGTTGATTTTCTTTACCATAGAAAATTGATTTTACATCAACATATAACGGTTCACCAGCTGAACCTGGTTCTTTTGTTCTGTCTAAAACAGCTATTTTCTTAACTGTTTTTGGTAAAACATTAAAGAAATACTTGCTTGAGAATGGACGATAAAGATGAACAGAAATCAACCCAACTTTTTCCCCATTTTCATTCATATTATCAACAACTTCTTTAATTGTATCTGTTACAGATCCCATAGCTACGATAACTCTTTCAGCATCCGGAGCACCATAGTAATTAAATGGTTTATAAGTTCTACCAGTTTCTTTAGAAATCTCTTCCATATATTCATTTACGATATCAGGAATTGGTAAATAGAACTGTTCTTGTACTTCTTTAGCTTGGAAGTAAACATCATCATTTTGTGCAGTACCCATTGTTACAGGATTAGCAGAGTTTAAGGCTCTTTTTCTAAATTTCTTTACAGCTTCTCTATCAAGTAAACGGTCGTATACTTCATAAGGTAACACTTCGATTTTATTTACTTCATGAGAAGTTCTAAAGCCATCAAAGAAATGTAAGAAAGGAATACTAGATTTAATTGCTGCTAAATGAGCTATACCACCAAGATCCATAGTTTCTTGAACAGAACCAGATGCTAACATACAGAATCCTGTCATTCTCGCTGCATAAATGTCTTGATGATCACCAAAAATTGATAATGCATGAGCTGCAAGAGAACGAGCAGCAACATGAATAACACCTGGCAATAACTCACCAGCTATCTTATACATATTAGGAATTTTCAGTAATAAACCTTGTGAAGCAGTAAATGTCGTTGTTAAAGCTCCAGCCATTAACGAACCATGTACTGTAGCAGCTGCCCCTGCTTCTGATTGCATTTCTACAACCTTAACTGGCATACCGAATAGATTTTTCTTGCCTTGAGCAGCCCAGTTATCTACATGTTCTGGAATTGGAGACGACGGGGTAATTGGATAAATTCCAGCCACTTCAGTGAAAGCATAAGCAGTATAAGCCGCTGCTTGGTTTCCATCCATTGACTGATAAACTTTCTTTGTTGTCATAAACAACCTCCTATTTATATTTTGCTAATTCTCATTAGCACATAATCCACATCTTATTATAACTTAAAACAGTCTTAAAGACAATTGCAAATTAGTTTTATTTACTGACCACACGAAAAAATCATTCGATAATGATTTCCTCACTCGAATGATTTTGTTTAGCAGCTAATAACTGATATGTCTTTATATCTATTCCTTGTTCAAAGAATATTTTTGTATGTACTTCAAGAGCTACAGCTTCAATGTTACACTCCTGAGATAGATGTGCAAGAACTATATGTTTTGTTTTTTCTCCAACTAAATTTAATAAAAGGTTTGCGCTATCTTCATTTGAAAGATGACCCTGATCATCTAAAATTCGTCTTTTTAAAACCCATGGTCTAGCGCTTTCTAAAAGCAAATCAACTTCATGATTACTTTCAATTATATAACAATCTGCATTTCTTAGATTATCATATTGCTTAATTGGAAAATAACCCGTATCAGTTAAATAGACCAAAGACTTATCATCTTCTATAAAACGATATCCCATTGGCTCTCTTGCGTCATGGTAAGTATTAAATGGTATAACTTTAAAATCTGAAAAATCCACAATTTCTAGATTTTTAACAATAACAAATAAATCGTCATCAATTTCTCCAAGAAACCTTTTATCTAAACCTTCATAAGTGCCTTGACTAAGAATTATTTTCATCTGATGCTTCTTTGCTAAAACTCTTAGTCCCATCACATGATCAGCGTGTTCATGAGTAATAAAAACTGCCTTAAGACTATCAAGATTCTTTCCTTTTTCTGAAAGACGATAGAGTATTTGACGGTAACTTAGACCACAGTCAATCAAGATTTTTGAATCACCTATTTCTAAATATGTTGCGTTTGCTTTTGAACCACTTGCTAAAACTACTATTCTCATAAATTCTCTTTGTCCTCTTCTTTAAGTAACTTTTCTTTGGCTTCTTCGATTAATTTTTCCTTTTCTTTTTCTAATTCTTCCATACGCTTTTTTGACATTAGATTAATAATATTCTTAACTTCAATTACGGCAATGATTAAGAAGATGATAATAATCAAAGCAAATAAAATATTAAGACTGTTCAGAAATAACATTTCATAGATGGAACCTAGAAAAGCAGATTTACTAATATATTTACCAACAATTAAGTCTTTGGAGAAGTTTTCTTCCCAATCTTCTGTAACAGCGTTGTTATCCCCTTTAGTAGTAATCAAATCTCCATTTACTTCCACAATTCTATGAGTGATAATAACTTGTTGCTGGTCAGACTTTCTAAAACTGATAATATCACCAACATTATACTCCGTTTCATTGACATCCACAAAAATCAAGTCACCTGCCATGATGGTATCTTCCATTGATGGTGTTTTTACATATAAGATTGCACGATTAAAAACATTAGGAACTTCACCCTTAGATAAAGAGAGTCCTAACTGTACTATCATTAGCATTGCGATTGCAATAAATATAAAAGGTAAAAAAGATATAATTTTTTTAAGTAATTTTTTCATGTTTGCACCTCAAAAAAACGAAGTTTTTTAACTTCGTTAAGCAGGATAACCTGTTTGAAAATCATAGGCTGTTAGTTCTGACCAAGTGACATTATCACTTTGTTTCACTTCGATTGTAACGCTGATATCTACTGTTTGACCTGAGTAATCTAATCCAGCATAAGTTCCATTATAAGATATGGATGTGATTAAGCTCATTAATCCCGACTCAGCTGGAACAACTCCACTTAAGCCATCATAATACCAGTAATTATTGTCATAAGTAAAACTTGTTCCAAAAACTACAGCTAAATGCTCATCTACTGCATCTGTATAAGATACAGTATCAACCTGAATGGTTCCAGGATTTGTTACTTTTGTATAATCTATTCTTATTCTTAGTTGTGATGTAATGGTAGAATTATTAGTTAATGTGAAATCAGTATCCAACAACTCCATTCCTGGGTAGATTACTTGGCTATCTGTGATGAAATCACCAGCTTTTTCATATGTTAAACTACCAACTGAAACTGTCCCCCCGGTATTAGAGTTAAAAATACTTAACCAGCCAAAGGTTATACTTACAACTAAACCTATCACTACTATTATTAAACTTACTGAACTAATTAATAATACTTTATTTTTCTTCATCATCTTCACCTACTGTATAAATGACTGAACAAAAATATTATCTATGGTCAGTGCTAAATTTTGATAGTCATTACCAGCAGCTCCTGAAAAAGTTAAACTAAAATAAACGGATTCCGTTGCGCTGCTTGCAATGCTCATAGATTCTACTAGAATCACACTAGCAGATGCTTTATTGGTTGATGACAACAAACTATCTAAAACTTGATTACTAATGGTATAAGCGTTAACAGTATTATTAGCATCAACATAAGTAACATCCACTAAACTATTACCAGCTAGCAGAAAGGTATCATCTCCTAATGGATCAGTTAATTCATCATTAAATCCATAAAGAGAGACATGAGAACTTATAGTATCTTGATTGTTATTAGTAATATCAACACGGTAATAGGTAATATCACCAGGCATCTTATTTTGAAAATCTATCTCTGTAGTTAAACTATAACTCACTCCATCAGTAGATACATAAATTTCAAAATCGACATCACCATCTCTTAAAGAATTATTGATTCCACCAATACTAACAATTTCTGATACAGTCAACCAAGCAAAAGAGGTGACAATGAACAAAAGAACAGACCCTACCAATGCAATTAGTGACAGCGATAGTCGTTTTTTTATCATATTCTCACCTCTTTTTTGTTTTATTTTTCCTTTTTCTCATTTTTTTCTTTTTGTTTTCTTATTTTTCTTGCTTTCTTAGCGTCTTCAAGTACTTTTTGTGCACTTTCTATCTTTCGCTTTTTAGCTAGTTTTTCCATCGCTTTAGCTTTTTCTTCATCAAGCTTTCTTTGTCTTTCTTCCGCTAAGATTGCTTCTTTTCTTGCTTTTTCTTCATCTTGTTTTTGTTTTAATTCCTCACGGAAATTCTTCAAATCTAATAAAGCCAAAGCTTTTAATGTTGTTAAGTTTTTGATATTATCACGTTTAACTTTTTCAACATCTCTATAAACGGATAAGATTTCATTTTGAACTTTAATCTTACCTTCGATTTCTTTCTCATTACTTGGTTTATAAGTATAGTAAATGAAATCTTGAAAAGCTCCATCTGCTATATCTAATAGCCTTTGATGAATGATCTTAATACTTTCATTTTCTGGAATTCCAGCTTCCATCAAAGTATTATATCTTTCAACATTGTCTCTTCGAATTTGATCGAGAAAATATTGATTTAGTGAATCATCTTTTATTAAATACTCTCCAGCTTCGATATAATCATCTTCATCGATTCTTTTAAGTACTTTCGGTTTTTTACTCTTACGAAAATCAAATGGCTCATCATGTGATAGGGTAAACTCATCGACTTGATTATTCGCTACTGTTGCATATAAAACCATCATTGCGTTTTCAATCTGTTTCAAATACTCTTCGTCAAACTTGACATCTCGGTCTAATACATCGACTTCATAACCTATTCGGTCTACTTGGTCTAGTAAGACCCAAAGATCATAACACATTGAAAATTCTGGATTTTTAATGATAACATTGGTTTTCATAATCGGTGGTCTAACCGGTGGAAAACTCGACATTGCTCTCATATAATTTGACATTTTATAATTAGAAATCGCATCTCTAACTGAGGTCATTCTATTCAGTAATTCTTGATTTTTTTTACCGATTTCATCGTCTTCCATGTTTTGATGAATTCTAAAGGTTATATCATAATCAATAATAGCTTGACGAAACTCAATTTCAGAGTTGATTTTTAAGAAGTTGACATATTCAGTATGCATCTTCCTAATAATTAGATCATATCTTAATTCAATAAAAGTATATAGTTTATTAACTAATGATGCTAAAAACCGATTTTCATAAGTTCCAAGGTCAGAATCTAAATATGATGTCAACACCTTAGAGGGAATAATGTTACCGTCTCTATCTGTTGATTTAATTAGCTGCGTGTTAGCAGCTAAATGTCTAATCGTATCGGCGTCAATTTTCTTCGCTCTTTCAACCGGAACGACATGACTAATTTTCTTTAAAGTTTCACGTGGGGCTCTAGTTAATTTATCGATTATCGGAATGATGTCTTCTACAGCATCCATCCAAGAATCATCAAAAACCCTACGTTCACGTCTTTCCTTTTGGTATAATTCAACTTTTGCGCTTTCTAAAAGGTTAAGAAATTGTTTAGCGAAATCATCAACCTTATTCACACCTTCAAAAGTTGTATTAATCTTCTTGTAATAGCGTTTAGGGTTTCCTTCGTTCATGGCAACCTCCTAAACTAGTTTTTGTAAATCTTTAATAAAACTCACTGATTCTTCAAAAGCATTTTTCCCAAATATTTTTTGAATTTGATTGATTAATTCAGCTAATTCATTTTGTAAGAATGCTAAATTCAAACTTTCAAACTTCCTTAATACTTTATAAGCAAAAATATAATCTAAACCATCTTCTTCCGTTCCACCACTAGCCACATAAACAGGTACGAATTTGTGTACTTGTGACATAATTCTGTTACCAAAAGCAACTTTAAAGTTGGATTGAATGTATTTATCTAAAATCTTAAACTTATCTAGCGTCTCTTGACTAACAGGATATTTATAAAATGCTTCATCAAATAATTCTTGTAAATAAGCGTTTGACATATGAACTGGTTCCGTCTCTGGAGCTTGGAAGAACTCTCCCTTGCTGTCAAATTCCAAAGCAATTGCCCTGTCATATACTTTATCTGTAATGGTAAAAGTTGAATCATCTTTATTAGCTGTCCCCACAAACCAAAGGTTTCCAGGAACGGTAATCTTACCGTTAATAACTTTTAATGGATCACTAGGTTTAGAATCTGGTACTAAGTCTATTTTCCATTCACTAGGATCAGGCATTTCCATAATTGACAAGAATTCAGCAAAATAATACTCAATTCTCGCAAGGTTTAACTCATCTAATACGATGAAGTTAACATCTTTACGATAGATTGACTCATATAAAGCTTTTAAAAAGTCCGTTTCATTAAATCTCTTAGTAAACTCATTTAAATATCCTAAGATTTCAGCACGATCACGCCAAGAAGGCTGTACAGAAATCATTGCTGCATTATTATCAAAGAATTTAGCCATTGCATAAGGTAATGATGTTTTACCAGTACCAGATATACCTTCAAGGATAATTACCTTTGAAGCAGCCATTCCAGAGAAAAATAAAGAAATCATCTTTGGAGTATAATAAAGTTTTAACTGAGAAGCAGCAAAATTAACAAATCTAGTAACTAATTCAGGAAGAGTAACATAATCATTTTCTTCCATATAGATATGAGTATCTTTACCTTGATACTCTTTATCAACTTGAATTAATTTAACAAATCTAGAAGGACCAGTTGGTACTCTTGATGGTGATGATGGAGAATAGTCTTCTCCCTCTTCAGTAAAGCCACCAGTTGGACCATAACCTGCTTGGTTATAGGCTGGTTGTAGTCTGTTACCGTTTCTCATCCCACCAGTAATCATTGGCTGTTCAGCTTGACCTGTCCGAGCATTAATTCCTAGTTGACTTACTTTCATTGCTAAGATTTGATTCTTTTCATCAGCTAATTCAACAACTTTATCATTCAAATGAGCGATTTCTTCAATAAGTTCATTCTTTTCAATTTCTATTTTTCTAAATGAAGCAAACTTTCTAAACCAAATATAAACTCTAATAATTAAAAATAAGATAAGGGATGTATTTAAAACAAATACTACAACAACCATAACCCAAGATAAAACAGTAAAATCAAAAGACTCGACCATTAATAAATCCCAGTATGACTTTAAGTTTTCGAAAAACTTTCTGATAATATCGTTCCAAATTGCTTCTTCAAAAAAGAAGATAAGATCTTGCCAAATATATCTAAACAATTCAACATAGAATCTTGAAAATTCATTCATTGATGCATCCCTCCATCGGAGTTAAGAAAAAGCAAATAAGGTTATTCTTTCTTCTTTTGTTCTTCCTCTGCTTTTAACTTAGCTTCCGCCTCTAATTGCGCTCTAGCAGCTGCTAGGGCTTCTTCTTGCATTTTTACTCTATCGCCTAAAGCTTGTTGGGTTTTATACTCACTCATTACGCCAACAAATTTAACTACTTCATATACTAAAAATGCGAAACATGGTAATACGATGAATAAGAAGAATCCTAAACTCGATTTTAGAAAACCTACTGTTCCATCAATTATTCCACCTATATTTTTATAAACCTTGCCATTCCACACACCTAAAACATAACCTTGACTAACATAGTCTTCATCAGGTTCAGGGTTATTATCTCCTTGTGTGAAAAAATGTAAATTCCCATTAACATCTTCTTCAATACTAATTATTCTATGGGAGTTAAAAATAGCTACATTTTCTCCATCTTGATCAATGATCATTTGATAAGTTATGACATCGCCAACCTTTAAATCCTCAATATCAAACTCTAGATCAACAAAAATTAAATCGCCTTTTTCAAATACAGGGACCATTGAGTTAGATTGAACAGTTAGTCCTGTTCCACCAAAAATATTTGTAACTCCATCATCATCGGATGTAAGGGCGATCACAGCATAAATAGCAATAATACCTAAAACTACATAGAAGATAATATTACCTATTTTTTTAGCTGTGCTCTTTTTCTCTTTTTTCGTTTCCATCAAATTCACTCCTCGTTAATATATAGTTTGCCTATTATATTTTATTCACATATATTATATATTAAAAGAAGTATAATTTCATTAGTTTTTTTGATTTTAAATTGATTTTATTGATTAATTTACCTATTTTCTCAAATATATGTAAAAATCTCATAATTTAGCCCTTATATTAACATAACTTAGGGAAACCCTAAGTTATGTTATATTATTAGGTTTTGTTTTTTTTCTTAAGGTTTTACAACAAAACTGAATTGAATATCAAATATTGCTTCTAAAACATTGTTATTTGTATCGTTGTCCCAACCTTCAAGCCAGACTCTAATAGTTACTTTTTCTGGAATATCAGCTGTTAAACTTACGATGGTAGTAGCTGCAGATAAATCATCAGTGCTTTCATCAGCCGTTGGTAAACCGCTTGATAAATAGAAAACTTCATGTAAAGCTTCTAAACCAGTCTCAATGGTTGGATTAATAACATTATTCGCTGGTACTAAGGCATCAAAACCATTATCATTTGCAAAGAATTCAAAGTTGTAATCTTTATCAATACCATAAATGTTAACTGTTGGATCATCTGCTGATTCTGTTGCTAATCTTACTGCGTTTATAACATTATCTTTTAATGTTAATCCGTTTGAAGCGCTTAAGCTAAGGTCTTTCAATGCAACATCTGCATCTTCATCCTGAGACAATAACCAAACACTAAACTCATAATAAACTCCATTCGTATCATTTGGTGAAGCTGCAACCCCACCTCTAAAGGTGAAATTTTCTCCATCTGTAGTCGTAATAGGTTCCATAATAATATTAGTCAAGTCATAATAAGCAGTAATATCTATATTGTTTAAGACCGTACCATATTCTCCTGGATCATTTAATAAATCAGTGTTATCTTCTCCTGGTTCAGAGTAAACATACCCTTCATCCATAAGTATCATTAATGATACGTCAGTATCTATTGTAAATTCAATATTAGATACTTGAGAACTGACTCCCATTGTAAACCAAGCATAAGTACTACCTATAGTTACCAAAAATGCGAATACAGCAACTAAACCTGTTAATAAAATTTTTTTTCTAATTGATTCCATTGGTAACTCCCTCTATGTAAGTATCTATTTATTGTTGAATACTAAACTTGAATGATACATTAAATATAGCTCCTAAAATTGCATTTGTTGTTTGAGCATCCCAACCTTCAACATAAATTCTTACATTGATTAAAGTAGGAGTATCAGCTGGTAGTGATGCAACTGTAGTTGCAGAAGTAACTTCTGAATCAGTTCCAACATAATGTCCTGCAAGATCATCTGTATCAGTGCTATTAAAATAAGTTGAATGTAATCCTCGTAAAGTAGTTTGTGATCCAGCAACAACGCTATTTAAAGCAGGTGTATCACTATAACCTCTCATTGATCCTGTCCAAGCAAACGCATAATCATTTCCAACTTCATTAGTGCCAGTTGTAGATGGATCATCGTAACTAAATATTTTAGAATCAGCATCAGAACCTGCTTCTAAAGTAGAACCTTTATACTCTACCCAAACAGCAACTCTTACTGCTTCTACTGCAGCATCTTTTGTTCCAATTGTATTATCAGCTGCAATCACTAAGTCTTGAAGAGCTACGTCAATAGCTGCACCTTGAGAAAGTAACCAAAATTTAATATCGATATAATCACCATCAGCATCATTTCCGCTAGTTGTTGCAGTTAATTCTCTACTGGTAGTAGTATCAATATCTGTTAGTTTTGATAAAGATTTCGCGTTTAAAGCAGTATAATCAGTTGCATCAGTTGTAGTTGGTGTTGAAACTGCTGTAACTGGTGTAAGTTGCCAACTAGCTAAGTCAAAATATCTTGTTCCACTTAGTCCAATAATATCTGAGGTAACTAAATTTTGTGAATAGCTGTCTGCATCATCTAATATAGCTGCATTAGCTCCATATGTGTAGTTATTATCTACTAAAATTAATAATGAGTCATCTGATGTTACGTTCATTTCGATTGAACTAACACTTACAGTATTTGAAACTGTAAACCATGCATAAGTTGAACCTATTGTAGCAACTAATGCGAATAATAAAACGATTCCTGATAAAACAACTTTGTTTCTTAAAGATTTCATAATTTTTTCTCCTTTGATTTTTTTTATTTTTTTTAGTTTTTTCTTTTTTCGTAAACTCTTGATGTTAAAAATCTTCGCCATCATAGACATGAGTTATTGAGAACACCATATCTAATTTGACTCCGCCGCCCACTAAATTAATAGTATGATCAGCGTCTTCTCCTTCATACCAGATTATGACAGTCACTTTTTTGATGTCACCTGGTCTAAACTCGAAAAATTCTTGATACATTACCTTGTCAATGCTATAAAACGCTTCGGTAAGAGGTTCGACAAATCCAGGAAATTCTCCTTTATTTGACTGGAGCTTTGCATAAGTTGTTCCTACTCCATCTATTATTACTCTTACCCTTAAGGCATGTTCAGCGCCTTTAGCTGCGGAAATTATGTTCACTGTTGCATCCATATCGACAATCCCATCTCCCGCATTCTCTACATAGAATGTATAAGCGATGTATGATTCTCCGTTATTTGGTCCATCAACTGAACTTATTTCCTCATCACCTGGTATACAAACTTCATGACCGACTGGAAACTGTGAATATTCGGTTCCACAAAGGATTGTCATACCATCTGCGTTATCAACTCTTTGAGAGATAAGTCTTGATGCATAATCTTTTTCTTCAGCATCCTCGTACATTGTAATACCAGCATTTTGTGCCATTCGATCAACGCTGAAAGTGAAATTACCAACAACTTCTCCATAGTATGATATCGCAAAGATTAAGAATGTCAGAACAGCACTTACAGCAATGCCGAGTCGACTAGCCCTAGCAATTTTTGTTGCTTTAGAAGCATATACAATGTGCTCAGCTAATTTAAGTTTTCGGCTCATACTGCAATGCAATCCCCCCATTCCTATTCAGCAATGACTTTTTGTAATAAAAAAAGCCATCACCTCGAGAGTTTCGCATCTTTTATCTAATAGAATATATAAAAATATCCTATGAAATAAAAAATGCCCTCATCTTAAAAGATAACGGCAACTGGCTACCATCTTGCGAAGGCCCTATAGCTTTGCGTCACTAACTTTCGCTAGTTTTGCTATTTACACTTTAGATTATACATTATGCAAGACTGGTTGTCAAGCAAAAAGTTTAATTTTTTTTAAATTATATTAAATTTTTTTATTTCCTTTACCTGAAGCACCTATTTCCGCGCTTTTTTTATAGGCGCTTCAGAATGAAAAAGGGAAAATTTATAGAAAAAACTATTTTATAAAGTCTAAAATAGCATTTGCTAGTTCTTTAGGCTTATCAACTAAAGGCGAATGACCACATTGATCAAACTTCATATAAGTAGATTGTTCTTCTAATGCTTTAACATTATCTAAGATCAAACTTTCTGGTACAGTTATATCATGAGTTCCCCAAAAATGCAAGACAGGACACTTGATATTTGAAATCGTATTTTGACCTTCAGAATAAAAACTCTTCTCCTTACCCATATTTTGACTTGCTAGGGCAAAATCAACATCTACTAGATTCCTTTGTTTTAAGGTTTCATTTAAATACAATTTATTATCTTCTTCACTCGGCTTATTATAAGTATAAATTGTGAAATCAAAGATATACTTAACAAAAGCAAAATTATTGCTTGCTATTGCATCTAATAATGGTTTGACCTGAACAGGATCATTTGCCATCTCTTCTCTTGATTGATAGACTTCACCAATAATCGGTTTTCCAGCTGCATCTTTTTTAAATACAGGATAGCCTTTATGAGTAGTGGAATTAATTAAGATTAAATTCTTAATCCTTTCAGGATATTTTGCAGCAAATTCCATAACTACACCGCCACCTAAAGACCAACCAACTAAATCTATCTTTGGTATATCTAATTCATCCATAAATAGAAGAACATCATCCGCTAGATCTTTTAATGACATAACTTGATGATTATAGGTTGAATCACCAAAACCTCTTAGGTCTAATGCAAAAACATGATAATCATCAGGGATTAATTCTAATAATGGTTTATAGTAGACGGAAGATGAAAAATTCCCATGGATTAAAAACAAATACTTATCACCTTTTCCTTGTTCTAAGTACGCATATGTTTCATTGTTGCTAAGTTTTAAATACTTCTTTTCCATACAAATCACTCCTTATATATTATACTTAATATCTTTAATCAAAAAGAAACCTGTAATTAAAGTTGTAAACATCACTGGGTTTTCATACATAGAAGCATGACCAACATCAGGTATTATCACCCAATTAGCATCTTTTATATTCTTATAAAGATATTCTTGATCTCTTTTTGGTGTTAAGACATCTTGATCTGCGGTAATGATTAAAACCGGAAGATCTAATTCTTTTAACTTGTCTCTTACATCGAAACTCTCAGCACTTCTTGTTAAACGTTCCATGGCATCTAAAAAGACAGGATTAGAAAAAACAGGAACTAATACTTTCTCACGATTTTGCATCCATTCTAGCTTTTCTTCATAATATTTTGATGAATAGATTACTGGAATAGTAGTTTTATAATACAACTGACCATCTCTTGTACTACCAGCTTTAATCCAACCATCACCAATATCTTTTAACCAGGGGTTTGTATAAGCAGAGGAATTAAACAACATTAGTCTTGACACATAATCTTGATAATGAACTGCAAAAAGCAAAGCGACTTCTCCACCATAAGAAATACCAGCAATATTTACTTTTTTGATACTTAAAGAATCTAATAAAGCCTTAATTAGATCAATTTGAATTTGTTGAGTATATTCGTGATCTAGTTTAGCTGATTGGCCTTGATCAAAAAAATCCAAACGTATCACTTGAAAATGTTCTTTTAAAGTATCGATAAAAGGGTTCCAAGATCGAGTAGACATCATGATACCATTAAGAATCAATAGTTTTGGGTTTTTCTCTAAACCATCAATTTCATAAAAGATATCCTTGTCTTGATATTTAAAAATGCTCATGTAAGAAACCTGCTTCTATTGCTTTCTTATATAATTCATCTCTAAACTTTGGATGAGCAATACTAATTAGTAGTTTAGCTCTTTCTCTAATATTCGTACCTCTAAGATTAACAATACCATATTCAGTAACAACATAATCGACATCATTTCTTGATAAAGACACTGCAGCTCCTGGTTTTAATGTAGGTACTATCTTTGATACCTCTTCTTTTTCACCTGTTTCTGGATTTCTGACCATCGCTGTTGAATAAAGAGAAATAAAAGAGCGGCCATTCTTAGCGTTTTGTGCTCCTACAGCCGTATCAGTTTGTCCACCAGTACCACTGAATTGCATTGTTCCAATGGATTCTGAAGCACATTGGCCAGTTAAATCAACTTCTAAAGTTGAGTTAATGGATACTTGATTATCATTTAATCCAATGATAGCCGGATCATTAACATACGAACCTCTTAATACCAAAACAGCTGGATTATGATCTAAATAGTCATACAATTTTTGATTTCCTAAAGCAAAACAACAAACATGTTTCCCTTTATGAAGTGTTTTCTTCTTTCCATTTACAGCACCAGATTCAATTAAATCAATCATACCACTGGTAAACATCTCGGTATGAATCCCTAAATCCTTCTTATGTACCAAGGCTTTAGCAACAGCATTAGGAATTCCACCAATACCTAATTGAATGGTATCCCCATCATTAATCTTTTCAGCTATTAAATTACCGATGATAATATCTTTTTCATTCGACTCAACATCAGGTAATGTTGGTGGATCATAATTCGTTTTAACTAAGTAATCAACATCGGAGATATGGACTTCAGTATCTCCATAAGTTCTTGGGAATTTCTCGTTAACTTCTATAACTACTATCTTTGCTTGTTCAAGTATTTCTTTTTCATAGATATTAGATAAAGATAACGAAATATATCCATGCTTATCCGGCATGGTTGCAGCAGTAACAAAAATATCTGCTTTTCTATGATCTAATCGTTTTGTTCCAGCAAAGTGTAGATTATTAGGAACAAACGAGATATTTCCATGTTTATGCATTTTTCTTAAAACACCAGTATAAAACCAACCATCTAAGAAAAAAGAATCACGCCATTTCTCATCCATAAAAAAATCTGAATTGACAAACGGCAAACAATTCGTAACCGTAACATTCTTAACTCGGTCACCACAATTGTGTAAATGCGACATAAATTCTTGTGGTTCAGCAGCTGCGGAGCCAACAATTATTTGTGAATCACTCTTAACAAGATCGATAATTTGGCTAATATCGACATATTTTGGATTTTTCAATTTTCTCCCTCTTTTCAATAACTAGGAGTAAAGGGAGAGAAGAATCTCTCCCTAAATCCGAGTCTTTGTAATTATTTAGCTTCGATTTCTTCGATTGTTTCGATTTCTTCTACTTTAATAAATGATTCTGTTAAGAAATCTGTTTCAGTTACATCTGGAGTAGCTGGATTGTCACCTAAACCATAAGTGTATTTCAATAATGACATTGAAGCAATACCCCAACGTTTTCCACCACTAAAGTCAACTGTACCACCCATTGGAATGTCAATTGGACCTTCTTCCATAGCAGCAATATAGTTTTCCCAAGTTAAAGCATCACCATTAGCTTCAACACGTTTTAATCCTTCAACAAAAACTGTAGCAGCGATATAACCAGCGATAGCAAATGAGTTTCCATAATAAGCTACTTTTGTTTCTGCTGCTAAATCTGAATTATCAATAACTGCGATATATTCAGCAACAGCTAATTGACCTTGTTCAGAGAAAACATCAACCCAAGCATTTGTATAGATTGGACGATCTGCTGAATATTGTGTATGGTCAACTGCAGTAACATCAGCATTAACATAAGATGTAAATACTGGAACTTCTAATTCTTGGTTAAACATAGATGTTAAAGTATAAGCAAATGGACCTTGGTTCATTGCTAAAATAACAGTAGCTACGTTATAAGATTTAAGTAGTTGAACAGCTGTATCAACAGTTAAATCAGTTACAGGAATATAGAATACTTTACCAACAGGGTTGATACCTAATGATTCTAATTCTGCTTCTACACCAGCTTTAATTGAGTTACCGACATCATCATTAGTGTATAAAACACCAATTAAGTCTGTATCACCTAAGTTTTGGTCTTCATTTTCACCATAAACAGCTTCTTTAACTGCACGAGCTGTCATGATTCTACCATCTGTTAAATAGATAGGTTGAACTGCCATAACTGGGTTCCCTACTGATTCTTCAAAATAAAGACCATTAATACCAGTTGCAGCATAAACCATTGGTACGCCTTTTTCTTGGATGTAATTAAGGGTTGCACCAACTGTAGGTGTTCCAAAATGTCCAACAAGAGCGAATACTTCATCGTCTTCAACTAATGTTTCTGTAAAAGTAACACCTTTTTCAGCGTTAAACTCATCATCATAAGATATGAATTCAATTGTTCTTCCGCTAATTCCACCATCATCATTAACTTGTTTGAAAACAGCTCTGATTGCGTCATTAAAAGGTACACCTACTGCTGCAAAATAACCTGTAACAGCAGCTGTATTACCAACTGTTATAGTAGTATCAGTAACACCTTGTGCTACTTCTTCAGCAGTTGTAGCTGTTGTAGCTGTTGTAGTTGCTGTTGTAGTTTCTCCACCACAGCCGATTAAAACAAAACCGAAAGCTACGATTGAAAATAATAAAACTAATTTTTTCATTTTTCTCTCCTTTTTTTTATTATTATTTATAATAAACCATTATTGGTTATTACCTAGATTCGCCTAAATAGGCTTTAATTAACTGATCGTCCTGCATTAATTCTTTTGCAGTTCCTTTAGTTTTGACTTTTCCTAACTCTAATACATAGACATAATCCGCTATTTTAAGAGTTTGATAAGCATTTTGTTCAACAATTAAAATCGTCGTTCCCGCTTCTTTAATCTGTTGAATTTTATTAAATATTTCTTTAACAATTAATGGTGCAAGCCCTAATGAAGGTTCGTCAAGTAATAGTAATTTTGGTTTGCCCATTAATGCTCTACCAATGGCTAACATCTGTTGTTCACCACCAGAGAGGGTTGATGCTTGTTGTTTTCTTCTTTCTTTTAATACTGGGAATAACTCATAAATCTCATTTAATACTTGGTTTTTAATCTTTCTAGCTGAAACCTTTTTCACTACTTCTCCCGCTTCGGTGTTTTCAATATGCTTTTCACTTTTAAGCGAGTAGGCCCCAACTAATAAGTTTTCTTCAACAGTTAGACCTTTTAGAATCAAACGGCCTTCAGGTGATTGAATTATCCCTTTGTTTGCTAATTTATATGGATCAAGATTAGTAATCTCTTCACCATCAAAAATAATCTGCCCAGAAGCTGCTTTAACAATCCCATTAACAGTTCTTATTGTCGTTGTTTTTCCTGCACCATTAGCTCCTAGGATTGCTACTATAGTACCTTTCTCAACTTCTAAATTGATACCCTTAATCGCTCTAATAATTCCATAATCAACGATTAGATCCTTTATTTCTAATATATGTGCCATCTTACTCACCACCTAAATAAGCTTCTTGGACAACTTTTGAACTTTGAATCTCTTTAGGTGTTCCAATTGCTAGTTTTTTTCCAAAAGAAATAGCACACACTGTATCACATATTTCCATTACTAATCCCATATCATGTTCAACCAAAAATATAGTTGCTTTGTAATCTTGACTTATTTTTTTAATAACTTTTGCTAAATCATCAGTTTCCGCATCGTTTAGTCCCGCTGCAGGTTCATCCAAGATGATTAACTTTGGATTGGCCATCAAGGTTCTTGCTAACTCAATCTTTTTTAGAATACCATAAGGCAATCCTAATGGATAAGCAAATTGATAAGCGCTTAAACCTAAGTCTTCTAAAATCTTTAACGCTTTATTTTTCATAACTTTTTCTTCTTGTCGAAGTAATCTTGAGTTTAGTAAGTGACCGAAGAATCCACTACGATAAACAGTATGAGCTGCAACTAATAAATTATCTAAAACATTTAATTCCCAAACTATCTCAACATTTTGAAAGGTTCTAACTATACCTTCTCTTATAATGTTATGAACTTTCTTATCATTTAATAAAACAACTTCATTATTAATGTTCTTAAAGTATATTTCTCCAGCAGTTGGTTTGTAGAAACGAGTAATGCAATTAAAAACTGTGGTTTTACCAGCACCATTCGGTCCAATAAGACCAAATATCTCTCCTTCTTTAACCGAAAAACTTAAATCATCTACTGCCTTTAAACCTCCAAAGTGCATAGAAAGATTTTCTAAACTTAAAATAATATCCTCTGGTAATTCATATTTAGCCTTAAGACTCTTTGCAATCACTAATAGTTTTTCATTTAATTCTTTAGCTAGATTTTGATATTTGTTCACACGCTCTTCGGTATAATTGGTAATCTTACTGATTCTTTCCTCAGACTGAGTGATAAGTTTCTGTTTTGCTTCTAGTAGTTCTTCACTCAATAAAGCCTTTGTGTTTTCATATTCTTCTAAACTATCTGGATTTACTTGAGGATAATACTTATTCTTTAATACTTTTAGAGCGTCTAATTTTGCTTGATTCAACTCTTCTAACTTCTTAGAAGAATCAAGTCCCTTTCTTTTAGCGCTAGCTTTAACAACTCTTGCTTTCCAATAATACTTATCTTCAATCCTTGAAACGTCATCTTGATAATTTTCTAATAAATAATCAGATTCGATCCCTGCATTTATTTCATAAGGAAGTAATTTTGCTCGATATTTTAATTCTAACAAGTCTATTTTACGATTTAGTTTTTCCTTAATAACTGCTTTTCTTAAAGGTAAATAATTAGAATAGAATTCAGTTTTTGTTCTAGCCAGTTTAATTCTTTTCTCTAAGAGTTTAGCATATATACTATTAATCATCTGCGCCATATCTATATGCCCTCCACTTCTTATGAAGTTCTAATAACCCTTTTTTACTTTTATAATAAAGAGTTTGAACTAGTCTAATTAAACCTCCAGGATAAAACATAATTACTAAGACAATTAAAACACCATTAAACACTATACTAATTGCAGGATTATTAACTAAGAAATCAATCTGTTGAAACACTGCTAGATTTAAACCAAAAATCATAAATGTTCCTAAGACAATTCCATAGATAGATTGAGAACCACCGACAATTACCGCAGCTAAAATGTTAAGTGAAAATGCTAATGACCATGTGGTTGGAATTGAAAAAGAGATATAACTCATATAGATAATCCCACCAAGCATCGCATAAACAGTTGAAACAATAAAAGCCATTAAACGATATTTAAAGATACTAACACCCATAGCTTGAGCTGCTGATGTTGAATTTCTCATTGCAAGTAATGCTCTTCCTGTCGGGCTTTTAATGATATTTAAAGTAAGTATCATCATCACGAACATAATTAAAGCTAAAAAGATAAATATGGTATTATGTGGAACAACAACTAAATTCTTAAAGATAACAATTTTACTATCTAAACCTAAACCATTGGTTCCATTTGTGATTGATGTTGCATTTTTAAACACTTCGTTTAATATCTCTGATAAACCTAAAGTGATAATCGCTAAATACATCCCCTCAATTCGTAAGGATATGAATCCAACAATCGCCCCAATGACAATCGCCCCAAATATAGTCACAATAATGATCGGGAAAATTGACCAACCTAGATTTGCTGTGAAGTATCCTAGAATATAAGTACCTACGCCAACAAACCCAGCTGTACCTAAGGACGCTAATCCGGCATAGCCTAACAAAATACTAAAACCTAAAGCGACAATTATATAAATCATTGTTATTCCAAAAGCTCTCAAAAGAGTATTAGAAATTGGAACTCCAATTAATCTTAAAAATTGAACAAACAGCATTAAAAGGGTAATTATAAAAAAGCCGAAGTAAGGATGACTTGTTATTGATTTGATCTTTGCTCTACGATCTTTACATATTTCTTTTCTACATATCATAATCTACACCTTTTTAGCTACCTTTCTACCAAATAATCCCATTGGTTTAACTAATACTAAAACCAAAATAATAACGTAGACAATAGCATTCTGCCATAAAGGTACGATAAAACTTAGCAAACCAGTCAGAACTGGTATTAATATACTAGCTATTAATGGTCCTAAGAAAGAACCAAAACTACCTAGAATAGCTGCCATAAAACCATTTACTTGAGTTGGTATCATTAAAGACACAGTTACATTTGTAGCGTTAGGAGTTAATAATACCGCTGCTACTCCACCTAAAAATCCAGCAATAGCCCAACTTAAAGCGGTAATAACTTTAGTGTTAACCCCCATCATACTAGCAACTATTTCATTTGAGGCAGTAGCTCTAACACCAAGACCCCATTTAGTGAACCTCAATAAAGAAAATAAAGTTCCTAGTAAAATAATCGTAATTATTAAAGCGTAAAATGCATGTGTCGTAATTGATAATTCTTGCCCAAACAAGGTAAACAATTTATTAGTCTGTTCTGGAGTTGAAAGTTTAGGAATTGGTGCAGCAATTGTGTTAAATAATAACGGCATAATTCCTGATAAAACCAAAACTAGTCCCATCGTGATCATTTGCTTACCAACTGGTGTAGCAACTTTTGAGTTTCTAATAATTACTACATCAATGAATATCCCGATTAAAAACGCTGTTAAAGCTCCTGCTAGCATAACTAATAACATTATTAATAGATGAGGCATTGAATCTAACACTTCTATCAGCATTCTTAATAAACGTGGCATTTGATTTGAGTTTTCTGCATATCTTACTAAAACTTCTGCATATCTTACTAAAAGTGATGAGGTGACAAATGCACCAAATGTTGCCATCATCCCTTGAGCAAAATTAGTTGTAGTTGAAGTTTTAAAAATTAAAACTATTCCAGTTGTAGCTAGTGCTAAAACACAGATATTTAAAACTGAATTAACAATATTTTGCATAAAAAACTGTTGTTCTGGAAAATCAAATGTATTTATCTCTTTAGGTATTACATTATAGATTCGATAGAATAAAAACATAATTCCTAAGAATAAAAATAGATTCATAACAATGTCTTTGGTTTTATCTTTATTCTTAAATAGTTTAAAGACAAAGAGGTTAAGTAATACATATACGAGAACTAAGATTCCTACAAAGATAATAATATCTTTCCAAAACCCAGTAGTATCAAACATTATACTTCACCCCATTTAATAATATTTGCAGCCCAAACATACCCTATACCAGCAGCAATCATACAGACTACACTACCATCTTTTACCTTCTTTTCTTCTAAGGCTTTATGTAAAGACAATATTTGATCAACTTGGCCAATATGGCCATAGTCTTCCAAATATACACTTTGGTCTTCACTTAATCCTAATTCATCTAGCATAAACTGATGTCCTGACCGTTTAATATGCAGAATAGCTAGATAATCAATATCATTTCTTTTTAAATTACTTTTTTCTAAAGCTCTATCAATACATTCAAACCAATTAGGCATAGAAACTTCGTTTAAACGATCTTTCATTTTTTGAGGTTCCATTAACCTTAAAGATTTTTTCGCTTCCTCTAAATTATCATGAGTGATTGGATTAACAGTACCACCAATTTCAACTCCAGCTGTTCTTGCTAAAGAACCATCTGCAATAATATGTGATCCTAATAGGAGATTACGTTGGTAATTCTTCTTTAAGATTATGGCACCACCACCAGCACCTAAGTTATACATCATTGACATATTTTTATCTGAATAATCGACAAAATCTCCATTGCGATAACCACCAACAACCATGATTAGATTCACATCATCATCTGCTATTAACATGTCTTTCGCCATTTTCATCGCTGATACGGTTGTACAACAGCGATTAGCAACATCAATACCCCACGCATTAGTCGCACCAATTTTATCTTGGATATATAATGCTGATGTGGTTAATGGATACTCTTTCCATTCTTCACCAACGCAAATTATTACATCGATATCTAAAGGATCCACTCCTGTATTTTTTAAAGCATCAAGAGCTGCTTTAACACCCATTTCTTGGGTTCCATCTTCTTCTTTTGGCAGAGATTTCTTTTTAATACCTAATTTTTCGATGACCGCTTCTTCTGCCCATACACCTTTTGTTAATTCACTTATTTCTTTAGCAGTCATATATTTATCAGGAATATAAATTCCTGTCCCAACAATTCCTACAGTTGGTTTATTCATATAATCACATCTTTCTAATTAGTTTTTATAATCTCATTCCGCCATCAGCTTGAATTGTTTG
>NPIE01000235.1_pt2 | contig 50431 bp, 41 predicted proteins | sample 8637661 | NCBI WGS metagenome assembly NPIE01 (sample SAMN07420842, study PRJNA396082) | bioreactor metagenome | isolation source: sample BA12 brine-fed electro-methanogenic bioreactor BA | place: Japan: Kochi | collected 2016-12-09 | reverse complement strand
GTTCGAATCTTCCCCGGCGCGCCAGTAAAATCAAAGCCTTAGCCCCTTTTGGAGCTAGGGCTTTTTTGCGTTTTGGGCCTTTTGTCATGTAAATTGTCATGTAAGGGAAAGAGGGCGGAAAACTGTCATGTGAAATACCGGGGGGAAGGCAGACCGGCAGGGCATGGTTTACCCCTCCGGCTATCTGAGCAACAGCAAACACCAGTAATAAAGGACATAACAAAGGTCACAAAGGTCATTTCAGCTAAAAGTTCTTGTTTTCAAAGGAAAAAACCCAGTGACCTTTAGCGTGACCTTTATTGGCTAAACGGCACTGGGTTTTTTAAAAGGTCATGATCGGCAATTGGTCAGGACCCGCCCCCTTGGCTTAGCCGGTCGATATTGTCCGCATTGTGCAGGCTGTCGAGAACATCAACCGCGCCTTTCAAGTGGTCTGGTGCAAGGTGCGAATAGCGCAGCGTCATTGAAAGGCTTGCATGGCCCAAAAGCCGGCTAACCGTTGTCAGGTCAACGCCGGCCATAACAAGTTGACTCGCAAAGGTGTGGCGCAAATCATGAAACCGGAAATCTCGAATATTTGCCTTTCGGCAAGCAGTCGCAAACGAGCGTTTCAAGTCGTGATATCTCTTGCCGGTTGCCGGGTTATAGAAGACAAGCGGCGTGTCAACTCTGCGAATGAGGCTCTTAAACACCTCCCGCAGGGTTGCATTTATCGGAATTTCACGGCCCTCTCCGCTTTTGGTCTTGTCCAGGTGAATAAAGCCGTGCTTCAGGTCTACCCGGTCCCAGGTTAAGCCCAGAATCTCAGACTTTCGGCAGCCCGTATTTAAGGCAAAGATGACAACCGGTCGAAGGTGCGGGTCTGCGGCGTTGACCAGGGCCTTGCTTTCCTCTACCGACAGAAACCGCATTCGCCGGTTTTCTTCTTTGGGCAACTTGACCCGCCGCAGCCGGTCAAGTGTGTCTTTGCTGATCATGTCCCAATCTAAGGCTTTCGTCATCATGTGCTTGAAGCAGGCAAGGCGGCGGTTAACGCTGGCAACCGCCAACGGCGGCAAGGGGCCTTTCGCGTTCCGGCGGGGTGTTGTCCGTGGCTCCGTCAGCAATCGGGCTTGCCAACCTTCCAGGGCGGCAAGGGTCAAGGAATTTAATTTCACTTTCCCGAATTCCTCCCTAAGATCGCGGATGAATCCCTTTTTGGTAGCAAACGCTTTTTGCCCCCTGGTGAATTCAAGATAGCGGTCGGCCAATTCGTCAAAGGTGGCATTCATTGCCCTGCGACCCTTGGCCGGCGGGGCGGTCCCCTCGGCAATCGCCTTGCGGCGGCAGGCAAGCAAGTATTCAGCATCCGCTTTCAGGGCGCTCCGGCTGGATTCAAAATGCTGCTTTCCGTCCAGGCCCTGGTAAGTGATCCACCATATTTTACCCCGCCGGTAAATCCCCTTGCTATTCTTTGCCTTTGGCATGTTGCCCCCTTTGAAACGCCTTATGTGAAATGTGACCACGGCAGAGCGGAACAATCCGCCTTTTCGGTTGACCTGGCCTAGCCGTGGCCGGGGTTGCGCGCTCCGGGATTGCGGTCTGCATAAGCTCGGTGCCTTCCAAGACCGTAAAGAAGCCCGGCGGTCAAGCGCGCTTAGTTTTTGTTGTCTTTATTTTAAAAAAGAATAAATTTTTGATTGTATGCTGTCAAGTTGTCTTTAGTTTATTGTTTTGAAATATTTTTCTTTATTCAAAGCTGAATCATTTGACAGGGTGGTTAACCGGCGGGTAATATTCCGCTATGGCGCGCCCAAAGACAGGAATTGAAAGAGTTCAGACAGGGCTAAGGCTTCGCCCTGAGCTGCTTAAGGCCCTCCGGCATCTTGCCGTTGATCAGGGGCGGCCTTATTCCGCAATCGTGGAAGACGCGATAGAGGCTTACCTTGAAAGTCTTGGCGTTGCGGTGCCGGCCCCGGACAGTCCGGGTGAAGACGAAAAGAACAGGCCCTAGCCTTTCCCCTCCTTGCTGTCTTCGCCTTTCCTGTCCATATCCCCCGTTTTTTGCACTGTCACCCTCTCTTTTCAAGAAAAACTCCCTTATTTCAAAGGCTTAACGCCCTCCTTTTCAAAAGCATCCCGCAACATGACATTTCACTTGACAGAAGCCTTTAAGTTGCCGAATTAAAAGGCTTTTTTGGGCGGTCTTCTGATAATAAATCAGAAGGTCATCCAGCAAACCAGGCAGCGCGGCACCTGGAAACTCTAAGGCCGGCGCTGCGGAACGGTAAAAGGAAAGCTATTCCAGGGAGAGAAAAAAAAAGGTTTATCTTATTTGGGATATTTGCCGCAAACCGGGCTGGATCACTGAAATTATGCATTGCTGCACCAGAAACAAAAAAAATAAATGGCCCCACAGATTGCGCGCTTGCTGCCCGTATGTAGTCATCCCCCCGGAAGGACCCGCAACCTTCCTGTCGGTGAAAAGCTTCTCCGTTGCTGGACTGTGACCTTTTAAATATTCAATTGCTGGTGCCCGGTGGTGGGGTGCGGGGCGGAGGCAAGGTGGTCAATTCAATGTCGCTCCGCTTGTAATGTCTTCATGCACGGCGACCGCTCCCCGAACCAACCAGGCTAGGATTCCTGCCCGTTCAGAGCGGAGTTTTTGTAAAAGCCTTTCCGCTTCTTGTTCGCTAAGCTCTTGGTCGAGCTTCGGGAGGTTTCCGGGGTGCATAGCGCGGCAAGTGAACAGCATTGATTCAATGTCCTCGCTAGAAAGTCCTGTCACTTCATGCAGGACCTTGGTTAACACGTCTTGGTTTGTCACTTGGCTTGCCTCCTTGCAGGGGGCGGCTTTTGACTTCTCCGCCCGTTCTCGTTTTTTAGGTTTGGTCTTCGCTTTCGTCGTCTCCCTCGATGGGGATCAGTAGGGAATCAAAGTCAACTTCAGGGAGCAACTCATCCTCAAGATCAACGGGCAGCGGTTCAAGTTCGTAGTCGAAAAGATTTTCGCCTTTACGGTCAGCGTCTTTCCTGTTGCACATAGCGTCCCTTTCTTGGAGGCAGTAGTAATGACACCGTGACCATTGCCATTGCAAGAATGGGCGGGAGGTGTCCCCTTTTAAATAAAAGCCCGCTGGCTCGCCTGGGCATGACCACGGCACCCTATGTGCCGCCGCAAGGTCGAAGAAGCCTCACGCTTTACCAGGCGAGATTCTGTTATTCAAAGAATGCGGCAAGCTCTTTTTCGATAGCGGGCCTTTCCTTCTCATGTAAAGCAAGATCCTTGAAGACATGCTGGACATATTCACCCATGCTCTTTGGAAAACCCCAGGCTCCTTTCCATTTCTGTCTTGCCAGAAAAGCCTTTTTGATCATACGGGCCGCCTCTTGATTGATCTTTTCAATTTCGGCCCTTTCTGCGAGTTGCCATAAAGTTTTTTCTGCTCTCTCGGTCTGGCGGGTCAGGTCATCAATGATTGCCTTCTGGCCTCCCGCCTGCGCCTTGAGTGTTTCAAGAATCCGTGAGCTATCAAGGCGCTTTTGCTCAAGCTGGTTAATGGCCTTTTGTGCTTTGGTAGTATCTGACTGTGAAGCCTCCCCGGCAGACCAGGCCCGCGTTATTTTCTGAAGGTCTTCGCCGGCCTGGATAATTTCCAGGCCTGTTTTTTCAAGAACATTGTTGATTTCGTTTATCTTTTCAGCGGTGGTTTTTGCTTTTCTCTTTGCGGCCTGAAGGCCATCGACCGCCCCCAGAAACTCTGATTTTCTTTCGTCGATTTCTTTTTGAAGAATTGATAGCGCGTCCATTCTCAAGAGTCCTTTCCACCTTCAACCCGCTCAAAAACGGGCATGTTTTTAAACTTCTTCGACAGCAGGAAACCGGCCATTTCGGGGGGGACATTGGCGGTTCCAGGTCCCATGATCGCGAACAATGCACAGCGGTAGTCCCTTGCCGGGTCTGTCAACCTGATCTTGACGGTTGCAGGTGAAAGATCTTCAGCCCGACAAAACAAAGGGTTTCCGTTCAGGTCTCTTGAGGAAAGAAGGCGGTTCGCGTCTTCGTCGCCAACCCGAATCTTCCCGCCGAAAACAACCATCCCCGTTGAGGCCGATTGAAACTGATCCGCGCCAATCAAAACCAACTCGTGCTTTCTGTCTTCCATTTTTGGTCGTCCTTTCGTTGTTGGGTGTTAAAGGGTGTCTGCCTTTACCCCTAGTGAAGAAAATAGGGGGTGACGATTCAAGGGGTTTAACCCCTGGTGTTGTCTCCTTCTCCGAAGATACTTGTTGCAATGGATCTCATAACGTCTGAGTCTTGAGCCGTCCCCTGTTCGGGTTTAGGCTCTCCCGGTTTGGCAATCTCGAAAAACCGAATAAAGGCTTTGCCGGCTGAAGTGCGGCGGCGGTCGATCTCAAAGCCTATTCCAGCCGTGGTGAGCGGGACCCGCAGCCGTTCCAGGGCGCGGGCAAAGCCCCTAGCAGTGGGAAAGGGGTCTTTCGGGCCGGGGTCTGCAATCTCTTTAAGGGCGGTAACAACGTCTTTGAAGGTTCCGCACGGCGGTTCCCCGGCGGCACACGCTTCAAGAATGGCGGAAAAAAACAGGTTGCCTTCTGCAAGCTCCATGTGTTGCGCGCCCTGATTTTTGAAAAACTCAGCCAGGTAGCGTTCCCCCGCTCCGCTTTCTATCCCTTCGGCTATCGCGGCGGCAATGCGCGCAAAAGCAGCCATGCGCGGCAGGCGTGGCGGGCGATAGGTCGGAAGAATTTCCAGCCCGTTTGCCAGCAAGGACAGCAAGCCTCCGAGGATTCCCGGCAGCTCGTCGGCAAAGGCTGAGTCTAGTTCATCGTCCGCCAACCGGTCGGTGTCTTCGATGCGTTCAAGCTGAATCCTTAAGGTTCTCTCCATGAAATCAGGTCGATCGCTCAGGCTGTTTATGCTGGTGAAGCAAATTGTAACGTCAGCATGTAACGTCATAAGCTCATTGTCGGTGTGCAACCTGCGGCGTTGCGGTGCAGCGCCGGTGATCACCCCGCTTAGGGTGTCGGCTATGTCCGGCGCTAAGTTTGAAATGTTGTCCAGCGCCAAAAAAAAATACCTCTCAAGAAGCAAGTCCAGGTCTTCCGGCTTACGCGGGATCATCGTCAAGGCGGGGTGTCCAGGGTCCAGCAGCATTTTAAAAAAGCGTGCGGCGGTGCTTTTCCCGCTCCCCTGCGAACCGGTGATTACCAACGCCGGACGGGCAATCCTTGGGACCAGGCAGGCGGCAAGCGTGGCGAGAACCAAGGGTTGATCATCTTTGGCGACATGAACAAGGCGAAAGACGCGCCAGGCGTTGCCGTTTGAAAGGGGTTCGGGGTGTGGCCGCTTGTGTGTCCAGGTGCGAAAATAGCCAACGGGGGCCGGGACAACCTCCCATGCTCCACCCGCAAGCCGGACAGCGCGCCCATTGCCAAGGTCGTAATAAAGCGTGTCACCGTCAAAATGCGCGCGGTTTGCCATAGGGGCAACGCGACCCTCCCGGCGGGCTTTATATGACAAAACAGCGACGGCAGCCCCGAGACTGTCCCTCCCTATTGTTTGACCGGTGGCCCGATAGTAGAGCGATGAAATGTTTTCAAAGAGCAGGCTGTTTTTAGGATCGAGGGGGATCACATCACCATCCAGGTCAATATACGTCCCGCCGTAAGGGTCAACATGCAATGTTTCACCATCCAGCAGGGCCAAGAGGCGGGGCGCGCCTCGGGGTTCACTTTGTTCCCCATTGCGGCGGCGGGCTGGTGGGTCTTCGGCTTCATCCCCGCTTTCATCTTCTTCCGGTGGCATATAAACCGCCGGTGTAGCGGTCTCCCGCCAAAGGGGTGCGGCGGCGGCCAGGCGAAGAAATTCAGAACGCAAAGCCTCTGCGTCAGGTGTTAAGTTTTCAGCCATGATCGGCGGCTTTCCTTAAATTGTTTTCGATCCAGTCCAGAACGTCACCCTTTTCAGGCAGACCGGGAAGCCTTAGCGTCTTGACAGCCTCCGCGAATGGCAAAAGGGCTTTGGCGACATTGGCGGCGTACCTTTCTCCCGGGCCGTCATTGTCAGGGACAATAACCACGGTTCGCCCCTTGAACAGTTCATTGAACGTGTCAGGCCATCCCCCGGCGGCTCCGCTGTCAGTACATACAGCAGCCAGCCCCCAAGCCTTCAAGGCATCAACCTTGCCCTCTCCTTCCACAACAAAAACTTTTTCTCCGGGTTGCGTAGCGGTCAAGCATGGTAGGCCATAGAGCAAAGGCGGACAGTCTCCCCGCCCTGGTGCTTCGGTCTCGTCGGGCCGGGGGTGGGAAAACGCAAACTCCTTTTTTTTGCCGTGGCGTCCAGGTTCAATGCGGCGTTTCTGGTACCGGTATTGACCGGCCGCGTCAAAGTAACGGTAAACCGCAACCGTCTTGCCTTTAGGGCCTCGGCTTTTCTGTTTTCTCGGTTTTTTCGGGCCTGGTGCTGGTGAAGAAGAATCAGCAGAAACCCGCTCCTTGGTTCTTTTCGTTGCGGGTGGGGGCGGGGCGATACCGGCGCAGGATTCCAGATATTCAAGCGCGCCCCAGAAGTCACAACTGCGGGCGGCGGCGACCAGGTCAAAAATATTGCCCTTCGCCCCGCAACTTTTACAGTTCCAAAGGCCCTTGTCCGTGTTGACGCTGCAAGAGGGGTTGTTTTCGGCGTGAACAGGGCAAAGAACCAGGACCTGGTTCTTCCCGGCGGAGACAATGGGGCGCGAAAATTCGCGGTTAATCACGCCGGCCAAGTCAAGCCGATCCAGAACGTCAGATTTCCGTTTTTCCAGGGTGTCACCTTGCATAACAGCCCCCGATTATTGGGCAGGGTTCGAGTCAACCCGCTTGCTTTCCATCCAGGCGGCCAACTCGGACCGCTTGAATCGCCGCAACTTTCCAGCTTTAAAGCTAGGAATGGTGCGGTTCAGGGCCAGCTTGTAACAGGTGTTCGTGGGGATTCCCAGAAAATCGGCAGCTTCGGAAACTGTAATGTAAGGCTCGGGGGAAGGAGTGTTTCCCGACAAAGGGTCTTGTGCAGGAGCGGCGGCGGGTTGTACGGGGTGTTTTTTCGTTGTCATGGTCTAAGCTCTCCTTTCGTTGTTGTTTCTTGAGGGAGAGCTTAGGATTATTTTTTTGGCGAGTCAGTTATTTCAGTCATGACAAGAAACGTAACACGTCAAGACTGCATAGGCCCTCCTGCTTGGGCCTTCTTTATAAGGTCAACGGCCTCTTTGTATTTTCTGCTGATCTGTGCAGCCTTGGGGCGGCAGTCTGGGCCCTTGTCGGTTGACCATTTTGGAAAAAATCGGGCGTTGATTTCAAAAGATTCCATGTTTTGGCGAAGGGCAAACACTAAAAGTTTTTCCACGGATACGCCCACAAACACCTGAAGACTTCGGGCGCGCACGCCTTTTTCTTTCAGAGTAAAATCCTTCACCGGGTCATGCGTAATAAGATTGTCATCACCTAGGATGGCGTCCCAAGCGCCGTGATAAGTGTGGGTCAGCTCCCTTTGGGTGCTTTCAATCGTTTGACGTACGGCGGCTAGAATGCTCTCCGTATCATGGAGGCAATCAATCTCCAAGGATAAGCGGTGGCTGGGGTATTCGCCCCCGCCCTTGTAAAAATCTGCCAGTTCGAAAACGTCTTGCTCTTCAAGGGGGCGTAGCGGCTTAGCACGGTCAGCAAAAAAAAGTTGATTATAAGCTCTATGTATCGGCTGAAGAGCTGTGTAAACAAAGTTCAGCCTACTAAAATCATCAAGCGGGCCTTCAATGCCTGTATCGTGAAAGTAAGCGTCCAGAGTAGAAAGCTCGCCCTTGCTTACAGCCTGAAAAGAGGCGCGGGCTTCGTCTGAAAGCAACAAAGCCCACAATCGAAGCAATGCGTTGACTTGTCGCCAGTTTGGCGGTGTGGCATTGGCGGGAGGGGGCTGTGATGCATCAAAGGGGAAGTGTGGACTTGGCGGGTAAAGGTATGCAACCGCCTTGCGAACATTTTCAAAGGTTTCCTTAGATAAACACGGGGCCAGCCTATAAAAAACCCACCCCTTAAACTGGTTCACGCCCTCAAGCAACTCCGGCCCGACAACACTATCCCCGAACATTTCTTGAAGGGTGTTATGAATTGCCAATTTTAGCCATCTTTTCGACACTATTGACCTCCAAGACCCCGCCCCCTCTCCCAGCGGATGAAAATGAAATCCGCAAAGGTCATGCCCGGTTTAGGTCGACGGTATGCTTATTGAGCCAACCAGGTAGGGTGGCGGCCAATGACCTTTAAGCCGAAGGTCATTTAAAGGTCATTGGTTTTTTGTTAAAAGTTTTAGATGGTTATGACCTTGTGACCTTTGTGACCTTTCTTTTTAAATTATCTAAAAAAAAGAGTAATAGAGTAAGGGGCAGCAGGGGGCTAGACTGTCAAGCAGAATGTCATGTAAGAAAAAGAAAGCAGGTAAAGACTAAGAAAAGCAATGTAAAGAAGAATAACGCTAAGCCCCCATAAAATCAAGATAAAGAAAACAGCGCAAGGTGTTGAAATAACAAAGGAATGGACTACGGATCAGAAGGTCGGGAGTTCGAATCTTCCCCGGCGCGCCAAGTAAAAACAAAGCCTTAGCCCCTTTCGGAGCTAAGGCTTTTTCGCGTTTTGGGCATCAGAGGTTCCCTCCGTGGTCCGTTGCTCTCACGCCTGGTAGCATCTCTTTACCCCTCCTCCGACATTCGTCAAGCACCAGTTATTCCCGGGCTTTTCGGTTCACTGCCGGTTGGAAAACTGTTGTCCTGGAAGCGTTTTCTGGCTTTTAATGCAATGCTGAAAAATGGAGGGCGAATAAGTTTGGGCAAGCAGAATCTCTGAGGTTCTGCTCGGATTACGCCTCGTGATCTCTACCATCTTCCGCGTATAACGTCTCGATCTCTGAAGAAAACTGCTCGATAATCGGCTCCCTGCGAACTTTGAGTGTGGCGGTGATCAGTCCGGAATCGATGTCCCAGGGCTCGGTGGTGGCATGGACGCGATGAATCTTGGCGTAGCCGGGGAATTCTTTCAATCGGTAACCGATTTTATCCAACAGGATCTTTTTGACCTGCGGACTGTTCAATTGGTCCTTGTCGCCGGCATCGACCCCGAGTTTGTCGGCGAGGATTTTCCACTGGCTCGGGTTGAGGACGACGATGGCAGCCAGGGAAGGGCGGTTTTCCCCGATGACAAGCACCTGTTCAAACAACGGATCGGTGGCGATGGCAAGCTGCAGATCCTCCGGGGGCACCTTCTCGCCGCTTGAGAGGACGATAATCTCCTTGGTGCGGCCGATGATGTAAATGCGTCCTTTTTTGTCAATGCGGGCCTGGTCGCCGGTGTGAAGCCAGCCATCCTCGTCGATAATCGACTTATCCATTTTCCAGTAGCCGAGCATCAGGTTCGGCCCCTTGACCAGCAGTTCCCTGTCTTCACCGATTTTCACCTCGACTCCCGGTAACGGGCGGCCGACGCTCATGGGCTGGTTGTCCTCAAGAGTGTTGACCGAAACGACCGGACCCGTTTCGGTGAGGCCGTAACCCTGGAGAATGGTGATGCCGAGACCGATAAAGGTCTGAGCGATCGGCGTGGACAGCGGCGCGCCGCCGCTGATCGCCATCCGCACCCGACCGCCGAGGCGCTGCTCCACCTTGGTGCCGACAATACGCTTGAGGAGCGGCCAGATCAGCAACTGAATGGCCCAGGGTTCACGGTTGCGGTGATACTGAAAATGGTGCCAGCCTGATTTGACCGCCAGATAAAAAATCTGCCGGGCCAACCAGGATTCATCCTTAAGCTTGAGGGCCATCTTGTTGTATATCCGCTCGAAGATACGCGGTACGGTGACCAGAATTGTCGGTCTGATGGCCAGCAGGTCTTCCGCCAGCAGGTCGATGGAACGGACAAAGGCGACGCAGGATCCGGCCATGATGGAGATATAATAACCGGCGGTCCGTTCGAACATATGCGAAAGGGGCAGAAAGGATAACAGTTGGTCATCGGTGTAGACGGCCACGCGTTCGAGTCCGGCGGCGGCGTTCCGAATGATGTTGTCGTGACTGAGCATGACCCCTTTCGGCGGGCCGGTGGTTCCGGAGGTGAAGACGATGGTTGCCAGGCTGTGCGGATCGGCTGTCTGGTTTATATAGTCCTGTGCCTCGATCCCGGACAGCCAGTCGTCGAGCTGGCGCAGGCGTGGATCGCAGTCAACCTCGCAGACCGTCTGCAGGGTGACGATGCGTTCGATGCCGCTGAGCTTTTCGCCGACTTCCTCGATGCGCTGCCATTGTTCGAGCCCGTCGGTCAGCAGCAGTCTGGCATCTGTGGATTGCAGGATATAAGTAAAGTTTTCCGGTCGATCATTGACATAAAGCGGGACGGTCACCAGTCCGAGCCCGGCTGCGGCCAGGTCGAAAAGAACCCATTCAAGGCAATTTCTGAGCATCACGGCGACCCGGTCTCCGGCCTGCAGGCCTTCCCGGATCATCGCCTGCTGCCAGTGTGCCGCCCACGCCGAGACCTCCTGCCATGTGCATTCCTGCCAGCTTTGCGTCTCTTCGCGGTAATAGCGATAGGCGATCTTGTCGGGGGTGCGCCTGGTTCGTTCGACAAACAGCCCGGCCAGGGTTTTGGCGTCTTCTGGAGCAATCAGATCAAGCTTATGCATGGGCACCTCCCTGTTGTCGGTGGTGCGAACCCTCCCGCTCTTTTAAATAATGCATGGGACCGCCGGTGAAGGGGGCGAACCCGGTCCCGAAAATCATGCCAGCATCGACCAGATCGGCCGAAGCGACGATCCCCTCGTCGAGGCAGGCCTGTGCCTCGGCGAACAGAGGATTGAGCAGCCGATCGGCCACCCCCTTGGGCGGCTCCGGCTTTTTCCATTTGGTCCAGTTGCGGCGCTTGCGGCCGTTCTTATATTGAAAAAATCCTTCTCCTCTCTTGATGCCGAGACGTCCATTGTTGACCATGCGCGGCAGGGCGTCCGGAATCGGCTTGTCGAAATACTCGCTGAAAACTTTTGCCACGGACAGGCAGATATCGAGGCCGACCTTGTCGGCCAGATGCAGCGGCCCCATGGGCATGCCGAAATCGAGGGCCGCCTGGTCGACGGTCTCCGCCTCATAGCCTTCTTCGACCAGTTCGACTGCCGCCATCAGGTAAGGCATCAGCACCCGGTTGACCAGGAATCCGGGAGCGCTTTTGACCGGCAGCGGCAGATGTTTGATCTGCTGCACGAAAGCTTCAGCGCGGTTCAGAACGTCCTCGTTCGTGGCTTCAGCGTGAACGACCTCGACAAGGGGCATCTTGGGAACCGGGTTGAAAAAGTGGAGACCGACAAACCGTTCTGGGTGTTCGAGGATGGACGCGAGTTCTTCAAGAGGAATGCTTGAGGTATTGCTCGCGAGAATGGCCTCGGGAGACATGCGTGGCTCAATAGCTTGATAGAGCTTTTTCTTGATATCGGCATCTTCGACGATGGCTTCGATGATCAGCTCGGCATTTTCGATACCGAGACCGGTGGGATCAGCCATGAGGCGATCGTGGGCGGCCTTGATACGATGGGTTTTGCGGAGCTTTTTGCGGAACAGTTTGTCCGCTGCTCCAATCGCCTGGCCGAGAGCTTTCTGATCGAGATCATGCAGGCTGACCTGAAGCCCCTGCAGCGCACACCAGGCGGCGATGTCCCGGCCCATGCTGCCGGCACCAATGACATGGACACGGGATATGGGAGCCGCCTTTTTCGCGAGGTTTTTCAGCTGCATCTGCAGAAAGAACACCCGCACCAGGTTCTGTGCCGTGGAACTGCTCAACAGCCGGGCAACGGATTCGGCCTCGGCCCGATACATCTGTTCCGGCTTGCCGCCATGCCGGTTCCAGAGGTCGATCAGGGCATTGGGTGCGGGGTAGTGCCTGGGATCGGCTTTTTCGGCGGCTTTACGTTTCAGGTACCAGGCCAATGGTGGCCGCAGCGGGGCGCTGTTGGCCAGTCGGGCCGACAGCGACGGTCTGCGCTGCGCGGGTGGATCGTTGCTGAAAATGCGGATGGCGTTGTCCAGAACCCGGCGTGGCACACTGGCGTCGACCAGCCCTATCTTATTCGCCTGGCGTGCTGTCAGGCTGCGGCCGGTGAGCATGAGCTGCAGGGCCGCGAGGGCTCCGATCCGCTGGATGGAGCGAACGGTCCCACCAAATCCAGGATGAATGCCGAGCTTGATCTCGGGAAAGCCGATACTGGTCGCATCGGTATCGACGGCCATCCGGTAGCGGCAGGCAAGCGCCAGCTCCAGTCCGCCACCCAGGCAGGGACCGTCAATAACGGCGATTGTCGGGGCCGAAAGACGTTCCAGGCGGCGAAGGGTTTCGTGAACACTGCGAATATAGTCAGACACCTGAGTCGGATCGCTGAATTCCCTGAATTCCGACACGTCGGCACCGACGATGAAGCTGCCGTCTTTCCCGGATCGCAGAACCACAGCGCGGGGACGCTCCTCCTCGATGCGGGTGATGACATCATCAAGTTCTTTCATCACCTCCTGGGAAAGGCTGTTCTGGGAACTGTCGCCCCGGTCCAGGATCAACTGCAGGGTTCTGTCTTCATCAAGCGACCAAAACCAGTGACGATACTCGGTGCGTGCGGTCATTGGTTGTCTCCTTTTTGTGGCTGCGAAGCGGATTCTTCAACGGATACCAGCATGGCTCCACCCTGGCCGCCACCGATACACAGCGAAGCAATTCCACGCCCGCCGCCCTGACGCGAGAGCGCCTGCAGGAGGTGCAGGACGATGCGGGCTCCGCTGGCACCGACGGGATGGCCGATCGCCACCGAACCGCCATCGACGTTGAGAGACTCTTCCGGGATCTGCGGAACCAGGCTTTTGCGGCCCAGTTCCTGCTGCTGCCATTCGTCGTCCTGAAGAGCGGCGAGGCAGGCGAGAACCTGACCGGCAAAGGCTTCATTGATTTCCCACAGGTCGATCTGCGGGTTGTCCAAACCGCTGGTTGCGATCAGCTCGTCCATGGCATAAACGGGTCCGAGCCCCATCTGCGCGGGATCGAGTCCCGACCAGGCGGTCTGGTGCAGCCGTCCGAGGACCGGCAGACCGAATCGTGTCACCGTCTCCTCATCGGCCAACAGCAACAGGGCAGCGCCATCGGTGACCTGGGCGCTGTTGCCGGCGGTGACTCGGCCATAGTGCCTGTCGAAGACCGGTTTGAGCTTGGCCAGCTTCTCCAGCGACCCTTCACGGCGCAAACCCTCGTCCGCTGTGACAGCCCGTCCGTCGGTGGTGTAGAGAGGAAGAATTTCGTCCATGCGGTCCTGGTCGAAAGCCGCCGCCAGGCGGTTGTGACTGCGCAGGGAGAAACGGTCCATAGCCTCGCGGGAAATACCGAAGCGGGTGGCGAGGTTCTCGGCGGTCTGCCCCATGCTCAGGTTGGTCGTTGGATCGGTGAGTCCCTGCAGCAGGCCGATCACCGGGGCAAAATCAGCCGGGCGCAGGCGGCTGAAGACTTTGACTTTATCGAGAAAACTCTTGGCCTGTTGCCAGTCGGCCAACTTCTCCACCATGCTGTGGCGCCACATAACCGGTGCGTGACTCATCGATTCAGTCCCGCCGGCGAGAACGAGTCCGGAATAGCCCCCGGCAATGCGTTCTGCAGCGGTGGCCAGAGCCTGCATACCCGAAGCGCAATTGCGTTGCACGGTCCAGGCCGGCACCCGTTCGCCGCACCCCAGGCGCAGGGACACGACCCGGGCGATATTGGCCTCATCGGCGGCCGGGATGACGCAGCCCAGGATGACTTCGTCCAGCTCGCTTGGCGCGAAGTCCTGGCGAGCCAGGAGACCGCGTCCTACAGCGACGGCCAGGTCGGCGGCACTGAACGGGCCCGGGCGCCCCTTGGCCTTGAGGAATGGAGTGCGGGCGCCATCGACAATATAAACGGGGCGGGGGTAGCCTTGGGTGCGGGTCTTTTTATCAGAAACCATCTGCATCTCCTCGTGTGGATTGCCTGAGCCAGTAGGTCTTTGTCTTTGATAAGCTGTTCAAAATTTCATACCCCTGTCTGTTTTGCTTCAGTTGCACCCGGATGAAGTCAGAACGCATCGACCGCGATGACCTGCCTTCGGAGTTCACGCGCCTGTTCCAGCTTCTGGCGCTGATCCGGTTTCAGAATCCCCTGGCTCACGGCCTGGTCGAGCAGATCGGGACTGCGGCCATCAAGGGTCCCGGACTTGACCGCGTGACGCAGGTCCTTTTCGAGGGCATCGGTTTCCGTCGCCAGGCGGAAGGCTTCGGCGAGGACCCGATCCGGCGCTTTCATGTCAGCCGACAGATAGAGCCCGTCCGTCAGCAGGTCACGCTGTGGTCCCGGGGTCAGCAGCATGGCCGCGACCTTTTTGCCGAGCTTGTCGTCAGGGGGTGTCGCCCATGCGCCGAGGGGAAAAATCAGCACGCGCAGCAGCACGTTGAGGGGCAACGGCAAGTTGCGGAAAACTGCCAGGAAGCTTTCCTGGATACGAAACAGAGAGCGGCGGCAGTTCCATTCGAGCAAGGCTTCCTGATCGACATCGGATCTCGTTTCCGCTGCCTTCAGGGCAGCTGAGAGAAAATAGAGTTCGCTGAGAATATCGGCCATGCGTCCAGTCAGTTTTTCGCGCAGCTTAAGACCGCCGCCGAGGGTGCCCATAAGCAGGTCGCCGGTCAGGGAAAAAGCAGTGGAGAAGCGGGTCGTCTTCTGGTACCAGCGCTTATGGGCGGTGTTCGGAACGGCGATGAGATAGCCCCCCGTCAGGCCGTAAAAAAGCGCCGATGCCCCGTTGCGGAGGCTCAGCCCGACGTGGCCGAAAAAAGCTTCGTCGAAACCGTCCAGGGCCTCTTTTGCGTCGCTGCTGTCAGCGGCATGCAGCTCCTTGAGAATCCAGGGGTGACAGCGGATCGCGCCCTGGCCGAAGATAATCATGCTGCGCGTGAGGATATTGGCGCCTTCGACGGTAATGCCGATGGGGATGGCCTGGTAGGCCGCGGCCAGATGATTGCGGGGACCGAGGCAGATTCCCTTGCCCCCTTCGACATCCATGCCGTCGTTGACCACAGCGCGCATGCGTTCAGTGAGATTCTGTTTGACGATGCCGGAGATGACAGCCGGCTGATGGCCCTGGTCGAGGATGGCGCAGGTAAGGTTACGCGCGGCATCCATGAGCCAGGTTTCTCCGGCGATGCGCGTCAGGACCTCCTCGATGCCCTCAAAGCGTCCGATAGGCAGGCCAAACTGACGTCGGACCGCGGCATAGGCGCCGGTATCGCGCGACACCATTTTGGCGGCACCGACACTCAAGGCAGGCAGCGAGATTCCGCGACCGGCCGAAAGGCATTCCATGAGCATCTGCCAACCGCGCCCGGCCCCCCTGGTGCCGCCGATAATCATATCGACCGGGATAAAAACGTCTTTCCCCCAGTTGGGACCGTTCATAAAGGGGACATTCAGAGGGTTGTGGCGCTGGCCGATCTCGATACCCGGCAGATCGGTCGGTACAAGCGCACAGGTGATGCCGATATCTTGTTTATTGCCAAGCAGCAGCTCCGGGTCGTAGAGGCGGAAGGCCAGCCCCAGCAGAGTCGCTACCGGACCGAGAGTGATATAACGCTTTTCCCAGTTGAGCCTTATGCCGATGATCTCTTCTCCCTGCCACTCCCCCTTGCAGACGACGCCGGTGTCGGGAATCGCGGCGGCATCGCTGCCAGCTTCGGGGCCGGTGAGAGCGAAGCAGGGAACCTCTTCCCCGCGCGCCAGGCGCGGCAGGTAGTAATCCTGCTGCTCCTCGGTTCCGTAATTCATCAGCAGTTCGGCCGGGCCGAGGGAGTTGGGAACCATGACCGTGACTGCGGCAGTGAGGCTGCGCGAAGCCAACTTGGCAATCAGGCAGCTGTTGGCTATGGTGGAAAACTCAAGGCCACCGTAACGCTTGGGAATAATCAGGGCGAAGAACCCCTGCGATTTGATGAAATCCCAGACCTCCGGCGGAAGGTCACGACGCTCGTTGGTAATTTCCCAGTCATCCAGCATGCTGCAAAGCTCATTGACCGGACCCTCCATAAACCTTTGCTCTTCTTCACTGAGGCTTGCGGCAGGCAGATCCAGCAGTTTCTGCCAGTCGGGCCTGCCACTGAACAGGTCACGGTCCCACCAAACCCCACCGGCCTCCAGGGCGGCCTGCTCCGTTTGCGAAAGCGTTGGTTTGATTTTTCGGAACAGGCCGAGCAGCGGCCGGGTAAGAAGCTGCTTGCGCACTTTGTGGATATTGAGTATCAGGGCGACCGGAATAAAAACGCACCAGAGGATGATGACCAGCAGCACCGGCCAGCTCCAGCTGGCCAAGAGCAGCAGGCCCGCGACAACAGCCGTATGGACAATAAGGGAGGCCTCAAAAACCAGCAGCAGCCAGATAGCTAGAAGAATCAGGATGATGAACAGCATAGCGTCCTCCCTTGTCGGGTTGAAAGACGATCACGATCAGCAATGCGTGCAGCAACAACCTCCCTGTTTTGCCGCTGGCGTGGCATTTCGGAAGAGACCGGTGCGAAGCGGATTGCCTTTATACACTTCTGCACCCACCCAAACTCGGGCAGTGGGTATTAATCATGTGGCCCTTGAAGTGGATGGCATCCAAGACGCCCTGGATTTTTACGGCAATTTGTTTGAGCTCAAGCTGCGTGGGCGCCATGAACACAATGGCGTTTATCGATCTTGGAGATCAGTTTATCAATTTCTCGGAAAAGCGCAGCCAGGGTCCCGACACGGCGACATTTTGGGTTTACCAAGGCGCCTCATGTCCTGCAAGGAATGGGGCTGGAGGATTTATTAAAAACCGGAGAAGCCTTGGATGAGTTGGCCCAAAAGGGTATGGCTCCTTAGCCCGGACTAGGGCATGCCATCATGACCGGGCGACAGAACCTCCCTCATCATGACCGCCAAGCTGTGCAACGCTTCGCTGCCGTCACCAAGAAAGGTTGACCCGTGCATAGTGGCCAGGCGCTGCGGTTTGAGGGCGGCCAACCGATTCAGGATCTCCTCGGATTTCGCTGTATAGGGAAAGGAGCCGGCCAGGGGACTGGCTTCAAAGGCCAACAGGGAGCGCCTGGCCCGCTCCACGAGATCTTTGTCTGTCACGGGCTCGACATTCCCGTTCTGAAGAAACAGATCGGAGCAAAAAAGGGTTTTGCCGGTCTCTTCGAAAAGCAGGCCCGCATCCCAGCCATGAGGAACCTGGGGTGTTTCCAGGAATTGGAAACGGTTGCGGCCGGTGACCAGCACCTCCCCTGCATCCAGGACATGAGCCCGCTGGCTGGAAAAATCGTTGATGTTGATCGTTGCGCCGATCAGGCCGCAAAACGGTTTGGCTTGGGGTGCGATAACGAGCCATGCGTTCAGTGAGCCGCACTCGTCGGCTTCAAAGTGGCTGAAACTGATCCAGCGAAGGGTTGCAGGATCAAGGATTTTCTCAACCCCTTTGCGTACCATGTTAAACATGCCCATCATTCCGGTATGAAAGAGCACAGGTTGCTCATCACGGATCAGAAACTGATTGAACTGAAGATCATACTTGGGGACATAGGTCGAGATGCGGAAACAATCGGGAGCAATTTCATCGATTTGAGGACCCACAGTGTTCTCCTTGTGCAGAGTACGTTCGAAGCATATACAGGAAGAAATCAACGGGTTTCAAAACAATACCAGTGAGGCGTTCAGAGGCAAACCCACCAGAAGGGTGGCGGCTCAGATACCGATTCGAAAGCAGACCCGGTGTTCTCGTTTTCGGCAGGACCCGTTTCACATAGGGGACTCTTCGTCGGACGATGTCAAAAGAAAAGCGGGGCATTTCAACTTGTTATGAAACACCCCGCGCATATACGGCTCCAAATGAAGAGCGCTTTAAAGACTTTTAAACGCTATTTGCAAGAATCAGGCAAGATCAAAACGGTCAAGGTTCATCACCTTGCTCCAGGCCGCCACGAAATCCTGAACAAACTTCGCTTGCGCGTCCGCACCTGCGTAAACTTCGGCCAGTGCCCGAAGCTGAGAGTTGGAACCAAAGATAAGATCGACTCGCGTTGCGGTCCATTTTGCTTTGTCGGTTTTGCGATCGTAGCCCTCAAATATGTCCTTGTCGTTCGATGCGGCTTTCCAGATGGTGCCCATGTCAAGCAGATTCATGAAAAAATCATTGGTCAGCGTCTCGGGCCGCTGGGTAAAAACGCCATGGCGGGTTTGGCCGAAATTGGTGTTCAGAACACGCATGCCGCCAATCAGAACCGTCATCTCAGGCGCAGTCAGATTCAGCAGCTGCGCTCGATCAATCAGCAGTTCCTCGGCGGTGACCGAATATTTCTTCTTCAGATAATTGCGGAATCCGTCCGCTGCAGGCTCAAGCACCGCAAAGGCTTCCACATCGGTTTGTTCCTGAGTGGCGTCGGTGCGCCCCGGGGCGAAGGGAACGCTCACCTCGTGGCCGGCGTTTTTTGCTGCCTGTTCGACCGCCGCGCAGCCACCGAGGACGATCAGGTCGGCGAGAGACACCTTCTTCCCGCCTAAATCTGAGCTGTTGAATTCCAACTGGATCTCTTCGAGGGTTTTGAGCACCTTCGCCAGCTGCTGCGGCTGGTTGACCTCCCAATCTTTCTGCGGGGCGAGCCGGATGCGGGCGCCGTTGGCTCCGCCGCGTTTGTCTGACCCGCGGAAGGTCGACGCCGAGGCCCAGGCGGTGGAAACCAACTCTGCAACTGACAGCTCCGAAGCGAGAATCTTGCTCTTGAGGGCGGCGATGTCCTGCTCGTCGATCAATTTATGGGTGACCGGGGGAACCGGGTCCTGCCACAGTAATTCTTCTTCAGGCACTTCCGGTCCGAGGTAGCGCGAGCGCGGCCCCATGTCGCGGTGGGTCAGTTTGAACCAGGCACGGGCGAAGGCGTCGGCAAATTCTTCAGGGTTCTCCAGGTAGCGCCGCGCGATCGGCTCATAGATCGGATCGTAGCGCAGCGAGAGGTCCGCTGTGGTCATCATCGGCCGGTGCTTCTTGGATGGATCGTGAGCATCTATGATCATATCCTCTTCATCCACGTCTTTAGCCAGCCACTGCCAGGCACCGGCGGGACTCTTGACCTTTTCCCACTCGTATTTGAAGAGCACCTTCAGGTAGCCCATATCCCAGGTCGTCGGGTGCGGTTTCCAGGCCCCCTCGATGCCGCTGCCGATGGTGTCGCCACCTTTGCCGCTGCCGAAACTGCTCTTCCAGCCCAGGCCCTGTTGTTCGAGGGGTGCAGCTTCCGGGTCGGGACCGACATGGGAGGCATCACCAGCGCCATGGCATTTGCCGAAGGTGTGCCCCCCCGCAACCAGGGCGACGGTCTCTTCGTCGTTCATCGCCATGCGCGCGAAAGTTTCGCGAACATCGACCCCCGATTTAACCGGATCCGGCTCGCCGTTCGGTCCTTCCGGGTTGACATAGATCAAGCCCATCTGCACGGCGGCCAGCGGGTTTTCGAGTTCGCGATCGCCGCTGTAGCGATTATCCCCCAGCCACTCGTCCTCAGAGCCCCAGTAGATGTCCTCTTCCGGTTCCCATATGTCATCGCGCCCTCCGGCAAAACCAAAGGTTTTAAAGCCCATCGACTCCAGCGCGCAGTTGCCGGCAAGAATCATCAGGTCGGCCCAGGAGATTTTCCGGCCGTATTTCTGCTTGATCGGCCACAGCAGCCGACGCGCTTTGTCAAGGTTGACGTTGTCCGGCCAGCTGTTGAGCGGCGCGAAACGCTGGTTGCCGGTCCCGCCACCGCCACGGCCATCGCCCATGCGGTAAGTCCCGGCACTGTGCCAGGCCATGCGGATCATGAGCCCGCCGTAATGACCATAATCGGCCGGCCACCAGTCCTGCGAATCGGTCATCATGTCATAGAGGTCCTGCTTGACCGCATCAAGGTCGAGACTCCTGAATTCTTCGGCGTAGTTAAAATCTTCGCCCATCGGGTTGGAGAGGTTGGAATGCTGATGCAGAATATGCAGGTTCAACTGATTGGGCCACCAGTCCTCATTCCTGGTGCCGCTGCCTGCAACCTGCCTGCTCGTTCGGCCCGTGACCGGGCACTTGCTTTCTTCACTCATTATCCTGCTCCTGTCTGTAGATTTGAGGTGATGCCCCGTTTTGGTTGCATCGGCTGTGTTTATATGCTCCGTATCGGAGTAGACACTCGGTGCTTTTTAACGAGTTAACCCCTTCCTGTTAAGAATATTTCTTATTTAAAAATCGTATCGCATTACGAGATGTTGTCAAACGATGAGGGACGTCGAAAACCCTCTTTCCCTCTTGATCATACAGTCACTTCCATGGCAAATTACCGGTTCCATTGAAATTATAATGAAAATGAGGGGGGAGGGGCATGGCAATCAAAGATGTCGATGACCTTTATCTGCGGCGCAGCGTTTCGGTCTTTGACCTTGATGACCACTTCAAAAAAAGCGAACCATTCTCTGATCCGGTGGATGCCGATCCGCCGCCCTGGCGCGGCATTGCCACTGAAACCCTGCCGACCGATATCAAAAAGCAACTGCCCTGCCACTACAGCGAATGGATCGTCGCCGATCCGGAGCAGGTACGTCATCGTCGTGTCGGGAACGCGTTTGTCCTCTTCGCAGAGAGCCGGAAAGGATGGCACGCCATCACCTCTCTGAGCGAGCTGTCTTTTGCTCAAAGGCACTTCGCGCTGGTACGCAGGCAGAACCAGAGTCAACCTCAATGCGGGGGAGGGATGGGTGGCTCCTTTAAGCGAGTCCAGGCTTCGGAGCACCGCCGCAGCGCTCCCGCTGTCTGTGCCGACCCCCCTCCTGGCGTGCGTATCAGTCACCCTGCCCATCAGGCTGCCCTTGCCGTTGGTGACCAGGGCTGTTTTCGTGGAAACGACGCACTGAGGGTCAGCGGCGAAGCCTATGATGCCCATCGGATCCGGATTCAATGGCAGAATTTCGATACCGGTCAGCGCGGCTCTAAACTACAGAAAGCCAGCCCCTCCTTTGGCTCCTGCAGGTGGGAGGAGCTGATCGAGGGCTGTCAGCCGGGACGCTATCAAATCAGCGTGAGGGCCGAGTCGCCCGGTGGCGTCTGCCATGATCGTGTCGAAGTGCGGATCGTGGAGGAGGTCTTTGCCGTCGCCGAAATCCTTCTCGAGACCCGCACCAATACTTTTCATCTGCTTGGCGCCGAAGATCTTCAAAGCTTTCAGGCCGCTGCCCGACCCTATGACGAGGCTGTCGCAGCTCTTGAGAATGCCTACCAGGGCGGAGATCAGGAGGATATAGATACTGCCAAGCAGCAGCTTGACCGCACCCTGGCGCCTTTGATCCACGGTGCCGCCGACAGCAGCACCCTCACCGAAGTCATCGGCTTTCGCGGCGCGCGTTATACCTATCTTGATGCAGGGGACCTCAAGCCCCAGTGGCGCCGTCATCGCATCGAGGATATGACTCAGAACACCCTGCTCACCGACGGCGAATTCGACCTTGATAAACTCAAAGACGCGTTCGGCGATAAAAAAGCCCAGCTGACCTGGGAACTGGTCGACCCTTGCAGCCGCACCCTCGCGGACTGGGCGCGGGGCTTCAATGCACGCACCGCCACCATGCTTCTGCCGCCGGACAACCCCAACCGCCGCTTCGATGTCAGCCCCCAGGCGCAGCTGATGCGCTATACCCATGGCGCTTCCCTCAAGGGAAATATCGACTTTTCCAAGCGCCGCTTCGGCTTGACCGGAGAGTCGCAGGTGATGCTGTCGCTGGCCGAAGGGCGAGCCGATTTCAATGCCTATGTGCCGCGCGAAGAGGGGCACCCGCTGCGTTTCGACTATACGGTGGCAAGCGGTCCGCGCCGGGGTGAGACCAAGGCGTTTGACTGCGGCCACATCCGCGCCAGGCTGCAAGCCGCCCTCAGCGGATTTGCCGGTGCCAGCCTGCAGGCCGGTGTGGGGGTTCATTTTGATGTCGCGTCGGGCGGCCAGGTTGAGTTGCGCGGGGCCACCCGTAGCGACCGGACCGAGAAAGACGCTACTGTGGATATGAGCGGCGAGGCCTTTGCCGGGCTTAAGCGCGGCTGCGAAGTCAGCGGGGCCGCCGAGTGGCGCAACCCGGAGAGTGTTCACCAGTGGGGCGTGCTGGCTGAGGTCGGTGCCCAAGGCTCTGCCGGGGTTGGGGCAGGAGCCAAAGGTGATTTTTTCATCGAGTACGAAAACGGCCGATTTATCATTCGCGCCAAGGCATACCTGATCTGGGGGGCAGGCGGCGGGGGTGGAATTCTGTTTACCGTCAATGGCAACACCATTGCCGAGTTCTGCCAGTTCGTCTATCACCAGCTCAAGAACAATGACTTCAATTTCATGGATTTCATGAATGAGGATGCCTTCAGGTATTTCGATACACTAAGAACCTATTTACTGCTGGCAAGCGAGCGACTGGAGACTGTGTACGAAGAAGGTGAGGATGCGCTTCGTCGGATGAGAATGACGGTGAAGGAATTTCTCGAGTCCCTTCAAGTAGAAAATATAGATCAGAAAAGGGCTGCTCTGCTGGCTGATCGTATTTTAAATTCCCGGGATCTGGTCTTGTTTCTGCCACCGGAGGGTAAGGGCAGACTTCTGAGGGCCCTGTGTCACCGCCCCTGGTTTTCCTTCAATGCAGAGCAGGAGCAGGCCATTATCGCCGTGCTACGTACCATCCAGACCTGGAACGAATATAAAGAGGTCATGGAGCACCTGACGGTTGATGGCAGCCGCATTGCACCGGGCGAACACGCCTGGAAACAGGGAGAGCAGGTGCTGTGGGATTTTCTGGGACTGGTGAACAGGATGAAACTGCAGTATGAGCAGTTGAAGCTTCTGCTGCAGAGAACGTCCCATCTGCCGGTGCAGCCGCAAATTCATACCGCCGCTGTGCGCGATAACGGTCTGGGACTGGCGTAGAAAAAAGAGAGGACGGGCAATGAGGTCGTACGTTGTTTTGATATGTTTATCGATCGCGATGTTTTTGGGGAAAATGGCTTATGCTGATGACGGTCCTTCAAAAGAGGTAGAAAATCTCATCGAGCGCACCCTGAAGAATATGGTTTTCGTAAAAGGGGGCGCGTTCATGATGGGGGATCAGAAAACAACATTCATAAATGCTTTTGGTGAAGAAGAATACGGCTATTTTCATCCGGCCTATACCGATGCTCGCCCCGCCCACCAAGTTTTGCTGAACGACTATTACCTGGGAAAATTCGAGGTGACTTTCGGCGAACACGATGTGTTCTCCGCCGCCACCGGACGGGAGCCGACCGAGGCGGAGCAGATGGGCAAGCCGTGGCGTCAGCTCGATACGCCCGCCTATGTCAATTGGCAGGACGCCCACGCCTATTGCGCTTGGCTCGGTGAGCAGACCGGGCTGCCGATCGGCTTGCCGACCGAGGCACAGTGGGAGTTTGCAGCCCGCAGCCGCGGCCAGGTGGTGCCTTTTGCCACCGATACCGGTTATATCGAACGGGGTGTGAATTATCCTGAATCGATGGATTGGCCTTTGCCTCCCGGGCAATTTCCTCCAAACCCATTGGGGCTCTACGATATGAGCGGCAACATTTCCGAGTGGGTGGCCGACTGGTATGCTCCCGATTATTATGCCCGCTCGCCGAAGCAAAACCCCCAGGGACCGCAGAGCGGCGAAAAGAAGGTCTATCGCGGCGGCAGCGTCTTCAACTCCCCCGGCGGCAGCAGCACGGTGATCCGCGGCAAGGCCGAGCCGGATCTGCCGTATGCGTCAGGCGGCTTTCGCTGCGCCATCAACACCGGTGAGCCACTGCCGATAGATGATCTGGCGACGTCAAACAACGACCAATGAGGGGTGAATGATGCGATTTGCCGTCTTTTGTTTGTCGTTTTTCCTGTTCGCTTTTCTGTTTACCGGAGGTGCGTCTCGGGCTGAGAGCGGTCATGCCGAAGAGGTGGTGGAACTCATTGAGCGCACCTTGGAAAATATGGTTTTCGTAGAAGGGGGTGCGTTTATCATGGGGGATTCCGAAGAGGAAATGATAGCGGCTTTCGGCGATATGGCTTTTTATTACTACCTGCCTTGCCGTGATAATCGCCCCGCCCACGAAGTTGCGCTGAATGATTATTACCTGGGAAAATTCGAGGTGACTTTCGGCGAACACGATGTGTTCTCCGCCGCCACCGGGCGGGAGCCGACCGAGGCGGAGCAGATGGGCAAGCCCTGGCGTCAGCTCGATACGCCCGCCTATGTCAACTGGCGGGACGCCCACGCTTATTGCGCGTGGCTCGGCGAGCAGACCGGGCTGCCAATCGGCTTGCCGACTGAGGCGCAGTGGGAGTTCGCCGCTCGCAGCCGCGGCCTGGTGGTGCCTTTTGCCACCGATACTGGATACATCGACCCTGGAGTCAATTACACCGACGAATCCAATCGTTATCCCTATCCTCCCGGAAAATTCCCTCCAAACCCATTGGGGCTCTACGATATGAGCGGCAACATCTCCGAGTGGGTGGTTGACTGGTATGCTCCCGATTATTATGCCCGCTCGCCGAAGCAAAACCCCCAGGGGCCGCAGAGCGGCGAAAAAAAGGTCTATCGCGGCGGCAGCGTCTTCAACTCCCCCGGCGGCAGCAGTACGGTGATCCGCAGTAAGGCGGAGCCGGATCTGCCGTATGCGTCAGGCGGCTTTCGCTGCGCCATCAACACCGGGGAACCGTTGCCGGCCAAGCGGGATTAGCCGCACTGATTTTGCCCTGCTTTTCTCATATAATGTTTTCTGCGCCCCACAACCCGAAGAAGGCCCGGGCCGGCTGTGGCGTCAAGGGGCCGGTCAGGCAAGGAGGTTGAGTTCGACCAAAATCCTGACGCTGCGAAACACACTGCCGGTGCATTATAGACAGGCATGCCCGTCGGTTTCGGATTAAATGCCTGGTGTCATTGACCCGGGCGTTGGGCGGTTGCCCTGACAGATGAAATCGCGCAGTTTGAGGTTCATTTCCTCTGGGTTTGCGGTAAAGTTCCTTGTATGCCCCGTCGAACAAGCGATTGATTGCATTGCCGCCCGAGGAGTTGCCGCCCGGTCATGATCTCTCTGATACGGAACCGTTTTGCACGCTTGACGCCTGCGCAGATTCTGGTGCTCTATTACGCTGTGATTATTCTGTTCGGAGCCGCTCTGCTGGCGACCCCTTTTGCCGCGGTGGGCGATCCCCTGCCTTTTCTCGACGCTCTCTTTACTGCAACCTCCGCCCAGTGCGTTACCGGCCTCATTGTCGTGGATACCGGGACACGTCTGAGTTTTTTCGGTCAGTTTGTTGTGCTGGCCCTGATTCAGATCGGCGGCATTGGAATTATGACCTTTTCCGTCTATCTCTTTATCTATCTCCGGCTTGGTGTGGGATTTCGCGGTCGGTGGCTGGTGCAGGAAACTCTGCTGCATACACCGGTCAGTTCCTGGAGTGAATTGATCCGTGGCGTGGTGATTCTGACGCTGGCCATGGAAACGGTCGGCGCCTTGTTGCTGAGCCTGGTTTTTATTCCGCAGATGGGCTGGGCTGAGGGTGCCTGGTGTGCTCTGTTTCATTCGGTCAGCGCATTCTGCAATGCAGGCTTTTCTCTGTTCAGCAACAGCCTGGTGGATTATCAGAATAACGCGCTGCTCAACCTGACCGTCATGGGGTTGATCATTGTCGGCGGAATTGGATTCCTCGTTGTTCGTGAACTGCTCGAGTTTTGCCAGGGACGACGTAAAAAGCGCTCCCGCCTCTCTCTGCACAGTCGGTTGGTGCTGATTACGACAGGATTTCTGATCGCTTACGGAGCCCTGATGATCGGGTGGCTGGAATCTGATGGTGCCCTGGCGTCAAAATCCATCATGGAGAGATCCTGGATCGCTCTGTTTCAATCGGTGACAGCGCGGACTGCAGGGTTTAATACCATCGACCTTGGCGCTTTTGCCGACCCCACGCTGTTTCTGATTATCTTCCTGATGTTTGTCGGCGCATCGCCCGGGTCTGCCGGAGGCGGCATTAAAACGACCAGCCTGGCGATTTTTTTCTGCATCCTCTACAACCGTCTGCGAGGCAGTCGCCATGCGAGTGCTTTTCGTCGTACCATCCCGGACGAGACCGTGACCAAGACCCTGGCGCTGACGGTGCTGGCGGTCGTGGTTGTCTGCGTGGCTCTTTTCATGTTGCTGCTGGTGCAGCAGCCTCTATGGCACTCATCCGGTACGGGCGCTTTTCTTGCCCATGCGTTCGAGGCGGTTTCTGCATTGGCGACGGTCGGTCTTTCCCTGGGGGTCACGCAGACGCTGACCGAAGAGGGGAAGGTGATTGTCATCATGCTGATGTTTGTCGGTCGGGTAGGGCTGTTGATGATGGCGTTTGCCATCGCGGGGCGGACAAAGCGCTACGCGCCCCGCTATGCCGAGGAAAACATCATGATCGGCTGAGAGTGAAAGGGAGAGGGCTTCATGAAAAAAAGATTCTGCGTCATCGGGCTCGGAAATTTTGGTCATCACATGGCTCGTGCTCTGTTTGAGCAGGGGCACGAGGTGGTCGGCATCGATGTGGGTCAGCACCGGGTGCAGCAGGCCAAGGATGAATGCAGCTATGCCGTGGTCGGAGACGCATCCGACAAGGAGTTTCTAGCCTCGCAGGGGGTGGCTGAAATGGAGGCGGTGATTGTCTCAACCGGCGATCGTTCTCACCTCTCGACTCTGATCACCCTTTTTCTCAAGGAACTTGAAGTCCGCCGCATCCTGGTCAAGGCCGTGAGTGAAGATCATGGCCGGATTCTGCAAAAGGTCGGGGCCGATAAGGTCATCTACCCTGACAGGGACATCTCCGATAAACTCGCCATGTCTCTGACCAGTCCCAATGTGTTGGAGTACATTCCGCTGGCGGAGGATTATTCCATCACAGAGGCGGCTGCCCCCGAACACTTCATCGGGAGCACTCTGATGGATCTGGACCTGAGAAAAAAATGCCGAGTCAATGTAGTGGCGATCAAGGACGTCATATCGGATCAATTCGTTGTGGTTCCGCCTGCGGATTATGTGATCAAGGACAGCGATCTGCTGATCCTGATCGGTAAAACGGAGGATGTCGAGAGCCTGCTGAACAAAAAATAGGCCGCTCAATGCAAAGCGGTTGTCTTCGCCTGCGGAACATGTTAAAAAATATGGCCTGTTAAGCAGCAAGGTGAGCGGCAATGCGCGATAATCCGACAGAGACGGCCGAGCAGCAGGAGGCCGATGCCTTTTACATGCGCAAAGCCATGGAGGAGGCCCATGCCGCCGAAACTTTGGGAGAGGTGCCCATCGGCGCGGTAATCGTGCACCAGGGGCGGATCATCGGCCGCGGCTTCAACCGCCGCGAGACCAGCAACGATCCAACCACTCACGCCGAAATGGTGGCGATCCGTGAAGCCGCCGCGCACCTGGACTCTTGGCGGCTGCTCGATACCACCCTGTATGTGACCCTCGAACCCTGCACTATGTGCATGGGGGCGATCATTCTGGCGCGCATCCCCCGGCTGGTTTATGCCTGCCGCGATCCCCGGGCCGGTGCGGTCGGGTCCATCTACGATTTTTCCCGGGACGAGCGCTTCAATCACCGGGTCGCAGTGACCGAAGGGGTGCTGCAGGAAGAGTGCAGCGCACTGCTGAGCGGATTTTTCCGCAAGCTGCGCGAGCAGAAGCGGAAACTTAAGACCGAGAATTGATTTCTTCGAAAATATCCCCTTGCGGAGGGGTGTCCGAGAGGTCGAAGGTGACAGACTCGAAATCTGTTGTACCGCAAGGTACCGTGGGTTCGAATCCCACCCCCTCCGCCACATTTTTTTCATGGAGAGTCGGGACTGACTTTCCCTGAAAGTTTCATAAGCAAGAAGGCCGCTTTCGTAGAGACGAAGGCGGCCTTCTTGCTATTGACTCAAAAGCTTTTCCCGAAACAGCTCACGATGCCCCGTGAGTCCCTCCCGGCAAGGTTCACAAAAGGCTTAAGCTTGCCCCCGAACAGAAGACTGGGGACAGAAAAGAATTGAAATTGTGTTTTTTCAAGTATAGTATGTCGATATTAAGTCGACATACTATGTGTGAATAAACACTTTCTTGTTTTGGGATTATGATCGAAGACCTGCGCCGAGCTATTCCCTTTGAGGAATTCGATTACCAGGCCCTGATGGGAGCCTTGGACGGCTATGCCCGGCCCCGCGACAAGGTGACCGACCTGCTGGCCAAAGGTACTATTATCCGGATCAAAAAGGGGCTGTACATCTTTGGCGAAAAATGGCGTCGCAAGCCATATTCGCGAGAGATCCTCGCCAACCTTATCTACGGCCCCTCCTGTGTTTCTCTCGATTACGCCCTGCATTACCATGGCCTGATTCCCGAAAGGGTCGAGGCGGTCACCTCGGTGACGCCCAAGCGCGGTGCGCGTTTCTCCACTCCCGTCGGGCTCTTTCTCTACAACTGTGTTCCTAAGGCGGGTTTCTCTGTCGGACTCGGACGAATCGAACTTGAAGATGGTCGGGCTTTCCTGATCGCCTCTCCGGAAAAGGCCCTGGCGGATAAGCTCCGGCAGGAGCGGGGCCTGGGGATCAGGAGCCAGAAGGAGTGTCTGGCCTACCTGGTGGATGATCTGCGGGTCGAGGAAGCGGCTCTGGGCGATCTGGATGCCGGGCTGCTCGATAAGCTTTCAAAGGCGTACCATTCGCCGAGGATCGCCTTGCTGGCCGGTTTGGTGCGGCGGCTGGCCCGGAGGAAGGACTAGTCCATGCGCGAAGCTCTGCCAGAAATGCTGTCCCGATACGATTGCCAGCGGGTTGAAGATACCACCCGAGCCTTGCGGGAAATCCTTCAGGAACTGGCCCTGCTCGGCCTGTGGCGGGCCAAGTTCTTCGAGAAGGCCGCTTTTTACGGCGGCACCGCCCTGCGCATTCTCTACGGCCTCGACCGCTTCTCGGAAGACCTCGACTTCTCCCTTCTGCAGCCGATGCCCGATTTCGAACTGGAGCGTTACAGCAGGGCGCTGGAGCGGGAGCTGGCGGCCTTCGGCTTTGAGGTACAGGTGGAACAAAAGGGGAAAGCGGTTGAGACAGCGGTGCAATCGGCCTTTTTGAAGGCTAACACTGCCAACGAACTTTTGGTCATCCAGACTGGTGAGCATATCCTGCGGCAGATTCCGTCCGGGCAGGTCACACGGATCAAAATCGAGGTCGACACCGACCCTCCACCGGGATTCACCACGGAGAACCGCTTTCTCTTGCTGCCGATCCCTTTCAGCGTCCGAAGCTACCGTCTGCCTGACCTGCTCGCTGGGAAAATGCATGCGGTGCTCTGCCGCCGGTGGAAGAATCGGGTGAAGGGGCGCGACTGGTACGACCTGGTCTGGTACTGCGCCCGCCACCCGGAGCTTCACTTGGCGCACCTGGAGGAGCGGATGCGCCAGAGTGGTCATTGGGAAGGGACGAGACGGCTCACTCCCGAAGATTTTCAGGACTTAATCATACAAGCCATTGATCGCCTTGATGTCAAGCAGGCTCGGGATGAGGTACTGCCATTCGTCCGGAATCCGGAAGCCCTGGACATCTGGTCGCGGGAGTTCTTTCTTGATGTGGTCCGGAGGATTCGGTTTACATAGATATCAAGCCGTTATGCAGTGGTGATTAACTCTCAACTCTGACACAGAGCCGTTTTGATGAATCGGGTGGTGCAGCTTATGACTCCGTTATTGAAAACCATACTTTCCAAACTGCTGATCGCGGTTTTACTGCTTTTGCCGTTCCCTGTTATGGCGAAGAGTGACGGACAAAAGCCAAAAGCACCCTCCATCGGTCTGGCGCTGGGGTCTGGTGGGGCCGGCGGACTGGCTCATATTGCCATGCTGCAGGTCTTCGATGACCTGAAATTGAAACCTGATCAGATTGTCGGAACCAGCATTGGCGCTGTGATTGGCGTCCTCTACGCTGCGGGGCTCAGCGCGGCAGAAATCCATAACATCTTTGATGAATTCGGGGGCTCCAGCCTGGATGCCCTTTCCCGCCTGGCGCTTTCGGATGCCGAACTGAATCTCAGTGACATTTTTACGGTCGATATAGAAAACGGAGGGCTGATTGACTCAAGTGCCTTTCTTGATTTTCTTGCCGGCAAAATAGACGCGCGCACCTTTAAGGATCTGACCGTTCCGATTAAAGTCGTTGCGACCGACTACTGGACCGCAGAAACAGTTGTCCTGGACGAGGGTGACCTGTTTGCTGCCATAAAGGCGAGTATCGCCGTGCCAGGACTCTTTTCGCCGGTTCGCCGGGCAGAGCGGCTGCTGATCGATGGCGGGACCTCCAACCCGCTGCCCTTTAATCTGCTCAGTGACCGCTACGATCTGGTCGTTGCTGTCGATGTGACCGGCTCGCGCGCACCCGGCGATGAGACGGAGATCGATTTAACAGACGTGTTTTTCAAAACCTTCGAAATCATGCAGCAATCCATTATCTCGGCACGAATGGAGCACCACAGGCCGGATATTTACATCAAACCCGATACCCGCAATATTCGCCTGCTGCATTTCAATCGCATCAAGACCATCACCGAACAGGCAAAGCCCGCTGCGGAGGAGTTGAAAAAGCAGCTTTCCGATTTCCTGGGGGATGAAATGAGAGGTTCCCCGAAAAACTCCCCATCTTATCGAACTGAGAGATCTTCATAAACACCTATATATTGCGCCAGAGCCATGTTTCTCACGGGACACTTAGTAAAGTCGTCGGAACGCGGAGGCTTTGATAACGGCGATCACATCGGCGCCGGGGGTTAGACCAAGGTCGCGAACCGCATCGGCGACCACCTGCGAGACGAGGATCTGGCCGCCGCAGTCGAGCTCGACGCCGATGCGGTTACCCGCCTCGAACAGCTCCTTGACCCGGCAGGCGATCAGGTTGCGGGCGCTGGTGGCTTCAGGGTGGCGTTTGAACAGGGTGATGTCTTTCGATGAAAGCTCGAACATCCCCTCTGGCTCCAAAGAGCCGTCGGAGAGGATCAGTTCACGGTCTCCCCAGCGATAGACGAACAGCCCGTCGTCAGGGCGCGGTTCGCGCAACTCCATAAGGTTGATGTAGCCGACCTGACTTGTGCTCATGCGGTTGCGCGCGAGGCCCTCCGCGGTGGTGCGGGCCTGGGGACGGCCGTGGGCGAACTCGATGACCTGATCGGCCATCAGGCGCATTTCGTTGAGGGAGTGACTGATGAACAACTGGGGAATGTCGAAGCGGGCGAAGACATCCTGGAGATAGGGGATGATCTGATACTTGAGTTTTTCATCGAGTCCGCTCATCGGTTCGTCAAGCAGAATCAGGCGCGGGCAGGACAAAACCGTGCGCCCAAGGGCCACTCGCTGTCGCTCGCCGCCTGAAAGACTCTCCACATCGCGGTCCAGCAGCGGTGCCAGACCCAGTACTTCAATCAACTCATCGGGATCGATGCGACGCTGTGGCGGTGCAAGGCGGCGGTAGCCGTAAAGCAGATTGCGTCGCACGCCCAGATGGGGAAAGAGGTGCGCGTGTTGAAATACCACGCCGATGCGCCTTTTTTCCGGAGCGAGATCGGTTTTGGACTGGCCGTCGTACAGGATGTCGCCATCGAGACGGATCCAGCCGCGATCAGGGCTGAGCAGACCGGCAATCACATGCATCAGGGTCGATTTGCCACTGCCCGAAGGGCCGAAGATGCCGATGCGGCGCCCCTCTATGGAAAAATCAGCATCAAGCGTAAAATCTCCCAGCTTTTTTGTCACTGATACATCGAGCCGCATCATTTACTCCTTGCGGCCAAAGCGTTTGACCAGCCCTTCATTGAGCATCAGGACCGCAAAAGCCAGAACAATCGATACGGCACACAGCGCCAGCGCCATGCGATCGCCTCCGGGGGTGCTGGTGTAGTCGTAGATCGCCAGCGGAATGGTCTGGGTCACGCCGGGAATATTGCCGGCGATGATGATGGTGGCCCCGAACTCGCCAAGGCTGCGGGCGAACATCAGCGAAGCGCCGGCCAGGATGGCACGCCCCGACAGGGGCAGGATTACCGTTAGCAGGGTGTCGTGGCGACGCGCCCCGAGGGTGCGGGAAGCCTGGATCAGGCGCGGATCGATGTTTTCCATCCCCAGGCGGATCGCCCGCACCAGAAGAGGAAAGCCTACAACCATCGAGGCGATCACGGCCGCCTTCCAGGTAAAGATAATCCGGATCCCCAGATCCGCCAGCAGTCTCCCCAGCGAGCTGTTGTTCCCCAGCAGAAGAAGCAGCAGATAGCCCACCACGACCGGCGGCAGCACCAGCGGCAGGTTGACCAGTCCGTCGAACAGAGCTTTGCCCCGCATGCGTGTGAAGACCAGCAGATAGGCTGCGGCAAAGCCGAAGGGGAGTGAAAGCAGGGTGGCCGTGGTCGCAACGCGGGCCGAGAGAGCGATGGCCTGCCAGTCGGCTGCGGACAGATCAAGCATAGCTATTCCCGTGCACCCTCTGGATCGGGCACAATGAATCCGTGTTCATGCAGGATCGCGCGGGCAACCTCTGATCGAAGAAAATCGAAAAAATCGAGGGCGAAGGGGGTGCTCTCCCCTTGGGTCGTCAAGCCCGCGGGGTAGATGATCTCGTCGTGCAGATCGGAGGAAACTGTGAAGAGGACTCTGGCCCTCTGGGCCAGCCGGGCGTCGGTGGCGTAGACAAAGGCACCGTCCACCTCTCCGCGGTCCGCCAGAATCAGCGCCTGGCGCACATCTTTGGCGGCAACCAGTTTGGGGCGCAATTGGTTGAGGATCTCTGCGCTCCTCAGCGCCTGCTCAGCATATTGGCCGGCCGGTGCGGTGGTCGGTCCCGCCAGGGCGATGCGTTTCGCCTGGACAAGGTCTTTGGGGTTTTCGATCGGCAAATCGCTGGTTGATACAAAAACAAGACGATTACGAACCAGAATGTAGATGCTGTCCCTGACGATGGTTCCACGGGCGGCCAGGTAGTCCATCCAGCGTGGATTGGCCGAAATGAACAAATCGGCGGGCGCCCCCTGCTCGATCTGCTTGGCGAGAGTGCCGGAGGGAGCGAAGTTCAAAAGGAAGCGAGCATCGGGATTGTCACGTTTGAATCTCGCGGCCAGGTCGCGTACCGCGTCGGTCATGCTTGCGGCGGCGGACAGATTGATTTCGTAGGGGGTCGCTGCAACCGATGAAGTCAGCTGCACAAACAGCAGTGCGGCCATTAAAAACAGGCGCATGAGAATGTCCTTTCGTCTGGAAGGGCAGAAACTCAAGGGCCGTCATGGCCTGGGGAGGGAGTGTCGCCGGCATCGTTGACGCGAAGCATCCCGGAAGGCATTCACCTTTTATGCTGACACGATGGGGGTTTTTCTGTCAAAGCAAAAAGAAAAGGAACTCCTTGCCCAAAATGAAATATTACTGTGACGACGGTATTCTGCCCGAGATCTGTTACACTTGTTCGGAAAGAGTGCTGATTGAAAAGGAGTCTGGTATGAAAAAGCTTCTGTTTTTGTTGATTATTGTACTGGTTTTCCCCCTGGTTGTGGCGGCGCAGGAATTTGAACTGCGTCCCGGTCTGAGCGTCAATCTGCCGGAGACGCCTGCGTTCTGGAAGGTTGATACCGAAGCGCCTGCAGATCTGCTGGCACATATGATCGAACACCTGCGGGAAGATGCGGCACGCAACGAGCAGGCTCCCACTTATGAACAGTTGCTGGCGGCGGCTCAGAAACGGCTTGAAATGAATGACCTTTTCGTATTCAATCCCGAGTCCGGCGCGCACCTGCTGATCAGCTTCTCACCTTTGGGGGACAATGAGTCTCCGCCGTCTGAGCGCGCCATCGAACTTTCGGCCCAATACGCTGCCGAAGGTGTCGTGGATGAAGGATGGGAGGATGTGACGGTGCGCCGGCATGCAGCGCAAATCGACGGGGCCCGCAGCGCACAGCGCTTCGAGATCGATTATCGCCACGAACAAGAGCAGGGCCGCTTCATGGGCGTGGTGGGATTTGCGCCGCCATACTGGTTCTGGCTTTATGCCAATGATCATCTCGCCGATCCCGATGACCGCGAGGTGCTGGACAGCCTGCTGCGTCAAATCCGGATACAGGCAGGAGAGAAACCTTAATTAAATAAGAAGCAGCAGGCTGATGGCCATCACCATCATGCCGCACATCAGTCCGTACAGGGCATGGTGGTGGCGGCCGTATTCATGGGCGCCCGGCAGGAGCTCATCGAAGGAGATAAAGACCATGATGCCGGCCACTGCAGCGAACAGTACGCCGAAAATCACATCGCTCATGAAGGGGTAAAGCAGGAAATATCCCAGCAGTGCGCCGGCCGGTTCAGAGAGCCCCGACAGAAACGAAAGCTGAAAAGCGCGCAGGCGACTGCCGGTGGCATAAAAAACCGGGATCGAAACCGCGATTCCTTCCGGAATGTTGTGCAGCGCCACCGCAACCGCTACCGGAAGCCCCAAAGTAGGGTCGCGCAATGCCACGGTAAAAGTGGCCAGTCCTTCAGGGAAATTGTGAATGGCAATGGCCAGCGCTGAGAGCACCCCCATGCGCAGCAGGTGCTCGTCCGCAGGGCCGCTGCCGCCGCGAATCTCCTCCAGGCGGTGAGCCTCATGAGGGTTTTCGTGGCTGGGAACCATCTTGTCGATCAGCCCGATCAGCAACATCCCGCCGAAAAATGCGCCCACCGTGGCCCAGGAGCCCGCGCGTACCCCCAGGCTGTCCACCAGCGGTGCTTTCGCCTTGAAAAAGATTTCCACAAACGAGACATAGATCATGACCCCCGCGGAGAATCCCAGGGCAATGGCCAGCATGCGGGTATTGGTTTTTTTTGCCAGAAAGGCCGTTGCGCTGCCGATGCCTGTGGCCAGGCCGGCCAGCAGCGTCAAGCTGAAAGCCCATAATACGTTCTGTTCAAACATTTAAATTTACCTGCCTTGTTCTGTATTGGTGTCATACAGATTTTTCTATTTTTCGCGTATTCAGATCGCAGTAACTGGAAAAACTGCGCGGATGCGCTATTATTAACCGCATTGTCAGTGGATTGCAAAAGATGTCTTTACGCAGGCCATGATACCCGAATCCCGGTCGGCAAGGGGGTGAGACCTATCGGTATTTGACCGGGAGAAATTTTTCAAATGGTTGATTTAAACAAGGGAGGCTGAAGATGCATTGGGGGAAATATTTCTGCTTTTTTGTTATGGGCGCGCTGTTTTTAACAGGTTCCTCATCCGAGACCTGGGGGGAAAACGCCAAGCCGAGCCAGGCCACCGAAACCTGCCTGGCCTGCCATCGCGCGGTGACTCCGGGGATCGTTTCCGACTGGGAGAACAGCTACCATTCCAAGAGTACGCCGACTGCGGCGCTGGAGAAATCCAAGCGTGAACGGCGTATGTCCGCGACACAGGTTCCTGAACAATTCTCCGGTCATGTGGTTGGTTGCGCCGAGTGCCACACTGCGAATCCGGACGCCCATCCGGATACCTTCGACCATAACGGCTTCAAGGTGCACACCGTCGTCACTCCTGCCGACTGCGCGATCTGTCATCCCACCGAGGTTGACGAGTACAGTCATAACATCATGGCCCAGGCTTATGGCAACCTGAACCACAATCCGGTCTATCACGACCTCGTGGAGATGAGCATCGGCACCCAGAAATTTTCCGACGGCGAGTTGTCGGTGGAACCGCCCAATATCGACACCGAGAGCGATGCCTGCAATTACTGCCACGGTACGGTGGTGGAATTCCAGGGGCTGGAGGAACGTTCGACCGGCATGGGCACCATGTCTCTGCCCACTTATTCCGGCTGGCCCAATCAGGGTGTCGGGCGCATCAATCCTGACGGCACTAAAGGCAGCTGCGCCGCCTGCCATACGCGCCATCATTTCTCTATCGAAATGGCACGCAAGCCCTATACCTGCGGTGAATGCCATAAGGGACCTGACGTACCGGCCTACAAAGTGTACAAGGTGAGCAAGCACGGCAATATTTTCAGCTCGCATTGGAAAGACTGGGATTTCAAGGCAGTGCCCTGGGTCGCCGGTGAAGATTTCACGGCACCGACCTGCGCCACCTGCCATGCCTCGCTGGTGGTTTCACCGACCGGAGAAGTGATCAGCGAGCGCACCCATCAGTTCAATGACCGCCTCGCGTGGCGCATCTTCGGGCTGCCTTACGCTCATGCCCATCCAAAAGATGCCGATACCACCAAGATCAAGAACGCGGACGGGTTGCCCCTGCCGACTGCCCTGGACGGGACTCCCGCCTCGGATTATCTGATCGATGAAAAAGAGCAGGCCAAGCGCCGTGCGACCATGAAGCGGGTTTGTCTGGCCTGCCACAGCGAGGGGTGGACCGACGGGCATTTCGAGCGCTTTGAAAATACGATTCAGGTCATGAACGAGAAAACGCTGACTTCTACCGGCATTCTTCTGGACGCCTACAACAGTGGGGCAGCCAAAGGGCTGGCTGACAACGATAGCCTGTTCAATGAAGCGCTCGAGAAAAAATGGGTGGAAACCTGGCTGTTCTACGCCAATTCCACTCGCTTCAGCTCGGCTATGGCCGGTGCCGATTACGGCGTCTTTGCCAACGGCCGCTGGTATATGAACAAGACGATCGCCGAGATGGCCGATTGGCTTGAAATGCTGAAGGAAGTTCACGACGGCGACGAGGATTGAAAGAGCGCAACGTCAGTAAATTTTATAAGTGATATGATGCCCGGCCATCTTTTAGGCCGGGCTTTTTAACATCAAGGTTGAGGGAACTGCTTGCTGTATTGTTCCTCCTGCTGGGGACTGCCGATCAGAATCAGTTTCATTCCCCTTTCGAGGCGGGTTTCGGGCGGCGGAACGACTAGAGGATCCTGCCCGTTTTCTGTTTCAAGAGCGACGACGGAGCAGCCGGTGCGCGGGCGGATGCGGGATTCCGCGATGGTCAGTCCGGCCAGCTGCGCCGGCAGCGGGCGGCGAAAGACATTGATTCCTTCGGTTAGAAAAGCCGATACTTTCGATTCAATGATGTTGAACAGGATGTTGGCGCCGACCGAAGCATTGGAGACTACGAAATCGGCTCCTGCGGCGTAGAGCTGTGGTACCGACTCATCGAGGTTGGCGCGGGCCACGATGCGGATGTGGGACTGGGTGTGGCGAGCAGCCAGAGTCAGGAAGATGTTGGTGCTGTCGTCGTTGGTGGTAACGATCAGCCCGCGGGCATTGTCGATGCCGGCCTGTTTGAGAACGTTGCGCCCTGTGGCATCCGCCTGGATCGCCACATGCTCTTCGCAGTCAGGGTTTTCGCATTGATCGATCAGGATGAAAGGCACGGGTTTGCGGTCGAGGAAACGTGCGGCGGCGCAACCGATGCGACCATGACCGAGGATGAAAACCAGGTCGTCCTCCGCCTGTTCGCCGGTCAGTTCTTCCAGCGCCGTCAGTTGTTCTCGGGTTCCCGCCAGCACGATCAGTGATTTTTCGTCGAGGCGGGTGTCGGCATCGGGAACGGTGAATGTGCCGCGCTCCCATACGCCGATTACTGCCAGCCCGGTGCGTTGGCGCACCTGTGCTTCCGCCAGGGTCTGGCCGGCGAAAGGTGTTGCGTGAACCGGGATTTCAGCGATGCGAAGGCTGCCGAAGCTGTCCAGGATATGCGCCATTGCACCCTGGGTGGTGGCGCGCGAGGCGAGGTAGCGACCGAGAATCCTGTAGAGCGGGACAACCTGGTTGGCACCGGCCAGGCGCAGCAGGTCGGCATGAGTGGCTTCGGCCGCCAGGGCAACGATCGGTGTGTTGCAGAACGCGCGAACGCTCAGGCATAGATCTGCGTTTTGGGGGTCGCTGAGGTTGGCAACAATGTAGCGGGCCTGCTGGGCGCGTACCGCCTTGAGGACGCGGCGGTCGGTGGGCGCTCCGCATACCACCTGCAGCCCTTCGTCTTCCTCAAGACGTACGGCCTCCTGATAATCAGGAGTGACGATGGTGAAAGAAATGTCGCGGGTGCGCAGTTTGCGCAGCAGGGCGCGGGTGACCGTGTCCAGGCCGAAGATCAGCACGTGGCTCGAGGTGTCCGGCGGTAGTTCGTGGGTCGGACGGTAGCGCAGCCTGTGCTCGATCCAGGGAGCCAGAAAGAGGCTGATCAGGCTGAAGGGTAAAATGATCAGCAACAGGATGACGCCGGTCAGGGTGACGATCATGGCGAAGATAAAGCCCGCGTCGCTGTGAAAGGTAATATCCCCGAACCCCAGGGTGGTCATGACGGTGATGGTCCAGTAAATGCCGGCCACGAAGGAATACTCACGCCCTTCCAGGTGCAGCATGAAATATTGGAACAAGGCGGCATAAACGAAAATTACAGCGATCAGGAAAACAAAATAAAAGATCAGGTACTTCAGATTCTGGCGGGCGCGGCCACGTAGAAAATAGGCGAGTTCGGCGGCAATGGTTTTCATGGGGCGTCCTCTGTTCCATTGGGGGGGCATAGGTACGGGAAAACTATGCCGGAGCGCATTGAGGGCGTCAACCTTTGGTGGATATAACCAGTTGACTCGGTCGCAGATTGCGCTAATCTAAAAATAAAAATACGAGAAAGGGAGATTGCTCCATGGCTGAAAACGATTGCACCAATCCCGAAGAACATTGTGAATTGCACGCCTGCCAGTTGCAGTTCAAGGACAGAAATCCCGAAATTGACAAGATCTTTGAAGATCCGCGTTATGCCTGCGCCAACTGTGGTGTGAAGGTGCATAACGCTGAAAACGTCTGCATTCCCAAACCTCTCTAAGTTCTCCTGCCACCCGCATCTTGGAAAACCTGCCACGGGGCGCTTTGAATGACAGAGCGCTCCGTTTTTTTGTGCATTTCCTTCAAAAAATATTTGGGACCCTTGACACCGGAAGCGAATTCGGATAAGTAATGGTCCGACCAAAAAGGGAGATTTGAGAAATAATTTTTCTATAATTTGCCTAAAAAGCGCTTCGTGTAATTTTTTATCAAGAAAAAGGTACGACCTTTATGGAAGAAAAACAGACAAAAAAAGACATGCGCAAGCATACTCTTCAGTTCTCTCCGGCCAAGGTGGGTCGTGCCGGAGAGGACGTGGCGCTTCAGATCGAGGCCGCCATCGTGGGGGGACAGATCGCTCCCGGGGAGGGGCTTCCCAGCGAGCGTGAGCTGCAGAATCAGTTCCGCACCGGGCGCGGTGTGATTCGCGAGGCGCTGCGGGCGTTGAAGCAGAAAGGGCTGATCGAGATCCGCAAAGGCGCGCGCGGCGGTGCCTACGTCAAGCAGATCGAGGTGGGACAGGTCAGCGAATCCCTGGCGCTGTTTCTAAAGCAGAACCATATCAGCCCCGAGCACCTGATCGAGTTTCGCGAGAGCATTGATCGCACCATTACCACTCTGGCCATTGCGCGGGCAACGCAGGAAGAGAAAACCGCGCTGGTTCATGGAGCGGCGCGTCTGCGGCAGTTTCTCGAGGTGGACGAGCCGGATATGAATGCTCTGAGCGAAATGGACCGAGAGCTCAACATCCGCCTGGCGCGCATGACCGGCAATCCCATTTTCGAATGGGTGATGCAGGCTATCCAGTTGGGATTCAGTTCCAACGACTATGCCCTGTATCAGGATCGCGACTATCGGGAGAAAACCATTGCCAATTGGAATGAGACGGCGCATGAAATCGCCGCTGGCGAGCCGTTGCGGGCTCTGTCATTCATTGGCAATCATTATGTCCTGCTGCAGCGCTGCGTGCAGGAGCGGAGAGAATCTCAAGAACGTGAAAAAAGGTCCCGGGAGGCCGGGTCGGAATAAAGAGCGTCTGAAACCGAGTGAACAGAGGAGAGCACATTATGGCGACACAACAATATGACTACATCATCGTGGGCGGCGGCTCCGCCGGCAGCGTTCTGGCCAACCGCCTCAGCGCCAACCCTGACAACAAGGTGCTGGTGCTGGAAGCCGGTCCCCCTGATTACAAGATGGACTTCCGCATTCACATGCCGGCGGCTCTGACCTACCCGCTGCAGGGCAAAACCTACAACTGGTGGTATGAGTCCGACCCCGAACCCCATATGCACAACCGCCGCATCTACCAGCCGCGCGGCAAGGTGCTGGGCGGCTCGAGCTGCATCAACGGCATGATCTACATTCGCGGCAACGCCATGGATTATGAGAAGTGGGGAAAAAACGAAGGGCTTGAAAAATGGGATTACGCCCATTGCCTTCCCTATTTCCGCAAGTTCGAGACGCGGCTCAAGGGGGCCGATGAGTATCACGGCTCCAACGGACCTCTCTATCTGACCACGCCCCGTTGCGAAAATCCCCTGTTTGACGCCTTTTTCAAAGCCGCCGAGCAGGCAGGCTACCCCCTGACAGAGGATGTCAACGGCTACCAGCAGGAGGGGATGAGCCCGTTTGACGCCACCATCTACCGTGGGCGCCGCTGGAATGCGGCCCGCGCCTATGTACACCCGGTGAAAAAGCGCGAGAACCTCACCATCCACTGTCGCAGCCTGGCGACCCGTATCCTGTTCGAGGGCAACAAGGCGGTGGGGGTGGCCTACACCAAGGGCAGCAAGAATGAGAAGGCCTACGGCGGCGAGATCATCTGCTGCGGCGGGGCGATCAATTCCCCGCAACTGCTGCAGCTCTCCGGCATCGGCAACGGTGGGGAGCTGAAAAAACTCGGCATCGACGTGGTGCAGGATCTGCCCGGTGTCGGTGAAAACCTGCAGGATCACCTCGAACTCTACGTGCAGTATGCCTGCCGCCAGCCGGTCAGCATGTACCCGGCGCTTAAATGGTACAACCAGCCCAAGATCGGCTTCGACTGGCTGTTCAAGCGTAAAGGCGCGGCAGCCACCAATCATTTCGAGGCCGGCGGCTTTATCCGCGGCAATGACAAGGTTGAATATCCCAACCTGCAGTTCCATTTCCTGCCGATCGCGATCCGCTACGACGGTTCGGCGCCCAAGCAGGGGCATGGTTTCCAGCTGCATGTGGGACCGATGAACTCGGATGTGCGCGGTCACGTCAAGATCAAATCCGCCGATCCCAAGCAGTACCCCAGCATCCTGTTCAATTATCTCTCCACCGAGCAGGAGCGGCGCGAGTGGGTCGAGGCGATCCGCTGCTCGCGCAATATCATCGAGCAGCCGGCCTTCGATGCGCTGCGTGGCGCCGAGCTTGCGCCGGGTAAAGAGGCGCAGACGGACGAGGAGATCCTCGATTTCGTGGCCCGCGAAGGGGAGAGCGCCTACCACCCCAGCTGTACCTGCAAGATGGGTTACGACAAGCAGGCAGTGGTCGATGCCGACCTCAGGGTGCATGGCGTGGAAAACCTGCGGGTGGTGGATGCCTCCGTCATGCCGAGCATCACCAACGGCAATATCTATGCTCCGGTCATGATGATTGCGGAAAAAGCTGCCGATACCATTCTCGGCAATGCGCTGGAGGAGCCGTCCAAGGCCGGATTCTACCGCTATGACCGCAAAAAATCAGGAGCCAGTAAAAAGTGATTGAAAAACGTATGTACATCGATGGGCAATGGGTTGATGCACGCTCGGGAAAAACGCGCTCCATCATCAACCCTGCCAATCAGGAAGTGATCGCCGAGGTGGCCGAAGGGGGGCGCGAGGATTCCCGCGCCGCCATTGCCGCCGCCCGCCGCGCCTTTGACCGGGGCGAGTGGCCGCGGACGCCGGCCAGCGAACGGGGCGCGCTGGTGTATCGCCTCGGCGAACTGGTGGCGCGGGAACGCGAGGAGCTGGCGCGCCTTGAAACCCTCGATACCGGCAAGACCCTTGAAGAGAGCCGCTGGGACATGGACGATATTGCCGGCATCTTCAAGTATTACGGCGGTCTGGCTGACAAGGACGGTGGCGAGAGCATCGCTTCGCCGATGCCTGATACCGCCAGCACCCTGGTGCGTGAGCCGGTCGGCGTCTGTGGGCAGATCTCCCCCTGGAACTACCCGCTACTGCAGGCGTCGTGGAAGATGGCGCCCGCGCTGGCTGCCGGCTGCACTCTCGTCATGAAGCCGAGCGAGATCACTCCGCTGACGACGCTCAAAATTACCGAACTGGCCCAGGAGGCGGGGTTTCCTGCCGGTGTGGTCAACACGGTGCTGGGTGAAGGCGCCCAGGTAGGGGCCGAACTGGCGGAAAGCCCCCATGTCGACCTGATCAGCTTTACCGGAGGCATCGCGACCGGCAAGCAGATCATGCGCGCTGCTGCCGGTAATGTGAAAAAGGTGGCACTGGAACTGGGGGGCAAGAATCCCAACATCATCTTTGCCGATGCGGATTTCGATACCGCCCTTGATTATGTGCTCAACGGCGTCTTCTTCCATGCCGGGCAGATCTGCTCCGCAGGCGCACGCGTCATGGTGGAAGAGCCGCTGCACGACCGCCTGGTGGAAGCCCTGGCGCAGCGCATACCGCGCATCGTCGTGGGCGATGGTTTCAATCCCGACAGCCGCATGGGGCCGCTGATTTCCGCCGAGCATCGCGACAAGGTCGAACGTTATGTGGAAATCGCCCGACAGGAAGGGGCGCAGCTGGTGCTCGGCGGGCGCCGCCCCGAGGCGGATCACCTGCAGGACGGCTTCTATTATGAACCGACCCTGTTCACCGGCTGCAGCAACGATATGAAGATCGTGCAGGAGGAGGTGTTCGGGCCGGTCATCACCATCGAAAAATTCTCGACTGAGGATGAGGCGGTGGAGCGCGCCAACAGCACCATCTACGGCCTGTCGGCCGGTTTCTGGACCCGCGACCCGGACCGCATTCAGCGCATGAGCCGGGCGCTGCGCTTCGGCACCGTGTGGGTCAACGATTTCAACGTCTATTTTACGCAGGCCCCCTGGGGGGGCTACAAGCAATCCGGCCTCGGCCGGGAACTGGGGAAGATGGGCCTCGAGGAGTACACCGAGGTCAAGCATGTCTACCAGAATTTCAACGCGAAACCCTTGAACTGGTTCGGAGCCTGAGCAGGCTTGCGCCCCGGGTTTTCCCCGCCCGGCGGCCGCGTTGCGACAGGCTCTCGAACATGAATTGGTAAGGAGTACCGATGAAGAATTGTTTTTCTCGCAGGATGTTTGTGATCTTAGCCCTTGTCTTGAGCTTGGCCGCCGGCCCCGCTGCGGCCGCCGATGAGGTGCGCTTCGCCAGCGTCAGCTGGACCGGCGTGACCGTCAAGACGGAGATCGGTGTACGGATTCTGAAGGCTCTGGGATACGACGCCTCCAACACCATGGTGTCCGTGCCGATTGCCTACAAGGCGATGGAGATGAACGACGCCGATATCTTTCTCGGCAACTGGATGCCCTCCATGGCCACAGTCGCGAATAAATTTTTCGAGCGCGGCACAGTGGTCAAGTATGTCGCCAACATGCCGGGCGCCAAATACACCCTGGCGGCACCATCCTACGTTGTGGAAGGCGGCCTGAAGGATTTCTCCGACATTGCCCGCTACGCCGACAAGCTTGATCACAAGATCTACGGTATCGAGGAGGGCAACGACGGCAACAAAGTGATCGAGCAGATGATCGAGCAGGATATGTTCGGCCTCGGCGACTTCGAGTTGATCCCTTCAAGTGAAGCGGGGATGCTGGCCCAGGTGAAGGCTTTCACCCAGCAGGGGAAGTGGGTCGTCTTTCTGGGCTGGGCGCCGCACTACATGAATGAAATCATCGATATGAAGTACCTCACCGGCAGCACAGCGGAAACCTTCGGCGATGATGACGGTACCGCCACGGTCTATACCAATATCCGCAAGGGATTCGACAAGGAAAATCCCAATGTCGCTCACTTCCTGAAGCAGTTTATCTTCCCGGTCCCGATGATGAACGAAATCATGGCCATGCTGCATGAAAACGACAATCTCAAACCTTATCAGGCCGGCATGCACTGGGTCTCTCAGCATCCAGAGATCTATCGCGGATGGCTCGAAGGTGTAAAGACTGTGGAAGGAAACCCGGCGTTGCCCGCTTTTGAGCGCTATCTCGAAAAAGAGGGCCCTTTCGCAGAGTTGTAAGACCGCAGAATAGGCGGACGAATCTTCGCCCCCAGGTTTTGAATTGTCTTTGAATTAATTTTTTAAAGCAGCAGGAGAATTGTGATGTTCCACAATGCTAATTCGCGTTATTTCATGATCCTTTTCACGGCCCTGAGCCTTTTTCTGACACCCGCCCTGGCAATGGCCGATATTAATCTGTACCAGCGCAGCGGAGCTTCCCTCGATTTCGGACTCAACCTCGGCGCCGGCGTGTTCAGCGCCGACGGCACCAATTTCGGCGGCAACACGAACGAGGAAAATACCGGCTGGTCCGAGTATTACGTTATGCCGGTTCTCAAGGGTTCCTATGATACCGGCCATGCCGGCATGTTCTACGGTGAATTTGCCTATGCGGGTGCCCGTACCCTGGGAGACGGGGATGTGGCCAATTTCACCGACGGCGATTCCAAGGGCTGGGAGTCCGAGCGCGCCTATGTCGGTTGGCGTTCAGGCAGCCTGTTTCAATCCCTGGGGGAAGATGTCATTGATATCTCCGTCGGGGAGCAGGATTTTTCCATCGGCGACGGCTTCCTGATCATGGACGGCCAGTTCGATTACACGGACGGCGCCTACTGGCTTGCGCCGCATAGCTCCTTCGACCAGGCGGTGGTAGTCAATATCAACACCCAGCCGGTGCGCGGCGATCTGTTCTATCTCAAATCCGATGCGGACCAGGGCGATACGGAACTTTACGGGATTAATGTTGAGCATGTAAACGAGACCCTGGGAACCATCGGGGCAAGCTATTTCAGGATCACAGACTCAGACTTCAGCAACCGCGATGGAATGGATGTCTACAGTGTGCGCGGACAGGGGACGCCTTTTGCCAACCTGGGCGCCGCAGACCTGTTTCTGGCCGGCGAGTATGTCTATCAGGGCGGCGGTGACGATCTGGATGTCGATGCTCACGGCTGGTACGGTGAGGCAGGGTACACCTTCTCCAACTGCCCCTGGAACCCGACGTTGAGCTACCGTTATGCGTCCTTCAGTGGCGATGAGAGCGACACAAGTGATTATGAAGCTTTCGATCCGCTCTTCTACGGATTCAGTCGCGGTTGGGGAACCCACTACATGGGTGAGATCGTCGGTGAGTATTACTTGTTCAACAGCAACCAGCAGGTTCACATGGTGCACCTCAATGCGCTGCCCACTGACAAGCTCTCCACCGGTGCGCTCTATTACGACTTCACCCTCGATGAGGAAACCGCGGGCGGCAATGACCATTTTGCCCAGGAGGTCAATCTGTACGCCGATTATACCGTCAATGACCACCTCTATCTCTCGGCAGTTTTTGCTTATGCGAGCCCGGAAGATGCCGCCGAGGAATTGTATGGCAGCGACGACATGAAACTGTTCCAGGTTGCCGCATTCGTCACATTCTAAAAATACCGTAACACGATTAAAAAAGGGGACAGGCTGCTTTTGAGTAAAGCAGCCTGTCCCCTTTTTTGGTTTAACTTGTTACGCAATAATCAGAGGGTGGTTTTGCTTGCCGCACCCTGGCTGCTGCGCCGACTGCGGCGGCGCCGATTGACGCCGGCGGGCTGTGCACCTGCGGAGCGGCCGGCCTGATCGGTCTGCTGGCGCCGGGTCGCATTGGCCGAAGCAGAGGAGCTTTTTTTGCCGTTGCCAGCCTTGCGGGGCCGGTTCGGTTGGCGCGGCGGACGGGCGAATTCGCGATCTTTCTGGGGCGCCGGGCTGTCATAGTCGAAGCTGTCGAGTTTGTGGCGCTCGACGCTTTTGCCCAGGGTGCGTTCAATGGCTTTTACCATCGCCCCGTCATCGCCGGTGATCAGGGTGAAGGCGTCGCCGCTGCGCGCGGCGCGCCCGGTGCGGCCAATCCGGTGGATGTAGGCTTCCGGGGTGTCGGGAATGTCGTAGTTGATCACATGGGAGACCTGGCTGACATCGATGCCGCGCGCGGCAATGTCGGTGGCCACCAGAATCTGGAAGCTGCCGTCGCGAAACCCTTCAAGAGCGGCCTGGCGCTTGTTCTGCGACAGGTTGCCCTGCAGGGATGCGGCGCGGTAGCCAGCCTTGTCCAGCTTTTCGCCGAGGCGTTTGGCGCGATGCTTGGTGCGGGTGAAAATCAGGACCGAGCCTGTATCGGACTTCTGCAGCAGTTCGAGCAGCAGTGGGGTCTTGAGATGCTGCGCAACCGGATAGAGGGCGTGGCTGACAGTGGTGGCCGGGGCGACGGTGCCGACCTGAACCGTCACCGGATCGCTCAGCACTTCCTGCGCCAGATGCTTGATCTCATCGGGCATGGTCGCCGAAAAAAGGAGCGTCTGCCGTTGCCGGGGCAGATGCTTGAGGATGCGGCGGATCGCCGGGAAAAAGCCCATGTCGAACATCTGATCGGCTTCATCGAGAACCAGCACGTCGAGATTGGAGAGATCGATCGTGCCCTGTTCGATATGATCGAGCAGGCGCCCCGGGCAGGCGACCACAATTTCGGTGCCCTGCTTGAGCTTTTTGACCTGCGGGTTGATGCCGACGCCGCCATAGACCGTTGCGCTGCGCAGGCGGGTTTCCCGTCCCAGCGTGATGAAGTTGTCGTTGATCTGCTCGGCCAACTCGCGTGTGGGAGCAATGATCAGGGCGCGTACGCAGTTGCGTTTGCCTTTTGTCAGGCGGTCGAGGATCGGCAGGGCGAATGCAGCGGTTTTGCCGGTGCCGGTCTGGGCCAGCCCCATAACGTCCCGTCCCTCAAGCACCTTGGGAATGGCCTGTTCCTGAATGGGGGTCGGGGTGTCGTAGCCTGCGTCCTTGATGCCGGCCGCAACCTGGGGTTGGAATGTGAATGCGGAAAAACTCATGATGTATCTGGATCCTTATATATCAACGTCGAACTTCAGCGTCCTATCGTATCGGCCATGCTCAGCCTATCGCCGGCGGAGTGAAGCGGCCCCAGGGTGGTGTTGCGTCCTGGCCTGTTCCCTTGAAGAGCTGAAAATCGAGGGTGATGAGAGGGGTGTCGCACAATAAAAAAGCCCCGGAGGATTCCGGGGCTGACGATTGTGATTCGTTTTTTTCCGGGAACAGCGTGTTACCTGAAGAAGAGTATCAGCTTTCCCGTTGGAATGTCAAGTTTCATCGCATTTATGGTCTGTCGGCGATGCATGAAACAGATCAATTCCTGTTCCTGCTTTTATCAGGATGTCATGCGGGTAGGCGTATCGAGCGGCAACCCGTTTTCCGTGGTGCGGGTGAACTCCTCACGGCTGTCGAGATGAAAGATTTCCGTGCGGTTGCGACCGTTGCGTTTTGCGGCGTAGAGAGCGCAGTCGGCCTGTTCGATGAGCAGGTGTGGATCTCGCAGATCGCCGGAGGCGCAGCTGATGCCGACGCTGACGGTCAGCGGCTGACGGAAATGACTGTAGTTGCGGGCCAGCTCGGCGATTTCGCCATGCACCCGTTCAGCCAGGATGCGGGCACTGGGAATGGGGGTGTCGGGCAGCACCAGGGCAAACTCCTCCCCGCCGTAGCGAAAAGCCATGTCGGATTTACGCACCGTCTGCCGCAGCACGCGAGCGATGGCCTGCAGCACTGTGTCGCCGAGCTGATGCCCGTAAGTGTCATTGATCCATTTGAAATGGTCGACGTCGATCAGCAGCAGAGAGAAAGGCGTGTCGGTGCGGGCGCTGCGCGCAGCTTCAGATTCAAGGGTAACATCGAAAAAGGCGCGATTGCACAGACCTGTCAGGCTGTCGGTCAGCGCCATGCGCGCCAGGTCGGCGCGGGCCTTGCGCAGATTGCTCAATGAAGTTCTTGTCTTGAGGCGGGCGCGGATGCGGGCTTCAATCTCGCGGCGCGGCACGCGAAAGCTCAGGGCGTCGTCCGCGCCGAGCTCAAGGGCCGCCACGCGGTTATCCACGTCGTACTCTTCAGTAAAAACTATGACCTGAATATCTTTCCAGGCGTCACGCTTGGACAGATCCTTGAGCCACAGCAGGTCGTTTTCGTGGTCGCGGCGTGCGCTGCAGAATATAATATCGACGTTTTGTTCTTCAAGAGCAGCCATCAACTCATGTTCATTGCGACAGCGCAGGACCGGTTCGAACTGACCGGTGCAGGCGGACATGGCGGCAAGGGCGTCAAGATGTTCGGTCGAATGAGCGAAAATGAGTGCCTGAGGCTTCATAGGGCTCCGTCCTTTGGCGGCTCGCGTTCAAGTTGTGAAGCAAGTTGTTTTACGGTATTTCGGTCGTCAATATGCGTATCGACAGGTCTGTCTGAAAAAATTAGTAAAAACTCAGATTTTAGGTTTGATTTTTTGTTTTTCCATTATAAGGAAATCGACGGAAAAATCATTAAAGAATCGACCTGCCCATGTCGATAAGACTGCCATGAATATTGTGCCGCCTGTTTCATTGCCTCAGATCGTGGTCCATCCTGCCTCTCAACCGACGCATCTCAGCGGTGAGGAGCGGCGTAACGATCTGCTCATGCATCAGATGATCCGTGCCACCGTGCAGGAAGGGGGGCAGGAAAAGGCGCTCCTGCAATTTGGCGACCGTACTCTCTGGGTGCAGAGCAGGGTCGCGTTGCGTGCCGGCGAGCAGCTCAATCTACAGGTGGTGGAAACCCATCCGGAATTGAAACTGAGAATTCTTGATTCCGGATTGCTTGAACGCTTGGGGCGTTCTCTTTACCTGCTCAGCGACAAGCCCGATGTGGCTGCGCTGACGCGGGATCTGGCAGCGCGTCAAGGCGCTGCGCCTGAGGCTCGCACCGCCAATCTGCAGGGGCTCCTTGGTTCTCTGACCCGTTCTCCCGAAACGGCTGCTTCCGGCAGCATCGGGTCGGCCCCCCGGCTCGCCGAGGATCTGTCTCTGCTTGCCCGTCGCCTTGGGTTGGGCTATGAAAGGCAGATCCTCTCCGGTCAGGCAGGCCAGGCCGCAGCTTCGCTGAAAAGCGCCGTGCTGGAACACCTTGGTCGGATGGATCAGTCCATGCGCACCGTCGAAATTGGAGTGCGCCCCCTGCAGCAGGCGCTGGCGCAATTGCCTCAGCTGGTGCCGGAAACACAGGATGCCGCCGTTCGCCTTGCGGCTCTGCCTCAGGGAATCAAGACGGTGTTGGATCCACTGTTGACGCTTGGACGGGCCACCCCCTCGGGGCTCGGGCGTGAGCAGGCCGCAAACCTTTTGACGACCTTTGGTCAAGCGCTGCAGGCCTGGGTTTCTGAAGAGGCTGCCGGCAGCAGTCCAATCGAGCAGAGGTTGCAGAGGCTGGCTGATTTCTTTGCGGCCGCCGTATCGAACGGCGCAGCGAGCGAAGCTCTGCCCTTGTCACTCAATGGGGGACTGCGGGATCTGCTGACGACGCTGCTGCGACTGGTGCGAGGGACTCCCCGGCAACTGGCGGGAGCGGAAGGAGAAGAGATCGCCCGTCGCCTGCAATCATTTGTCGGGCGGGAGGCCGCATCGGCCGTAGCGAACTCTCTCGAGCAGACGCAGGACGCCTTGCGCCATATCGAACTTTGGCAGATGTGTCGCGCGCGTCTGGCGGAAATCGGCGTTGATTTTCTGCCTCTACCGCTGTCTTTTCTGGAGCGCGGCTATCTGCTGGCCAGGCGTCACCCGGAGCAGGATGGAGGCAGTGACAGAGCTGAGTCGGAACAGAGTCATTCCCTGTCGCTTTTCCTTGAACTTGAAGGGCTTGGCCGACTGCAGATCGATTGTCTGTATCAGGGTCAGGGCTTATATTTGCGATTTGCATGCCGGGATCAGGATGTAGCTTCTTTCCTCGGAGCCGCTGAAGGAGAGCTGCGTCAGGGCCTTGGAGACACTGCACTTCTGGGAGCGTCTTTCTCCGCCGGTGCTGAGGATCCGGCACAGGCCTTGATCCAGCGCCTGATTCCTGCTGAAACCCATCTGCTTGATGCCCGCGCTTGAGCGGGGAGGACTTCAATGAGACAGGAAAAAAGCCGCAAAGCCGTGGCCTTGAAATACGACCCCCAGCAGGCGGGAGCCCCCCAGGTTCTTGCCGGCGGGCGTGGGGAGGTTGCCGCGCGCATCGTTGAACTGGCACGGGAGGCGGGGGTGGAGGTCGTCGAAGATCGCGACCTGGTCGAGATCCTTGCTCAGGTGCCCATCGGCGAGGAAATCCCCGAAGATCTGTATGTCGCCGTTGCGGAAATTCTCGCCTTTGTCTATCGCATGAATGGTCGTTATCGCAAAGATCCCGAGCAGGGCCCGCTGCGCTGATGCCGGAGCGGGAAAAACTCTTTACAA
>NPIE01001734.1_pt1 | contig 50537 bp, 33 predicted proteins | sample 8637661 | NCBI WGS metagenome assembly NPIE01 (sample SAMN07420842, study PRJNA396082) | bioreactor metagenome | isolation source: sample BA12 brine-fed electro-methanogenic bioreactor BA | place: Japan: Kochi | collected 2016-12-09 | reverse complement strand
ATATCATCTAAAGTTCAAAAGAAGCTCAGCTCCTTAATAGGGGAAAAGATTTCTACAAGAATAATAGAGTTAGACAGAGAGAAGAACAGAATTATCCTTTCGGAAAAGATGGTAACTCAAGCGAGGGATCTAGAACAGAGAGAGAAGACGCTAAATAAGGTAAAAGAAGGAGATATATTAGAAGGAACTGTGAGTGGGATTACTCCATTTGGAGTATTTGTGAATGCGGAAGGACTTGAAGGTCTTGTTCACCTGTCCGAGCTTTCTTGGGACAAGGTTGAAGATATTGGAAGCCTTTACTCTGTAGGAACGAAGGTTAAGGTTATGGTAATAGGGGTTTCAGATGGAGGCAAGAGAGTAGCCTACAGTATTAAAAGACTTCAGCAGGATCCTTGGGCAGAAGCGATTTCTAAATATAAAGTTGGGGATATTGTCGAAGGAGAAGTTCAAAAGGTTGTTCCTTACGGTGCATTTGTAAGAATAGATAAAGGATTGAACGGTCTTATACATATCTCAGAATTGTCAGATAAATTGGTTCAAGATCCTGCAAATATAGTGAAAGAAGGAGATATTGTTAAGATTAAAATCCTATCAATCTCTTCCACAGAAAGGCATTTAGGACTAAGCCTTAAGGGTGTTCCTAAAGGTTCGGAAGTAACAGAGCCAAGGAAAGAAATTTCTAAAGAGGAACTAGCTTCCGAGGTAGAAAGTGCCATTGAGGAGGAGATTTCAGCAAAGGAGTAATTGCCCACACATATAGTATAATTAGCTATGAAAACAAAGGTTGTTAAAAAACCACAATCCATATTTTCTCGTTTAAGTAAAAATGCGAGCGTTGCATTAAGGAGTGCATCTTTAGTTTCTGAACACCTTAAGGAGAAGAACATTTCTGTAATGAGTATTTTTGCAGGAATTCTCCTTAATGAGGATAATCTTGCTACAAAGGTTATAGAGGAGATGGATTTAGATAGAAGCGATATTCTAAAGGATCTTTTTGGTGGCAAGATTATAGAAATTACTGGGGACACTGCAGGTGCGAAACTTTTGTCCTTCTCTCCAGAAGCACAGGAAGTGTTTAGGAAAGCTTTTGACTATGCACAGAAGATGTCTCATGTTTATGTTGGAACAGAGCATTTAATGCTTGCGGTTCTTTCTTCAAAAGACGAGAAGATATTAGAATTAAGAAAGAAGGGGTTAAGTTATAGAACTTTTCGCAAGGGTTTAAGTATGGTAGCTATGTATCCTGTTGGGTTACTAACAAAGCCTGGATACAGAGATGAGGAGGGAGGAGAAGACAGAATACTGGATTACTTAGGAATAGATCTTGTTGAAATGGCAAGAGAGGGGAGGTTAGACCCCGTTATAGGGAGAGAGAGTGAAATAGAACATCTAATAAATATTTTAAGCAGGAGAAAGAAGAATAACCCCTTAATAATAGGGGAAGCGGGTGTTGGGAAGACAGTCTTAGTGGAGGGTCTTGCACAGCGAATAGCAGATGGAAAGGTCCCTCCATCACTTAAAGATATGAAAATAGTCCTTTTGGATGTTGCAAGTATAATGGCTGGTAGCAAAATGAGAGGAGATATAGAGGAAAAAGTTATGTCAATTGTTCAAGATGTCATATCTGGAAACAACACTATATTATTTATAGATGAAATCCATAATATTGTCTCTCCGGGAGGTCTTCCTGGAAGTTCCTCAGACATTGCTTCTGTTTTAAAACCAGCGCTTTTACAGGATGAATTCAGATGTATCGGTGCTACCACCACAGAAGATTATAGTTCAACATTTGAATCAGATAATGCCTTAGCAAGAAGATTTCAGCCAATATTTCTAAAAGAGATGTCAAAAGAAGACACCATAGAGATTCTAAAGAATGTTACACCTCTTTTGGAAAAACACCACAATATAACAATAGGGGAAAAAGCTTTAGAAGCAGCTGTTTCTCTTTCAGACAGATATGTAACAGACAGATATCTTCCAGATAAGGCAATAGATCTTCTAGATGAGGCTGCCGCCTCAAAGAGGCTAAAGGTGGAAGGAGATTATCAAGAATTGGCTTCTTTAGAGGTTAAGCTTAAGGAGATTAAGGCATCAAAAGAGTTCGAGATAGGTAAAGGAAATATGGATAAGGCTCTAAAACTCCAAGAGGAAGAGGAATCTTTGAAAGAGGATATCGCTAATATGGAGAAAGAGTGTTTAAAAAAGAAAAAAAGTGTTAAAAATAGTGTAGATATAGAAGATATAAAAACCGTGGTATCAAAATGGACTGGTATTCCCCTTAATACTTTAGGTAGCGAGGAGAGAAAGGCACTCATAAAACTAGAGGATAAACTAAAAAAGTCAGTAATTGGCCAAGAAGAGGCCTGTAGTGTGGTTGCGTCTGCAATAAAGAGGGCAAGGACTGGCCTTATAGATACGGAAAGACCTTGGGCATCATTTCTGTTCTTAGGCCCTACTGGAGTAGGGAAAACAGAGTTAGCCAAGGTGTTAACTAAGGAGTTATTTGGAGATGAAAATAGGCTAATACAGATAGATATGAGTGAGATGATGGAAATGCATAGTGTTTCAAAACTTATAGGCTCTCCTCCGGGATATATTGGTTACCAACATGGAGGCTTTTTGACAGAGCAAGTTAAGAGAAATCCACACTCAGTAATTCTATTTGATGAGGTTGAAAAAGCTCATCCAGATGTATTGAATGTTCTACTTCAAATATTGGAGTATGGGCATCTTACAGATGGTAGGGGTAGGAAGGTCAATTTTAAGAATACCATTGTGATTCTGACTTCTAATATAGGGGCAGAGGAAATAATGCAAGACAGAGTTTTAGGTTTTGTTAAAGAGGAGGCAGGAAAGAGAATGGACGAAGATATAGATAATGCTTATGAATCAATGAGAAATACTCTTCTGGAGGAATTAAGAGAAAGTATTAGACCAGAACTTCTTAACAGGCTAGATGATGTGGTAATTTTTAGGTCTTTAACTAGGAAAGACGCTCGTAAAATAGTGAGATTACTTCTAAAGGATCTGAACGAAAGATTAAAAGAAGAGAAAATAAGAGTGAAGTTAGATGGAAAAGTGGTAACATATATAGTTAAGAATGCCTTTAGTGAAGAATATGGAGCAAGACCTTTGCGTAGGTATCTGCAGGACAAAGTGGAGAATGCACTTGCAGACTATATGTTAGAGAACAGTGAGTTATTTAATCATGACAAGAGAAATGAGGTGATCACTATTATTATGGATTTAGACAAAGAAAAGGATAAAATAATTGTTAAACAAGAAAAATAACATGAGATATATCTGCTCATCTTGTGGATCGGAATCTCTTAAATGGTCTGGGAAATGTCCTTACTGTGGGGAGTGGGGAACTTTGGAGCAGGTTCAAGATGCTGAACCTGCACATGAAGTAAAGAAGAAAGGAAATCCCTCAAGTTATAAGTCAATAACCCAGTTTAATAAGGAGGCCTCTAGTAAAAGAGGCTTGGGCGAAAGAATGCTTACAGGTTACAAGGAGTTAGATAGAGTTCTTGGTAAAGGTTTAGTGGGGGGTGAAGTTGTTCTCTTAAGTGGTGAACCTGGAGTAGGGAAGTCAACTTTACTTATGCAGATAGTCTTAAATTTTGTAAAAAGAGGAAAAGTTCTCTATGTCTGTGGAGAGGAATCTCCTTCTCAACTTAATTCCAGATTAAAGAGGCTAGATCCAAAGGGTTCAAGTAAGATAGAGAATTTTGTTTTAACCGAAGATAATGTAGTAGAAAACATCGCCGAATTAATAAAGAGTGATAATTTTGGCCTTGTAGTAATTGATTCTATACAAAGCATGGTATCTCTTTCTTCTAAGGGTTATCCTGGAAGTATTAGTCAGGTAAGGGTTTGTGGCTCGGTTCTAACTAGGATTTCCAAGATTACTGGAACTCCTATGTTTATAGTAGGTCAGATAAACAAGGGTGGAGATATAGCTGGTCCCAAGGTTTTAGAGCATATAGTAGATTGTGTTTTGTATATGGAAGGGGACCAATATAACCAATATAGAATTCTAAGAAGCATTAAAAACAGGTTTGGTTCTACGAATGAGATAGGTGTTTTTGAAATGCGTGGTAATGGTCTAAAAGAGGTAGGTAACCCATCTTTAGTATTTTTAGAATCTGGATCTAAGTCATCAGGTAGCGCTATAGGTGCTATTATACAGGGATCGAGGGTTGTTTTCGTTGAAGTTCAAGCACTTGTTGTAGAAAGAGAGAGCGAAGGTGGTCCTCTTAGGAGGGTTGCCAACGGAATCAAGAAGCCAAGGCTAGATATGTTGTGTGCGGTGTTGTCTCGTAAGGGAGGGGTTTTTCTTGGTAATAAAGATGTCTTTGTTAATGTAGTGGGTGGTCTTACAGTAAATGATCCTGCTATAGACTTGGCAATATGTGCCGCTATTAAATCCTCCGTGCGGGACCAGATTCTTCCAAAATCTAGGATTTACTTTGGAGAAGTAGGTCTAACGGGAGAGGTTAGGGGAACTTGGGGCGTAGAATCTGTTATTTCCGAGGCGATTAGAGCTGGTTACGAGGAGTTGATTGTTGGAAGAATGAGGGTTGGAGAGACTAAGAAACTGAATGTTAAGAAGGTCTACAAGATCAAATCTATATAGGTATTGTTCAGACATTTCTTTTGTCCCTTTATAACAAAACAATCTCTTGTGCAGGGCAGTGTTTTCCACCATTTACATAACAACCTCAAAAAATGTAACAGGTCATACAGGGGTCTTGGCAGGATACCTTTCTAAATAAGGGTTTTACTACAACCTCCGTTTTGTGGATTGATTATATAGGGTTGACAGTTATTGAACAAAGAGATATAATTTAGCAGATCTTTCAAAGACATGTGGATATCTTAGTTTTTTCCCTTTGTCTGGGGTGCCACAAGCACAACTGGGCAATAGGAAAAGCCTAAGATATCTCGTCCAAATTTTTTCTCTTTTTACTCAAATAGTTTTTGAATAAACAGAGAAGAAGAGGGGAAACATGTACAATGTTCTTCGAAACTTTTTCTTTATATAAAGGAAAAGAACCCGGGGTCGGTTGGGGCAGTACCGATCCCTTCTTCTTTTATCCATAGTGTTTATCTGTATAGTTGACTTTGTATTAGGATTTCAATTATACTCAGATATCACATGGCTAATTATTTAGCCCCGTGTTTTAAATTCCCAAATAATTCAAATGGTTAAAAAAGATAAAACTATTAAAGACTACGAGGAAATGAACCTCGCAGATCTAAGATCTCTTGCTCAAGATTTAAATTTAGAGGATTTTATGGAACTTCCTAAGAGGGAGTTAATAATAGAGATCCTCAAAAAGTCTACTAAAGAGGAAGGATCTGTTTTTATTGAAGGTATTCTTGAAGTAATGAAAGATGAGTCTCATGGTCTTATAAGGACAGAAGGACTTTTACAGGGTGAAAATGATGTATATATCTCTGGCTCTCAGATTAAGAAATTTAGTCTTAGAACAGGAGATGAGGTTGCAGGTAGAGCAAGGCTTCCTAAGAACAAGGAAAGGTTCTTAAGTCTTTTGAGAGTGGATACTGTATATGATAAGCCTGCAGCTGAAGCTGTTAAGAGGCCTGCATTTAGAAAATTGACACCTATATTCCCAAAGAAGCAGATTAAGCTTGAAACTGATGCTGATACCATATCTACAAGAATGATAGATTTGTTAGCTCCGATTGGTTTTGGGCAAAGATCTATGGTTGTATCTCCCCCTAAGGCGGGAAAGACATGGTTACTTAAAGATATTGCAGATGGGATAGCGAAGAACCACCCTAAGGCAAAGTTGATAGTTGTATTGGTAGGTGAGAGACCCGAAGAGGTTACAGACATGAAGAGATTTGTTAAAGGAGATGTGTATGCTTCTAACTTTGACGAGTTACCTGAGCATAACTGTAAGGTGGCAGAGATGGCGCTACAGAAGGCTATGAGGATGGTAGAGTGGGGAGAGGATGTAATTATATTAATGGATAGTATTACTAGGTTAGCTAGGGCATACAATATTACAATGCCAACATCTGGGAAGACTCTTTCTGGTGGTTTTGACCCTGTAGCGCTTTATCCTCCTAAGAGATTCTTTGGAGCGGCTAGGAACTTTGAAGAGCAGGGTAGTCTTACTATTATAGCTACTGCTTTGGTTGAAACAGGTAGTAGAATGGATGACTTAGTATATGAGGAGTTTAAAGGAACGGGTAATATGGAACTGCATTTAGATAGAAAGCTTGCAAATAGGAGAATTTATCCAGCAATAGATGTTGTTGCTTCTGGTACTAGAAATGAAGAGTTGCTACTTAGCAAAGAAGTCTTGAACCAATCTTGGAGAATTAGAAGGATGTTAGAAGTTCTTGACTCCAATGAGAATCCGACAGAAGTTTTAGTAAGTCAGCTTAAGAAGACAAAGACAAATGAGGAGTTTCTCGCTACTCTCCACGAAGCATAGATAATTGGTATAATATTCATCATTACTTTAATTATCTGTTATCTTGGATACTGATAAGGTCCCTCAAAATAAAAATATCTCAGGTTTAAGCTTTAGAGAAATCCTAGCACAGCAGGACAATTCTATGTATACGAGGAGTGATTTAGAGAGTTTTCTTTATGTAGATGATGATATTAATGCAAGTAAGTTTACCAAGAAGGTAAAGAAGTTTTTCTACAGAATATATGTAAATAGAGGGAAGAGAGGGAGGAAGGGTTTCTTCTCTTTTCTTTTTTCTTTCCTAAACTATGTTTATGCAAGGGTTAGGGTTTTTGTTATTCTGTTTTCTGTAATAGCCAGTATAGTCTTTAGGTTTTTTGAGAATATTAAGAATAATCTCACTAGAAGAATGTTCTGGGGTAGAGGTAATTTCTTGGGGTCTGCTTTGCAGGTTGTTGCTTTGGTAGTTATGTTCATTGTTGCCATATCTTATCTTTACAGGAAGCCTGTTGTTATAGTAGCTAGCGAGGGATATCTAGATAGAATAGGAGTGGCAGAGTCAGATATTATGGTAATGAATGCTTCTTTGAATACTCTTGTTCCCAAAGATAGATCAAGGAGGTCTGTTGAGGAATATATTGTAAAAGGAGGGGATACTTTAAGTACAATTGCTGAATATTATGGGATAAGTACTGAGTCCATATTATGGGCTAATAATATGAGTTCAAGCGACTATATTAAACCAGGTCAGAAGCTTGAGATTCCTCCGAGTGATGGGGTTATTATTGAGGTTTCAAGTGGGGATACTCTTGCAAGTTTAGCAAAGAAATATAATGCAAATGAGCAGGCTATTGCAGATTTTAACTGGCTAGATTACCCATTTGAATTAGTTCAAGGTCAAACATTGTTTATTCCCGATGGTAAGATGCCTGCACCTCCACAGCCTACTTATGCTGCTACTCCGTCATTTTATGTCTCAAATCAGTATACTTCAGCATCGGCGTCTGCTGCTACAGGGGATCCTAACGTTGGAAGATTTATCTCTTGGCCTGTGGCAGGTGGTGCTGGGGTGATATCTCAATACTACAGACCTTGGCATAGAGCTATAGATATAGCCTCAAAAGCGTTACCAAATGTAACAGCGGCTGCTCCTGGGACTGTAATATTTGCAGGGTGTAGTGGTTATTGTCCTCCTTTAGGTTCAACATATGGTGGTTCAGGTTATGCTTGGTCTATACAGATAGACCATGGAAATGGTTATACAACTTGGTATGCGCATCTTAAGAATATATATGTAAGGTCTGGTCAATCTGTAGCAAGAGGTGAGGCTATTGGTCAAATGGGTTCTACAGGTAGATCTACCGGGCCTCACGTGCACTTCGAGCTTAGAAGGGGAGTAGGTTTTGGTACTCAGGTAAATCCATTAGGATACTCTAATTGGTAGGGTATTTAGGGTTGTTCAATTCTTTATATAAAGTGTTATAATAACCTCATTGGGCTCATAGTTCAGAAGGCTAGAACATCGCATTCGCATTGCGAAGGTGGCTGGTTCGATTCCAGCTGAGTCCATAGTTCAGGGCCTGTAGCTCAGCTGGCTAGAGCACATCGCTGGCAGCGATGGGGTCAGGGGTTCAAGTCCCCTCAGGTCCACCCCGCTAACTTATAGTAAAGGGGTCATAGTATGAAAGAAGGATACTCAATAGATAGCCCCTCCTCTTGTATGGTTGTATAAATTATTGTACATTGAGAGTAACATAATCTTAAAACTTTTAATATGGAAAAAAGAAAAATTCTGAAGATCACGCTTTTTGTACTTATAGGGATATTATTAATAGATACGGGAGTGTTAGCATACATGCTAATAAGGGACTATAACAGCACGTCTCCTGATAATTCTCTTCATCCTTTTTCCAACGGTACAGTTACTCTCTCGGAGGAGGATTTTGATGTGGAGTTGTTTAAAGGTACTTTCTTGGCTTCAGAGAAGGAAGGTATTGCGAATACAGTAATATCTCCTTTAAGTATAAAGATAGCCATGGCTATGGCAACTGAAGGAGCTAGTGCAGATACAAGGTCCGAAATGCAGGAAGTTTTAGAATTAGATGAAAACTCAAAAACATACTACAGGGAACTCTTACAAGATATTTTAAATCAGGAGGATATTACGCTTAATATAGCGAACTCAGTTTGGTCTAGAGAAGGGTTAGAATTTAAACCTGAATATATGAATATTCTAGATCAATATTATTATGCTGAAGCTACAAGTTTGGATTTTTCGGATACCTCTTCGGTGGATATAATTAATAATTGGGTAGATGAGAAAACCGAAGGGAAAATAGACTCAATTTTAGGAAATATTAATCCTAGAGCAATACTGTACTTAATAAATGCTATATATTTTAATGCTGATTGGACAAAACAATTTACTGAAGAATACACTCGGGAAAAGGATTTTACACTAAAAGATGGCTCTAAAATAAAAACAGATTTGATGTGTATGTCTTCGAATTTTCAATATCAAGAAAACGAGAAGTTTCAAGCGGTAGAGCTTCCCTATGGAGAAGAGAAGAGATTTGTCATGAGGGTATATTTACCGAAAAAAGGTATTAATATAGATAGCTTTGTTGATGATCTCACACAAGAGGATATTAACAAATGGAAGGATCAGTTTGACTTAAGGGAGGGTTACTTAGAGTTGCCCAAATTTAAGACAGAATACACACAGAAGTTAAATAGTGTTCTAGAAGCTTTGGGGATGGAAAAGGCATTTAATAGATCCCAGGCTAATTTCGAAAATATGATTATTATAGAGGGGGAGGATGTATATATAAGTGAGGTTAAGCACAGGACATATATTGATGTAAGTGAAAGAGGGACAGAAGCTGCTGCTGTAACCTTTGTTGGTATGGATGCGATTGGAAGCATGCCTTTTGAGGAACCAGAAAGGTTTGAAATGGTAGTGAACAGGCCTTTCTTCTTTACAATTGATGACAGAGAGAAAAATGAGACACTCTTTATGGGAGTTATTCTTAACCCTAAGGAATGAGGGATAGAATAGGTAAACCTGTTTAGCTATTTTGAACTTTCACTTGTCTTTGTCACACCTACGTTCCATAAATAAATCCCCTCAGGTCCATCCCGCTAACTTATAGTAAGGAAATTTGGCTAAGAAGAATATCGGTTGGATATGCTAGTCCTCTAATTTGTAAGAATTAAGGGAGTTCAACTCCTCTAATTTAACAAAATTAGAGGAGTCAATAATTGTATACGACTCTCAATTTGTTCCACGCCTTTGTTCCACAAACAACTAACCCTTTTCTTCCAATGCTTTCTTTTTTAATGTAAAATATCCCTCATTAATATATACTTAAGTATGTCAGTAGAGTACAACCCAAAACAATTTGAATCTAAATGGCAAGAGAGATGGTTTAAAGACCTCTTCTATGAAGCTAAAGATTTCTCTAAAGAAAAGGAAAAGTATTATCTTTTAGTAGAATTTCCTTATCCTTCGGGAGATAGTATGCATATGGGTCATACCAGAAACTATTCCATGATGGACACAGTAGCAAGATTGAGAAGAATGAAGGGCCAAAATGTCCTTTTTCCAATAGGTTGGGATGCTTTTGGCTTGCCAACAGAGAACTATGCTATTAAAGTGGGAAGACCTCCTCAAGAAATTACGAAGGAGAATATAGATACATTCAGGAGACAATTACACAGTCTAGGACTCTCTTTTGATTGGAGTAGGGAGGTAAATACCGCAGATCCTCAGTATTACAAGTGGACCCAGTGGATATTCTTAAAGCTTTTAGAGAAAGGCTTAGCATACAAGGAAGAGAAGCCAATTAACTGGTGTCCGAAATGTAAAGTGGGTTGTGCAAACGAAGAGGTAGTAGATGGTAGGCACGAGAGATGTGGTGAACTGGTAGAAAGAAGGAACATTAGCCAATGGATACTAAAAATAACAGAGTATGCAGATAGATTAGACAAAGACCTTGATTTAACAGACTACTGGGAAAGTGTAAAAATAAGGCAAAGAGAGTGGATAGGTAAGAAAACTTGGTATGACATAGAGTATAAAATAGAGGGAACAGATGAAAAGGTTCTTGTTTCTACAACAAGGCCAGATACTCAATTTGGTTCTACTTTCGTAGTAATTGCCCCAGAGCATGAGGTCATTGAGAAGTTAAAGAAATATATGGAACCAGAGACAGTAAAAGAAGTAGAGGAATACCAAGAAGAGAGTAGGAAAAAATCAGAGTTAGATCGTATAAGCCAATCAAAAGAGAAGAACGGTGTTAACACAGGTCTTTTTTGTAGAAATAGCATAACAAACAGAAGTCTGCCAATATATATCGCAGACTTTGTTCTAACAACGGTTGGGACCGGAATGGTAGTAGGTGTCCCTGCTCATGATAAAAGGGATTTCGAATTCGCTCAAAAGTTCAAATTACCAGTTATAAGAGTAATTGAAAGTGAAGATGGCGATAGAAGTTCCATTACATCTGTGGAAGAAGTTTACGAAGGAGAGGGTAAGGTCTTTAACTTGGGTTTTATGAACAATCTTAGCACTCAGGAAGCCAGAGCGAAAGTGGGTGAATATATAAAGGAAAAAGGTATAGGAGATGTCGTTGTTAGATATCACCTTAGGGATTGGATATTTTCAAGACAGAGATACTGGGGTGAGCCTATTCCAGTAGTTCACTGTGATAAATGTGGCACAGTTCCTCTTCCAGAAGACCAATTACCACTAGAATTACCCAAAGTAGAGAGTTACGAGCCAACAGATACTGGAGAATCTCCGTTGGCAAATATTACACAGTGGGTAAATACTGAATGTCCGAAATGTGGAGGTCCAGCTAAGAGGGAAACAGATACCATGCCCAATTGGGCTGGTTCTAGTTGGTATTTCCTTAGATATACAGACCCAGGGAATTCGGACGAACTAGCAGACAAGAGAAAAATGGAATACTGGTTGCCGGTAGATCACTATGAGGGTGGAGCAGAACATGTAACTTTGCACCTTCTTTACTCTAGATTCTGGCACAAATTCCTTTATGATATTGGCGTTGTACCAACAAAAGAGCCATATCAGAAAAGAACAATACACGGGAATGTACTAGGGGAGGATGGTCAGAAGATGTCTAAATCTTTGGGGAATGTAATTAACCCAGATGAGATAATCCAGAAGTACGGAGCGGATGTTGTTCGAGGTTACATGATGTTTATGGGTCCTTACGAGGGAGATGTTCTCTGGAACACGGAAACTATAAGTGGTGTCAGAAGGTTTGTTTCTAAATATTACAGGTTTTTGTTATCGGCCTGGGAGAAAAAAGATAAGAGTTCTCCGAAAGTAACTAGGGCAGTCTCAAGGTTGGTTAACAGGCTGGAGCAGGGTATCTTGGACTTCAAATTCAACACAACGGTATCCGCACTCATGGAATTTTATAACGAATTCCACGATGAAATTTTCTCTCAAGAGGATCTTGAAAAACTTCTCATAATTTCTGCTCCAATTTTTCCACATTTGAGTGAAGAGGTTTGGGAAAAAACGGGACATGATTACAGTGTTCATATGCAGAGTTGGCCAGTGATTGATGAAAAGCATCTTAAAGAGGAAGAAGTGGAGATTCCTGTGCAGATAAACGGAAAGGTGAGGGGTAGGTTGAAGGTAAGTGCAGATATTTCTGAGGATGAAGTAAGAGAAAAAGTCTTATCTGAAAAGGCTTTTTCTGAATATCTTGGGGGTGGTGATATCAAGCGTCTAATTTATGTCCCTGGGAGGATTGTAAATATTGTAGTGTAAGTACTTCCGGTGTTGTAAATCGTTGCTCAAAAGTCTTGACACTTTTGGGATTTTACCCTATTATTATCTTAAGGTTGGGGAGTTAAAATTTTACCGTTAGAACAGCGTTTTCTACTGTCCCGAAAACATGCAAGAGAAAAACCGCCGAAATTTAGCAAAAATTGTAATCATTTTCTTTGGGTTTTTAATACCAAGTTTCATTTTCTTAGGTCTCTTACAAGGGCCTATTTATTCTGCAACTTCAGATACAGTTAATCTTCAAGGGAAGATTGTTAGGAATGATGTGGGTCATGAGGGGTTAAATGTTACTGCAGGGAATCCTTCGTGTGTTGTTACTGGTGCTGGGAATGATACTTGTGATTTTAGGGTTAGGTATTATGATGCGCCAACGGCTGGGAATCTTCTTTTAACAGAACAATTTTCTAATATTGAAATTGGGCAGTATCTAGGGGTTTTTAATCTTTCGTTGGGGGCAGACCCCGCTCCTGTGGCTGGGGTTTATTCCTCTTTTTCTGCATTGATACAGGGGGAGGATAGTGTTTATGTTGAGGTTAGTTTTGACCCTTCTGGTTTAAGTACTTACACGGAGGTGTTTAGTAGGATGCCTTTGGAAGCAACGGCATATGCTGTTAGGGCTAAGTATGCAGATAATGCTACTGGGGCTACGGAGTTACCTTGGTCTGGTTTGAAGGATCCTACAGCAGATTTAACTTTGCAACATTCTACTCGTAAGACTTTATTTAATTGGGCTACGGGGACAGGAACTAATGATTTGTTTAGTTTAACTAGTGATCCTAGTGCTACAGGGACAGGGGCGTTGATGAATATACAGACGGGTGTAGGGGCTAGTTTAATACCATTTAGGGTTAGAGCAGGGTCTATAGAGGGTTTAATGGTAGATAACCAAGGGAGGGTGGGGATAGGGACAACAAGTCCTTCTAGGACATTAAGTGTCTCGGGGGATGCGTTGGTAAGTGGGAATATGTATGTTGGTGCGATAATTGATAAAAATTATGCTGGGAACAAGATTGAATTCCCTTCTGTTCAACGAACAGAGATAAATGATTCTTTTTTAGTTAATTCCGACTCAGGTAGGCACATGATCCAACTTTATGGAAGTGACTTCGTGAATTCTCAAACAGGTTTTACCATGACAGGCAACTCTTTCCGTGCATCCCATGCCTCGGCTACTTATACATACACTGGATTGTTACATGGTCTTACACTCGATCTGCAGGGTCTGAATGGAACGGCTAATCAGGATGTATCAATATTTAAATCTGCCATTACTGTTACTAATGATCTTGTTGGAGGTAAAAGAAGATTTACCGATTTCTCAACAGATGGAGTTGATAAGCATTGGACAGATTTTAGTGGAAATGCATATTTTGCAGGAAATGTTGGAATAGGTACATCCTCTCCTTCCACCCAACTACATACAACAGGAGGAGTAAGGTTTGGAGGTTTAGTAGCGGATACACAGACAACAGCAGTAATGACAGATGTAAATGGTAATCTTTCTACAAGGGCATTAGGAAGCTTAGCATTTGAAGATAGTGTAACAGGAGATAACTGGGGAACACAGGCAGTAGAGTCAGATAGTACACTAATAGGTACTGGTGTAACTGGTAGTTTGTTAGGATTGAATCTAGCTAATGCTAATACATGGACAGGAAGTCAAACCTTTAGTGCAAGTACCTACTTCCCAGGAAGTGGGATATGGAATACCAGTGGTAATGTGGGGATAGGAACCCTCACCCCTCAACAAAAACTTACACTCTCTTCTGGTTCTAACTATGCTACAGAGATGGCAAGCCCTATAGGAGTTTCAACAACAGCTACTACAGGAGGTACCCTTACTAGTGGTACTTATTACTACAAAGTAGTAGCAACAGATGGTAGTGGATATACTGTAGGTTCTAGTGAAGCTTCTTGTACCGTTGATGGTACTACTACAAATGCCTGTCAAGTTAACTGGGGTACCGTAACAGGAGCTACTAGTTACAGAGTATATGGAAGAGTTTCTACACAGGATCAGTATTGGACAGCTACAGGGACTTCTTATACAGATACAGGTACGATTGGAACAGCAGGGAGTGTACCAACAAGTACTACTGCTTATGTTAATAAAGTTTCATCTAGTGGTAATTCATGGTTGTTAGGAGGGAATGTAGGGATAGGGACATCTACACCTAGTTATCTTTTAGATGTAAGTGGAGGAACTGGTATAGTAGCCCAGTTTAGTGGTAGAGTAATAGGAGCAGATGCAGTAAATAGTAATGAGTTTGTAACAAAGTCACAATTAGATAGTATCGGAGGAAGTATCACTACATATTGGCAGAGAACAACGAATAATCTAAGTCCATTAAATCCAAATGACAATGTATTACCTAATACAGGAGGGGACTTAGGTGCTAGTGGTACTAGATGGACAAACATATATGGTACTACAGGTAATTTTACTAATTTAGCAGCAACAACATTAACAGGAGGTATAACAGGGAATAGTCAGAGTATAACGGGATTGAATAATTTAACAGGTGTAACAGGGTCGTTTTCAACATCATTAACAACACCAGTAATTAAAGGGAACACATCTTTAGCATTAAGACCAAGTACAGATGCAACAACAGGGATACAATTCCAGAATGCAACAAACGCACCAATATTAACAGTAGATACGATAAATAGTTGGGTAGGGATAGGGACAACAGCACCCTCCTACAAACTAGATGTAAGTGGCGGTACAGGTATAGTAGGCAGATTTAGTGGCAGGGTAATAGGAGGAGATGCAGTGAATACCAATGAATTTGTAACAAAGTCACAATTAGATGCAGTAGGAGGAAGTATAACTACATATTGGCAGAGATCAGGTTCCTATCTTAGTCCATTAAATGCGAATGACAGTGTTCTTCCAAATACTTCTGGCAATTTAGGTGCTGCAGGATCTAGATGGGGGACAGTATATGGTAATACCGGAAGTTTTAGTGTCTTGGAGGGCAATAGTACACTGACTTTACAACCCTCCTCAGATGGGCAAGATGCGGTTAGGATTATTAACAAAACAACTCTCACCTCAATATTAAGTGTAGATACCTTAAACAGTAGGGTGGGGATTGGAACGCCGTCTCCAGACGCTGCACTACATGTAGCTGGACAGGTCAAGATAACGGGTGGTCTTCCTGGTGATAATAAAGTTCTAACCTCTGATCTTGATGGCCTTGCTTCTTGGAAAGATTTAGGTAGTTTGGGAGGGGTCACTAGTGTTACAGGGGTAGAGAACCAGATAACAGCTCTTCCTACAACAGGGGATGTTCTCTTGAGTATCCCAATAGACTTTAGAGCTCCAGGAACAGTGAATGCAGTTAATGGAATATATACTGGAGGTGGAGCAGGAACACAGAGGATAGATGTATTTGGGAATCTTTTAAATATAGGAGATATAACATTTACAGCCGCAGGGGTTACTCTAGATACAGATCCTTTGAGTCCGAATATCTTAAGCTTAGCCGCAGGAGATTCCTTTAATCTTGTCTCTGGGAGTCTTCAGGTTGGAGGAACAGAAGTGATTACTTCTGGAAGGTTAGTTAGGGCTGCTAATGGATCTGCAACAACTCCTGCATTCTCTTTTTCTACAGACACCAATACTGGTATGTATAGTGGTGGTACAGATATATTAAAATTTGCTACTGCAGGGGCAGATAGGGTGACAGTCTTGGCAGATGGGAAGGTGGGAATAGGAACTACAAATCCTGGCTCCATTTTACACTTAGAAGCAACTACTGCGGTTAGTCAACTTTTACTGAGTACAGGAACTGGATTAGGAACTTCGCCTGCGAGGACACACTATGGGAATACCCAATCGGAGCTTGTTGTAGGCATTGAAGGGGCTAGTGTCGCTTCTCCATGGTTATCCTCGACCCCATACTATGGACTTATAGGGACAACTCAAAACTATGGAATTCACTTCGGAACAAATAGTGAGGTAAGGATGACTATTTATAATGATGGAAAGGTTGGAATTGGTGATCCAACACCGGATTCTTTGTTCTCTGTAGGAGCTACATCTCAATTCCAGGTAGATAGTACAGGTGATATTGCAAAGATAAAGAATCTGTCATACACATGGCCAACGGCACATACTACAAATGGTTATCTTAAAAATAATGGGACAGGGGGATTATCTTGGGCAGAAGTAAATGCAGTTCAATCTACTGGTACTCCTTATGGTAGTTTGACAGAAGGTCCTTTAGCATTTTGGACAAGCTCTTCTACAATAGGTGCTCCTACTCCTTATGGTTTGTATTGGGATGATACAAATCAATACTTGGGTATAGGTACTAACACTCCATCTGCACCTTTAGATATTGCAGGGGGTACGGGTGGGTCTTTAATTAAGAATAGTTCTGGAGATATTACTATAGAGCCTGCTGAGAACCTAATAATTAGTCAGGGGAATGTGGGTATAGGTACTCCTAATCCTCTTACCAAGTTGCATGTAAAGGGTAACCAGATATTGCTTAAGAATGAAGCTAATGCAGATTTGGGACTTATTTTAGATAGTGGTAGTACAGCGACATATAGGGATGTAATTACATTTAGGGATAGTGGTAGAGATGTATTTGCTTTAGAAAAAACAGCTACAAATGCATTTCAATTATATGATTATTCTGGTACTGGTGTAAGTAGAATACTTGTAGGAGGTGGTAGTAATAGTGGTATTAGTATGAGGACTACTGGTACAGGAGATTTTAGTTTTATAAATGATACTACTACTAGAGTTACTATAAAGAGTGATGGGAAGGTGGGGATAGGGACGACTGGGCCATCATACAAGCTAGATGTGACAGGAGATGCTAGAGTGACAACAGTTTTGGGTGTAGGGACTACTCCTAACAGTAGTTATGCTATTAATGCTGCTGGAGGGACCTATGGTATATGGGCTACGGGTTCTACTATGGGAGGTCGTTTTGTTGATTCTTCTGGAACCTCTACAACCTATGTTGCATATAATGATTGGGGGATATATACGGGACAGAAGGGGTATTTTGGTGGGAATGTAGGTATAGGGACGGCGAGTCCTGAATCATTATTAACGGTAAAACAAACAATTAACTCCTTTGAGGGTGGGCTACAAATTCTGAGTTCAACAGGTTCATACGCAAGTTTTTGGGTAGATAGTTCTAGTCAATTAAATATTGGTAATGAGGATTATAGTCTGACAACACTATTTAACAATGGAATATTAACGGTAACAGAAACTAATGTCGGAATAGGGACGACGAGTCCATCATACAAGCTAGATGTGACAGGAGATGCTAGAGTGACAACAGTTTTGGGTGTTGGGACTACTCCTAACAGTAGTTATGCTATTAATGCTGCTGGAGGGACCTATGGTATATGGGCTACGGGTTCTACTATGGGAGGTCGTTTTGTTGATTCTGATGGAACATCTACAACCTATGCAGCATATGGAGATTGGGGAATATATACGGGACAGAAGGGGTATTTTGGTGGGAATGTAGGTATAGGGACGACGAGTCCATCCCATCGACTTTCGATTTATGGAGGTCATGTAGGGATTCAAGGTTCAAGTGGTCTCACAATAGGTGGATGGGCAACAAATGATCCCGCTGCAACTCCTGTAGCCCAGTTGACTCTCAGCGGTGCACATAATGCTGGATATAATCTTGGAACTAAATTGCGCATAGCTGGCTATGATAACGAAACTCAAACAACAATATTTGAAGCGGTTGATGAGAATGGTAACGTTGATGTTCGGTTTTTATCAGCACCAACTGGGGCTGGTACTCCAGCAAATTATTTTAGAGGCAATGTCGGGATAGGGACGAATGCTCCGGGTCAAGCATTAGATGTAAATGGAAGAATCCGTATTGTCAATTCTGCCAGCGAGCTTTATGCCGGAAGTAATAGATTAATTATACGAGCTGAAAGTGTTGACAATGTTGCCCAATTTGCCGGTTACGGCCTTTATCTACCACGAACTGGACAAGGATATAATGCTTATATGGCAGGAAGTTTAAAGCTTGGTCACTCAGAGGCAGCAAAACTTGATATTAGCTCCACTGTAAGAATTAGTAGTAGTGGTAATTCATATTTTAATGGTGGTAATGTAGGTATAGGGACGGCGGGTCCTAATTATAAACTTGATGTCTCAGGAGGGCTAAGGACCTCAGGAGAAATAATCACGACCTATCCTAACGCTTATCGAATAGTTTATGGGAACTACGGTGCATTTTGGAGGTTTGATGGAAATACTTTATATCTCATGTTTACTAATAGTGGAGATCCATATGGTAGTTGGAGTTCTAGAAGACCAATTATGGTTAACCCAGCTACTGGGTACGTTACCTTTGGGAATGGTCACGGAGACCTTGCTGAAACTTATCATATTAAAGGTACTGCTTTTCGTGGAAGTATTGTAAGTGTTTCAACTACGGCAGAGAAAATGGTGGAGGCTGCTTCTTCATCTAGTCCAAGCTTAGTCGGAGTAGTTTCAACACAACCTGGGGCAGTTATGAATTTAAAAGGAGGTTTCGAGATGGGACATGACACTAAACCTGTTTACAACGATGAAACAGGAGCCATAGCATTAACAGGAATAGTGCCAACGCTTGTAACTACAGAGAATGGTGATATTGAAACAGGAGATCCTATAGGAATGTCCTTAACACCAGGATATGGTTCAAAGATGATACAAGCAGGCCCTTCAGTAGGAAAAGCTTTAGAGAAATTAAGCCCAACAGCATCTTGTTCAGAAATCCCCTCTATAGAACAGATAGTGTGGCCAGAGGATAATGGAGAGAATATGCTAAAACCATGTTTTAAGCTTCCTGATGGAACAATTGTTGGTAAAATCTTAGTGTCTGTTCATGTAACCTGGTATGATCCTAAACCAGGAGAACTACTGGAGCGAATAGAGGAATTAGAAGCACAACTGGATGCTCTTAATACTGAAGGAACCTCAATGCTAAGTGTGGAGTCAAATATAGTTGCTGCTGTTAACAACACATATGACCTAGGTACTACACAAAACAGATGGAAAGATATCTATACCAAAGGAACAATTAACTTAGGTAATGCTACAGATAATGGTGGTATAAAATACGATACAGAAACAAAACAACTTAAATTTACTAACGATGGTCAAGATTGGATACCACTAGGTCCACCTAAAAAATCTGTACTACTCTCTGCACAATACCCAGGTTCTGTAATCTCTGACAATACTGGTATTAATGGTACTATGACAACAAACAGTACCGGTATAGATAACAATTCCATGAACTACTATGAGTGGGTAAGCTCTAAATCTGACTTAAATACAAACAAAATTAAAATAAGATACCAAATACCATCTGACTTTAAACAATGGGGAGATGGAGGTATAACATTTAAATATGCCACAAAGAGTACAAGTACAGAAAACAACAAACTAGACCTCTATGTATATGATCAAGCATCTAATGTACCAGAAACAATATCTCTAAACCATGTATCTTCTATGGAAGAAAAATGGGAGAGTGTAGAAGTATTAGGATTACCATTTAACAAATGCAGTACCCCAGGAGATGTGTGTATGTTTGTAATTGAAATGTCTTCCTCTAACGACTACTACACAAGGGTAGGGGATATAGAGATTAAGTATGAGAGGAATCTGTAAAAACGCACAAAAATCTCCAAATTTATTAATTCTCCGAATGTTATTAACAAACTTAAAGCCATATAACTTCTCTCTTGTATTTCCTTGTAATTTATTCCCAATAGTGGTAATAGATTTACCATTATTATGAATAAGTTGTTGTTATTAAACAAAACAAAAAATATTCTCCACACAAGATTCAGTATCCTGATTTAATTTTTCTGTCACTTTTTAAACTAAGCCAAATTAAAGACGGAATTGTTAGGGTTAATTCTTCCAAAGATATTTTTTCTATGATATAACCTATACATATGAGTATAGCCGGTGACGCAGTAAAAGATAATAAAAAGATATTACTACTATCTCTAACTTTATTAGTAGTAGCCATACTAGGATTAATTTTAACAGACAAAGGAATAACCATGCCCGAAGAAAGCTTAGTACAAAATTATGCTCCTAAATCATATTCCCAACCAGAACAAGTTTTACAAGAGGGTGTAGATTACGGTGCTGTAATTAAAACATCTATGGGAGATATTGAAATAGATTTGTTTGAAAACGAAACCCCTATAACAGTAAACAGTTTCCTCTTCTTAACAAAAGAAAAATTCTATGACGGTTTAACCTTTCATAGAATAGTAAAAGACTTCGTAATACAAGGAGGAGATCCAGATGGAGTAGGTACAGGAGGACCAGGGTACCAAATCCCAGATGAAATAACAGATAGAAAATACAAGGCATATACCTTAGGTATGGCAAACGCAGGACCAAATACAAATGGTTCTCAATTCTTTATAACAACAGGAGGGATCTCTCCTCAAAGTATAGAAGCTCTTAATGGAGGCTATACTATATTTGGTGAAGTAACCAGAGGTTTTGCTGTAGTAGATTCAATAGAGAGAGTGGAAACAGATGCTACAGACAAACCATTGAATCCTGTAGTAATTGAGTCTATTCAGATTATAGAGAATTAATCCAAATTTAAGAATCTTTGTATATATTCTCTGTAATGGAGGATATAAAAAGAAAAATACTTTACTACAGTATTACATTTTTAGTTGCTTTTACCTTTGGAATACTCTTTGACCATTATATACTTTGCAAAAGCCCTTCTGTAGAGGACTCGGAGGTCAAGGGAGAGAAAGAACAGCTAGAGATAGTAGTAGAAAGCAAAGAGAAGGAGGAAACCGTGTCTCAAACTCTTTCCCAGGAGCTTAAAATCCTGTCTCAGGAGTCTAAAATTCCCTCTCAGGAGCATGGTTGTACCATACATGTAGATGTAAGTGGAGCATTAAAGAAACCCGGAGTTTATTGTTTGGAAGAGAGTGCATTAGTTATAGATGCAGTAAATAAAGCAGGAGGCTTTAGTAAGGATGCTTCCATAGACTTCATACATAGAAAAATTAACCTAGCCCAACCTTTAGTAAACAACCAAAAACTATATTTCCCAAAGAAAAAAGAGCTAGTATGTGAACTAAAACCCTTATTAGATGAAGGAAAAACCATTAGTGCAACATACAATGAACCCGTTACACAACTTCCCACCACAGAACCATATATTGATCAAAAACCTCCCACTCTCTCGCCCCCTGATACTACCAATCCAACAAATAACCAAGATAGCGGGTGTGTGAACATTAATACAGCAACCAAAGAGGAACTCATTACCCTAAATGGGGTAGGAGAATCTACTGCAGAGAAAATCATAATGGGCAGACCATACACACAAGTAGGAGATTTGTTAAATGTAAGTGGAATAGGAGAAGCAACACTGGCAAAATTCAAAGATATGGTTTGTATTTAGCATGTTGCACAAACCAAAGGATGTAATTGAAAGATTCAAAAAGAGATTTATTGGCCTTTTTAGGTACATAGCAGATTACGACATTCTCCTTTTTTCTCTAATATATCTTTTTTCTACCTATCTATACCTCCTACGCCTGAGAAACATAGAAGGGGGTGTAACTATAGGGTGGGTTTGCATTGGCTCTATCATAGTTCTTTCATTTTTAGCTAGATTTTTCCTCTTGAGAAACATTAAGAAAAGTAAAGAAGGAGAAGAAGAGGGTAGAAAGGACTCAAAAAGAACTGTTCACTTTTTTGGTATGTGGTTTCTTCCTGTTTTAGCAATCTCTTTTGCTTTTGTAAGAATTGCTCCTATTTTAGCAAAAGAGACTATGTTTACAGAAGAGTCTTTTCGTTTCACAAACGGACAGATCTTGTTTGAGGGTTTTCTGTATGATGAACCAGATAAGAAATATAAAAAACAGGCCCTACACATAAAACAACTACAGGATATCTCTGTTAAGGGGCAAGTTTTAGACAAAAACCATGGTTATATACTCACCAGAGTAGATAATTACGAAGATTTTAGAGTAGGCCAGGTGTGTCGCTTCAGTGGAACACTCATGGAACCTGAAAACTTTGATGACTTTGACTACAAACAGTACCTCCGAAATAAGAAGGTGTTTTACATACTTGAAAATCCAACTTATGACTGTCTCCCAATCGATGAAAAAAGGGAGGGAAATGCTATTAAAAACTTTTTGATCGATTTTAAAAACAATCTAATAGAGAAAATAGACAATTCTCTCCATGAACATTCTTCCTCTCTACTTGCAGGTATTCTCTTTGGACAAGATAGAAGGCTAGAGAAGGGATTTGAAGAAAAAACAAGAATAACTGGAGTAAGCCATATAACCGCAGCATCTGGTTACAACATAACTATACTTGTTATTGCTGTAAATAAGCTACTTTTCTTTCTTCCAAAGAAGGTAAAAATACTTCTTTCTTTAAGTATCATCTGGTGTTTTGCACTATTATCTGGGCTCTCTAGCTCCATAATTAGAGCCTGTATTATGACCTCTCTCTCTTTAATGGCGGTTTTCTTCGGAAGGGAGGGTGTAATACATATAACCACACCTTTAGTTTGCTTAATTTTTGTTTTTCTAGACCCCCTAGTTATCTTAGATGTTGGTTTTGCACTCTCTGTATCTGCAATATTGGGTTTAACGTATATTTTGCCTATACTTGAGGAAGGTAAAGGGGTTGTTATTAAGAAACTAAGTGAAAAGAAGAAAGATCCAAGGTTAAAACTTCAGTTTTTAGATGACTACATACTACCAACTCTAAGTTGTACTATATCGACACTACCAGTTTCTATATTTAACTTCAAAACCTTTTCTATATGGTCACTCCCAGTTAATGCTGTTATCCTTCCGGTAGTAGAAGGGACGATGCTATGGGGTGTATTATCTTTAGCTTTTTATAAAATACATGGGGGGTTGTCTCAACTTTTCTTTACTGTCGTAGATTTACAACTTAAATTCTTTGGATATGTAGTTAATCTGGTAGGGAATTTTGGATTTGGTTATTGGGAATTATCTTCTTTGGCAGGCAGTTTTGTCTCAATTTGTATTTTTTCCGTTATATTTCTATCTGTAATATATTTTTACCCCATAGAGAATGAGCAATACAACTATTATCTTAAAAATAGTTAAAGATTTTTTATTTAAAAATTTTATTAACATAGTCTTCTTCTCTTTTGCACTGTATTCTTTTTGGTTTGGTGGATTTGGGAATAATAAGAACCCAGAGATAATATTTTTTAGTGTTGGACAAGGAGATGCAATCTTAATCCAGGAAGGGGAATTCCAAGTTCTTGTAGATGGTGGCCCAGATGATTCCGTAATCTTTAAACTTGCAAAAAGGATGCCTTTGTATGATAAAAACATTGAAATTGTAATACTTACACATCCACATGAGGATCATATAAGGGGCTTAATGAATGTTCTGGATGAATTTAGTGTAGAAAGGGTGTTTGTAAATAAGGTAGAGTATGAAAATAAAGCATACAGAGATCTTGTTGAGGAGTATAAAGATATTGTTATAGAAGTGGCACAGGGGGATAAATTTAAGTATGGGGATATAGAGGGGGAGATAATATACCCCATATTAAGTAAGAACGAAAAGAATGGACTTCAGAATGAAGTTCAGGATAAAAATATTAATAACGAATCTATCGTAACATTGCTTAGTATAAAGGGAAAAAGGATACTGTTAATGGGGGATGCAGAGCACGAAGTAGAGTACAAATTACTAAAAGAGGTCTCTCTAGAAAATATTTACATTCTTAAGGCTGGTCATCACTGTTCTAGGACTGCCACTTCAGATATGTTTCTCAGGGCAGTAAATCCGGAGGTGGCTATTTGTTGCTATGGGAAGGGGAATAAATTCGGTCACCCCCATTATGAAACAATCGAAAAATTTCAAAATCATGATGTGCAATATTTGGAAACGGCTAGAGAGGGGGACATAGTTATTAAATTTAGTGATTTATGATAAAATCCTTTTAATATATAGATCTTTTAGATATCTGTACCTGTAGCTCAACTGGATAGAGCATTGGTTTGCGGAACCAAAGGCTGTCGGTTCGATTCCGACCAGGTACGTACAGGCCCGACTTACTAGGCTTATAGCACTGTGTCTTTGGTGTTTTTCCTATAGAGTAGCCAAAATAACTGCGCAGACCTCTTTCTAAAGGGCTGTTTTCTAGTTTTCCTTTTTATATAAATCTTTTTCTTCTATTCAAATCCCTATGGGCCTAGTAAGTCGGGTCTGTTACTAGTATAATTATTTTTATGCACCCGTGGCTCAACTGGATAGAGCATCGGTCTTCGGAACCGAGGGTTGGGGGTTCGAATCCCTCCGGGTGCGTGTGCTATTATGTATCAATAATGGAAATAGAACAGAAAATTAAAAAATTAGTAGCAAAAGCACTCTCCAGTAAAGACTTTTCTTTTAATGAGGAAGATATTATTGTCGAGATACCCGCAGATATTACCAATGGTCACTATTCTACAAATATTGCTATGCGCTTGGCATCTCAATTGAAGAGAAACCCCTTAGAGATAGCTCAAGATATAGTAGATGCTTTGGAAGAAGATTCTGCGATCGCTAAAGCAGAAGCTGTTAAACCAGGCTTTATTAATTTTTTCCTTTCAAATAGATACCTTTTAACCAAGATATCCAAGATAGCTGGAAAAAAAGGAAATTATCTTAGCTTAGATATTAAGAAGGGTAAAAAAGTTGTTATTGAATACACCGACGCGAACCCTTTCAAGGAATTCCATATTGGCCACCTTTACACGAACAGTGTGGGAGAGTCCTTCGCAAGGCTTCAGGAGGCCATAGGGGCCCAGGTAAAGAGAGCTAACTACCAAGGAGATATAGGTCTTCATGTAGCTAAGACACTCTGGGGTTTAGAAGAGAAATTAAGAGAAGAGGAAACACCTTTTGAAGTACTAGAACAGGTATCTCTAAAGGAAAGAGTTAGGTTTTTAGGTGAGGCTTATGCACTTGGAGCAGAATATTATGATGACTTTAAGGACAAAACAGTTCAAAAAGAGATAGATGAGATCAATTATTATATTTTCTCCCTCGTATCAGATGTAAAACCAAGAGAAAGTTTTAAAAAGTATGAAGAAATGAATCTCTCTGAGAAATATAAGAAAGGTAGGCAGTGGTGCCTAGATTACTTTGAAACGATTTACGAAAGGCTAGGGACTACTTTTGACTACTATTTCTTTGAAAGTGAGGTGGGCCAAGTTGGCTTAGAACTTGTAATGAAGAATGTTGGAAAGGTCTTTGAGGAAGATGATGGCAGTATAATATATAGGGGAGATGAGAAAAAGAATCTGCATACAAGAGTATTTGTAAACAAGAATGGAGTTCCAACATATGAAGCGAAGGAGATAGGTTTGGCTTTTAGAAAAGCAGAGTTGGTTGATTATGATGAATCTATAGTTATTACTGGGAATGAACAGACAGGTTATTTCAAGGTTGTTCTAGATGCATTAAGTAAGCTAAATAAGGATCTGTCCGAAAAAACAACCCATGTCCCACATGGCATGGTTAGACTCCCTGGAAAAGCGAAGATGTCTAGTAGGAAGGGCGAGATAGTAAGAGGGGATGTTCTTCTGGACTCTGTAAAAGAGAAGGTAATGAATATTATGGAAGATAGTGAGCACATAGATCACATAGATGAAGATGATATCCCTTTGGTAAGTGAGAAGATAGCGGTAGCTGCTATAAAATATGCATTTCTAAAAGTTTCAGTAGGGAAGGATATAACTTTTGATATTGAAAAATCAATATCCTTTGATGGAGACACAGGCCCATATCTTATGTATGTATATTCAAGATGCAATTCAATCTTGAAAGAAGCAGATTTTGAAAACCCTGGTGGGGTATGTATAGAGTCTTGTATGGATAATCCCTTTGTAAAAGAGTTATCTGTGCAAATTAGCAGATATGAAAAACAACTGCTTGATTCCTCTATAAACTATTCCCCATCCACTTTAGCTCAATATCTATTCTCTCTTGGGCAGACTTTTAATTCTTTCTACCAAGGTGTAAGAGTTTTAGATGCTTCAGATGAAGAGAGAGGAATACTTCTTACCATTGTTAAGGCAACAATGGTTGTTATGCAAGATGGTCTAGACAAATTAGGCATTGAAGTTGTAGAAAAAATGTAGTTTTCGCTTTCGACTTTCCCTTCTGTGGTGTGTTACAATAATTCTTATGGACGATTCTCTGAAAGTAATAGAACAAGCTCAAGATGAGAGGTTGAGAAAAGCTAATGTAAAAGCAGCAATTGAAATATTACAGACACTTGGAGAGAAGATAAAAGACAATCCAGTACTCTCATATGATTACCCAAACTTACTAAAAAATCTTGGTACTTGTTATATGGATATAGGGGAGATAGAACAAGCGAGAGAAGCCCTAGAAAAGGCTCTTGAAGCGGCAAAAATAGATCTCAATGATATTGAAATGGCCGAAATACGAGTCGTTAGAGCAAGACTAGAACTACAGGTTGCAACAATAGAAGATGCATTTTATTATGCCAATAAAGCTTGGAGCTTTATAGACGGGAAGAAGGGAGATAGATTTGCCCCAACAAGAGCTTCAACTTCCGAAATTTTAGGAGAAATATATTACGAGAATGAGAATTACACTGAAGCTATATATAGGTTTGAATTTGCCTTGGAACAAGCAAAGAAGATAGTTTTTACAGAAAGGGAACTTACATCTGCTTTAAACATTGTAAATTATTATATAACAAGGGGTTGGATAGAAGACGCCAGAGAATTGTTAGATGAGTACATAGAGAAAGCTCAAGAGTACAAACTAATATATGCAAATTACCAATTATCTCTTGCAAAAATTCTTGTTGAGGAAGGCGAGGCTAAAAAGGCTAGTAAGATAGCACTTGAGGTTCTTAAACTTGCAGAAAAAAATGGTTTGTTGAGGTTACAGGCTGAAAGTTCTCAAACAGCAGGGAGTACATACGCTGAGAGAAGTCCTGCAAAAGCAGATTCTTACTTTAGAAAAGCTTTTAATCTTTATAACGAAGTAGGATACAACCTTCCGAAAAAACATCCAAGAGAAGAAGATTGGTTTAATACCTTCAATGATATTTAATAATAGGCCATTAATAGGGCTTATTTACTCTGATTAGCACCTTTTTGAATGTTTGCTAATTGACCACATGCAGCGTTTATTTCATCGCCATAAGATTGTCTTAGTGTGTTATTTATACCTTCTTCATTTAGAATAGCTTGGAATGAGCGAGTTTTATTGATAGAACTTGGTTCAAATGGAATAAGCACAGAAGGATTAAGTCTAATTAAGTTTACGAGAGCAATCTGGTCTCTAAGCAGTTCTGCCAACTCCTTGGCATGTCGTTTTGAGTCATTAATGTCTTTTATTAGTATATATTCGTATGTAATTTTCTTATTACTTCTTTGTTGATAATCCTTAAGAACCTCTATTAGTTTATCCAGAGGGTTGTTTTTTGCAGCTGTAGGCATAAGCTTCTCTCTAAGTTCCTGATTGGGGGCATGTAGACTGAGGGCTATCTTTACACCTAAATCCATAGAAAGAAATTGGTCTAATTGTTCAACATAACCGACTGTAGAAACAGTAATTCTTCTCTTTCCTAAAGCAACTTTCTCCGGATCTGTTAGTATGTCTATTGACCTAGCAACATTCTCTAAATTAAGCATAGGTTCTCCCATTCCCATATATACAATGTTCGTTATCTTCTCATCTTCTCTTCTTAGCATTCTCTTAAAGTAGAGTATCTGGTCAATAATCTCCTGTGTATCTAGTTTTCTATTAAATTTCATCTGACCAGTTGCGCAGAATGTGCATCCTACAGGGCATCCACTCATACAACTTACACAAATGGTGTTTCTTTTAGGATATTTCATTAGAACCGTTTCTACAGGGAAACCTTCTTTAGTAAAGGATAATGTTTTAACTGTTTTCTTATCCTTGGCTATATATTCTTGAAAGTTTTCTAACTTAGAGAAGGGGATAGCTTCTTTCAATTTCTTTCTAAGATCTAATGGCCATGTTGTTAAATCATCCCAGGAGGAGATATCATCCTTATAATATTGCTGATGGAGTTGTTTCAATCTATAACTTTGCAGGTTATTTTCTTTTACAAAATCTTCAAACATATTTGCCTTTTTACCTTATTTATAGGTATTTCCTTGACAGTAAGGACTCTTAAATGTAAAGTATTTTAGTATGTACTGCCCCAATAAAGAAAGAGTAAAGAAGGGATTTTCTAAAGTTTTAGCAATTGCCTTTTTTACCTTTCTCTTCGGCCTTAATAATACAGTGTATGCAGAGTATTTGTCCATTTCTTTATCTCCCAAGAGTGGAACAATATATGGTGACAGTACAACCATACAGGTTCTTGTAGATAGTGGAGCCGATGAATTTACCGGTATAGATATCCCTTTGCAATATACAGGGGGAGTGGAATATATAACTGCAAACGGTGCTGACAGGTGTGATAGCTTTCATTTGGACGACTCTGTAAGTGGTGTTCTAACAATAGAATGTGTTTCAACAACTCACCAAGCTGGAGAAACCTATGATGGTGTTGTTGCGACCCTTTATCTAAAGGCAACACAGGAGGGTTCTTCGAAATTTACCTTCGGAACAGTTAGTCCTACAGTGACAACAAGTAATGGAGGGGAATATACATTGACTTTAGAAGCTACACCAACAGAGCAGCTTCCTGAAGCGGGGATCTTTGACAGTAAAACAACTGCCATTGCAGCTTTAGGGTTTCTGGTTTTCTCTTTAGGTTTTTTCTTTAATACCGTAGCTGACTCCTTTAATTATTTAGGTGACAAAGTAGAAGAGACTAGGGTAAATAGGAGAAGGAGTAAGATAGAAAAAAGATTTAAATAAATTTATTTAGTAAAAATATGTTAGTAGGAAAAAAGAAGGACAAGGATGATAGCTATTCTAAGAAATATATTGCTCCTAAGGGCTGGAAGCCCAAGAATGCAGATAGGGACTATATAATAACCTTTTTAGATATAGAACTTGCAGATGGTATTGGTATGGACCAGTTTGAAACTGTTGTTGCTGCTTGTGCAGCTGAGAGTTCTACTGGGACTTGGACAGAAGTATATAGTGGTAAAGATTCTGGAGTAGAAATGGCAGATAAGCTTAGAGCAACAGCTTTTGATCTGGATCCTAAGACGAAAACATTTAAGATAGCTTACAAAGTAGAACTTTTTGAATTAGGCAATATGTCTGGTTTACTGGCAGGAATTGTAGGAAATGTGGGAGGAATGAAGATGATTAAAGCTTTAAGGTGTTTAGATATTAGATTCCCGGAATCCATGGTGAAGTCATTTCCGGGTCCTCAATTTGGAATAGATGGAATCCGAGAGATGATGCAAGTAGAGAGGGGTCCATTATTATTAACAGTCCCTAAGCCCAAAGTTGGAAGGACAGCGAAAGAGCAAGCAGTATTGGCAAGGACACTTTTTACTGCCGCTAATGGAGAGTACCATGGTATAAAGGATGATGAAAATCTAACAAATCTTTTCTTTAACAAATTTGACGAGAGGGTTGAGCTTATTCATAAAGTTAGGAGAGAGATAGAAGAGAAGAGTGGAAAGAAGAAATTCTATCTTTGTAATATAACTCACTCCAATCTTGACACTATGATATCTAGAGCAGACAAAATTAAAGCTCAAGGTGGTCGTTGGATGATGATGGATGTTGTTACCACAGGTTTTTCCGCACTACACACTATGAGACTTAAAAACCCAGGACTTGCGATCCATGCCCACAGAGCTATGCACAGTCTTTTTACAAGGGAATCCGGTCCAGGAGTTTATGATAAGGGTGAAATTATGGACTTCTCTATGTCCATGGTAGCCAATGCTAAAATTCTAAGATTGTTAGGAGTAGATTCCTTACATGGTGGAGCCCCAAAAACAAAGATGGAAAACTATGGGGAGCCTAAGTTAATAAGAGATGCCTTGCAACTAGATATAACTCCTGAATCTTCAGTCACTCTAGGACAAAACTGGTTTGGAATGAAGCCCGTTTGGCATGTTGCATCAGGTGGCCTACATCCAGGGAGTATACCAGAAGTTATCCATCAACTTGGAGAAGATATCATGCTTCAATGTGGAGGAGGAGTTCTCGGTCATCCTTGGGGTATAGAAGCAGGTGTAGAGGCTGTAGTTCAAGCAAAAGAACTTGCCCTAGGCAGTGGAGATCTAGAGAAGTGGCTCAAAGAGAATCCAGATACTCCTTTAGCAAAAGCTGCTGACCATTGGGGTTTTGGACCAAAGATTGTCTAATAACTCTAGAAAACGGATTATTTCAAGAAAAGCTTTAAGTTTCTTTGTTAAATAGTGTAAAATAGAGATTATGAAAAAAGGTATTACACCAAGAGAAGAGAGTTATTCAAAATGGTATTTGGATATTGTCGAACAAGCCGATCTAGCAGAAAACTCTCCAGTTAGAGGTTGTATGGTCATTAAACCATATGGTTATGCTATCTGGGAGAAGATAAGGGAGGAGCTAAATAAAAGAATCTTAGACTCTGGAGCAGAAAATGCTTACTTTCCACTCTTTATACCCAAATCCTTCCTTTCAAAAGAAGCTAGTCATGTAAAGGGTTTTGCTAAGGAATGTGCAATTGTAACTCATCATAGACTCAGAGAAACAGAAGATGGAGAAGGGGTAGAAGTAGATCCAGAATCTAAATTAGAAGAAGAATTAATAATCCGCCCTACATCTGAGACAATAATGTATGACACTTTCTCAAGGTGGATTACCTCTTGGAGAGACTTACCACTAAAAATTAACCAATGGGCAAATGTTGTAAGGTGGGAAAAGAGAACAAGACCTTTTCTCAGAACCTCAGAATTTCTTTGGCAAGAGGGTCATACAGTACATATAACCCATAAAGAAGCTAAAAAAGAGGTCCTAGACAGGCTAAATATGTATGTAGAGTTCGCTAGAGAATTCCTTGCAATGGAGACATATTATGGTAAGAAGTCAGAGTCAGAGAAGTTTGCTGGAGCAGTAGATACATATGGAGTAGAGGCTATGATGCAGGATGGGAAGGCGTTACAGTTTGGTACTTCTCACAATTTAGGTCAGAATTTCGCAAAGGTGTTTAATATTCAATTTGCAGATCAGAATGGGCAATTACAACACCCATGGCAAACAAGCTGGGGAGTAAGTACCAGAATGCTTGGAGCTTTAGTAATGACACATAGTGATGACAAAGGTTTAGTTTTACCTCCTACAGTAGCTCCAATAAAGGTTGTTCTTGTGCCAATATTTAAAGATTCCAATAAGGGTAAAGTCCTCACATATGCCAAAGATGTATATAAACAGTTAGAAGGTGAAATAGGGGGTTTAAAATTAGATGACAGAGACTTTGTATCTCCAGGATTCAAATTCAACGAGTGGGAAAAGAAAGGTGTTCCTGTTAGGATAGAAATAGGGGAGAGAGAAATAGAGAACTGCGGAGTGGTAGTTGTAAGAAGAGACACTCTTGAGAAGAAAGAGATTAAGTTTGGAAACCTAAAGGAAGCAATTATAAAGATTCTGGAAGAGATGCAGAAGGATTTATATGAGAGATCAAAACAGGTCTTAGTATCAAAAACCTATAGAGTAGAAGACTACGAAGAGTTCAAAAAGGTTTTTTCAGAAAAAGGAGGCTTTGTAATAGCAGGTTGGTGTGGTGATGAAAAATGTGAGGAGAATATCAAGTATGACACCAAAGCTACAACTAGATGTCTCACTAAGGATGGTGAGGGTGTTAAGAGTAAGTGTATCTACTGTGGAAAGGAGAGTAAAGACGAATGGGTTTTTGCAAAGGCATACTGAGTGAAACGAGCCGTAATTTTAATGTGTTGAAAAATTCTCTTCTGTTCAATCTTCATATACCCACCATTCCAAATATTTAAACACCAAGGGTTTAAAAACTTGTTTAGTCCCTTTTTAAAAGGAAAATTTTTTGTATGTTTCTTTTTGAACAGCAAGATGAACAAGATTTTAGATTTCTTCTTTTCGAATTGACGATTTTGTTTCACGCTCCAGTTGCGAGGGGTGTTATATAAATGATGAGATTCTTCCAGAGTGGGTTGTTTTATTTATCCTTTTGTACCGTTGCTTTTTAGATATTCCTTCAAATATTGTCCTGTATAACTACTTTTCTCGGACATGATGTCCTCCACAGTTCCTTGGGCAACAATTTCCCCGCCTTTTTCTCCACCTTCAGGACCAAGATCTATTATCCAGTCGGAGAGTTTAATTACATCAAGATTATGTTCAACGATGAGGACAGTGTTTCCCTTGTTAACGAGTCCTCTTAAAATTTTCATTAACTTATCTACGTCATGATAATGTAGACCTGTAGTAGGCTCGTCTAAGACATAGAGAGTATGACCAGTAGAGTTCTTTGAAAGTTCCTTAGCAAGTTTAATTCTTTGTGATTCACCACCAGATAGAGTAAGTGAAGACTGACCTAGTTCGATGTATCCAAGTCCCACTTTGCTTAGTATATCAAGCTTTTTCTTTATTATTGGTATATTTTTAAAGAATTCTCTAGCTTCATCAACTGTCATTTTCAGTGTCTCTGCAATGTTTTTGCCCTTAAAGTCAATTTGAAGTGTCTCTTTGTTATATCTGGATCCATGGCATTCATCACAAGTGATATACATGTCGGGTAGGAATTGCATTTCAATTTTCAACTCTCCATCTCCCTTACACTTCTCGCATCGACCACCTCTAACATTGAAACTAAATCTTCCTTGTTTATATCCTCGAGCTTGTGCCTCTTTGGTCTCAGAGAAAAGTTTCCGGATTGGGGTAAAGATACCTGTATATGTCACAGGGTTGGATCTCGGAGTTCGGCCTATAGGGGATTGGTCTATGCTTATTACTTTATCTATGTTCTCTATACCTTCTATGCTATCATAATCACCCTCAATCTTCTTTGCATTCATGATTTGATTTGCTAATACAGGATAAAGTGTATCATCTATCAGAGAGGACTTTCCACTGCCAGAAACTCCTGTGATAGAAATAAGCTTGTTTAAGGGGATTTCTAAGTTCAAATTTTTAAGATTGTGTGTTGTTATCCCAGAGATTTTTATTTTCTTCTCCTTCCCTTCAAAATCCCTCTTTACAATATTTTGGCCTACAATAAGGGATTTGTTTAGGTATTTAGCAGTGAGAGAATCTAGGTGCTTAATATCTTCATATGTTCCCTCTGCAACAACCTCCCCACCTAATTTGCCAGCTCCAGGACCTATGTCTATTATCCAGTCAGAATAGCTCATAGTTTCCGAGTCGTGTTCGACAATCACAACCGTGTTGTCCATATCCCTTAGATCTTTTAAGGAAGAAATCAACTTTGAAATATCCCTTGGGTGAAGCCCAATAGACGGTTCATCTAGGACATAGAGAACTCCTGAGAGTCCTGTTCCTATTTGTGATGCAAGTCTAATTCTTTGGGATTCTCCTCCTGACAATGTGTTTGCCTCTCTTGAGAGAGTTAGGTATTCTAGTCCAACATTTGTAAGGAAGTTTAGTCTATTTAATATCTCCTTAACTATTGGTTTTGCTATTTCCTTCTTGTTCCCCTTTAGTTTGAGATTAGATAGGAAATCTTTTACTTCTCCTATTGGTATTTCTGTTATATCGTTAATGTTTTTGTTGTTTATAGTAACCTCTAAAGAGTAGGGTTTAAGTCTCCTGCCTAAACATATAGGACAATCTTTCTCAACCATATATTTCTCTATTTCCCTCCTAGAGTATTCTGAAGAGGTTTCCTTGTATCTTTTCCTCATCTCTGCGATAACGCCTTCATAGTCAGCATTGTAGGTGTTTGTTCTTCCAAATCTATTGGTATATTCAATCGTGTATGGTGGCTCTGTGCCAATCCCATAGAATATTAAGTCAAAGATTTCTTTAGGATATTTCCCGATTGGTGTTTTCAGGTCAAAGTTATGTCTTCTTGCTACTTCTTTGAGTACTCTAGAAGTCCAACTATCCTTTGTAGTCCTGTTTCCCCAAGGGAATATTCCTCCTTCATTTATTGTTAGGCTAGGATTATATATTAAGCTAATATCAATATCTTTCAATGTTCCAAGGCCTGTACATTCAGGGCATGCACCCTCTGGAGCGTTGAAAGAAAATGAAGCTGGAGTTATTTTAGGGTAGGAGATGCCACATTTAAGGCAGGTGCTATTCTCTGAAAAGAAAAGATTTTCTCCATCTTCCAATATAATTTTGACTTCCCCATCCGACTCTGTGGTTGCTAACTCTATGGCGTCAACAAGCCTTTTGTGGAATTCCTTTGTATCCATATCTCTTGTATGAAGTCTGTCTACAACTAAATCTACAGTATGTTTTTTGTTCTCATCTAAATTTAAATCTTCTATGTCGTCTAACATATAAAGATTTCCATCAACTACTACTCGGAGAAATCCCTGGTTGAGGAGTCTGTCAAAAAGGGAAATGAACTGCCCCTTACGGTTTTTTATGAGGGGTGAAACTATCTGGATTTTTTGTGTGGAACCTTTTAGGTGGTTGATCACTTTTTTTGTTATTTCTTCTATAGTCTGGGCTTGTATCTCTGAACCACAGTTTGGACAGTGTGGTTGTCCTACATGTCCATAGAGTAATCTTAGGTGATTATATATCTCCGTAATCGTTCCAACCGTTGATCTTGGGTTTGTAGAGGTTGTCTTTTGGTCTATGGAGATAGCAGGGGAGAGCCCTGTTATTGAATCTATATCTGGCTTATGCATCACTCCGAGGAATTGTCTAGCGTAAGAAGAAAGTGATTCCACATATCTTCTTTGGCCCTCTGCATAGAGAGTGTCAAAGGCGAGGGAACTCTTACCGCTTCCAGATAATCCAGTTAGGACAACTAATTTGTTTTTAGGGATATCTACAGAGATATTTTTAAGATTATTCTCTCTAGCTCCTCTTATTTTTATGTAATCTTGTGGCATGACGACATTAATTATAACATGAAGAGAGATTCTTTATACTCTCCCTAATTGAAGGTTTTAGAGTATTTGTGTGTAAATTTTTATACAAAAATGGTAAGATAGAGGGTGTTTAGAAACTTTGCACCCGTAGCTCAATAGGATAGAGCAACGCACTCCTAACGCGTAGGTTGTTGGTTCGATTCCGACCGGGTGCGTTTGTTGTTATTTAAGTCTATACTGATTTATTACAACAGTAGTCTCGTCAGGACTACTCTCTAGGGTAACAATATATTCTCTATTTTGTCTTATTGTGTGTAAAAGTATTGAGTCCATATCTAGGAGTTCTGTTTGATTCTCTCCATCTTTCTCTGAGATCTGGAGTTTGTTCTCCTTTATGTAGTAAAGATAATTTGAATTAGATAGCCAAGATATTCTATCTGTATTCTCTGTTGATATGTTTTCAACCTTTCTCGTTCCTATTTCTTCTGTATGGTCGGCCTCTTCCTTATCTAGGGTAAAGATATAGTAGAAATTATCGTTAACAAAGAGCAGTTTCCTTGAATCTGGAGAGAAAGATATGAGTTCAGCAGGATGTGTACAGATCATTCTGTATTTATCTGTGGAAATACCATACCAGTATACGGAGGTCTCTGTTTTGATATATACACCATTAAGTTCTTGATTGACTTCAAAGTATGTAATTTTACCTATAGCCTGTGTGGCTTGTGGGGAGGTTGTAAATTCTGGATAAGAATCTCCATTCTCTCTGTAAAATTCTATATAGTCAGTTTCCTTCTGAAAATAGGCCTTATCAATGGTATATTTAGGGGATTGACCATTTGGAAGCATCTGCTTGAGAGCATATATGTATGTGCTGTCTTCTTCTGTATGTAAATCCTCTAGAATGTAAAAGAATCCTTCTTCATCTGTATTCCAGATGTAATTTGTCTCTGGTTCTTTTGTTACTAGGATGTTAGGCTCTTCTAGTTCAGATAGTAATGTTGTGTCGATTGTGGAAATCTCAGTGGCAGATTCCAGTACTATGTGTCTATTATCTCTAGACCAAGAGTATGTAGATTCTGCAATCTCAGGAATCGAGATTGGCTCTAGGTTCTCTAAGAGTATGGGGGTTGTTAGATTTACAATGTAGTGATTTTCTAGTTCTCCTTCTGTAAGTGTCATGATTGCTTTCTGGCCGTTATGGGCAATCTCTAAATCTATATCTTGTTCCTCTGTTAATGTCAGGAGTTGAACAGGGTTCGGATTTAAATTCCATACAGGACTGTTAATTCTGTAACTCCATAAACCCCTCTCTCCAGTTGGATTTGTTATTAGGAATATGAAATAGGCTTTATTATCACTCATCCAGGTCTTTTCTACTTTTCCTTCTTGTTCCCAAACACTTAGGGGTGCTATCTCCTCTAATATTAAGAAAGGATATAGTAGGGTTGATTTTTCCTCAACAATCTCTACCCGTTTATTCCAATCTCGGTAGCCGTTCTTTTTAATGGATATGCTGTTTATCCCAACATCTAAAGTTCTACTTTTTGGTGTTCTTCCAATACTATCTCCATTAATATATAACTCTGCAGAGGAGGGTTCTGTCTGGACTGTCAGGACACCAGTTTTTTTAATGTTTTTTTCGGAGATATTAATTCTGTAACCCCTAGAGAAGTAATAAATTACAAGTGCTCCACCTACAACAAATAATACTGAAAAAATGGATATGAGTAGGCTAACTGTATTAATTTCTCTTTTTATTTTTTCTTCTTTTTTTCCTTTTGTTTTTTCCATCTTCTTTACAATGTAGAGTATAGCATAATGGTAAAGAAGTTGTTAAAATAGGGGTATTATGGAAAAGAAAAGAATTTTAACAGGTGATAGACCAACAGGGAGACTACATATTGGTCATCTTTTAGGGTCTTTAGAGAATAGAGCTAAGTTACAGGATGAGTATGATGAATTTATTCTAATTGCAAATGTTCAAGCTCTCGCGGACAATTTCGATGATCCTGGGAAGGTAAGGGAGAATATCGTGGAATTACTTTGTGATTACTACGCTGGAGGAATAGATTTTGACAAAGTTACGGTATTTATTCAGAGTGAAGTCCCCGAAATACATGAGATATTTGTGTACCTTGCAAATTTTGTTTCAATCCAGCAGATTCAACATAATCCTACTATTAAAACAGAGATAGCACAAAGAAGGATGGAGAAATCAACACCCTTAGGTTTCTTTATGTATCCTATACATCAGGTTGCAGATATTCTTTGTGTTAATGCTGACTTAGTCCCTGTGGGTAAGGACCAGGCCCCTATGGTTGAAGATACTAGAAGGTTAGCAAGGAAGTTTAACAACACTTATGGTGTAGAAGTTTTTAATGAGCCAGAAGCTCTCTTTGGAGCAGATATAAATATCCCAGGAATAGATGGGAAAGCAAAGATGAGTAAAAGTTTGAATAACTGTATATATCTCTCTGACAGTGAAGAAGAATTAAGAGAGAAGGTATTTAAGGTTTACACAGATCCTAACAGAATACATGCTACAGACCCAGGGAAGATAGAGGGCAATGTTGCCTTTTTGTATATGGATCTTTTCAACGGGGATAAAGATGAAGTTGAAGAGATGAAGAAAAGGTACAAGGAAGGAAATATAAAGGATGTAGAGGTTAAAGAGAGATTATTTGAGGTTATGAATGAGAAGCTTACTCCAATAAGAGAAAGGAGAAAAGAAGCGGAGGGGATGAAGGAGGAACTTCTAAAGAAAGCAATGGAAGGTAGTGTAAAAACCTCTAGTATAGCGAAAGAAACAGTAGTGCAGATGAAAAAAGCTATGCTTTTGGAATTTAATAGTAAATAACTTATAGTTTTCGGAGTATGATTGGAAAAAAGCTAGGTATTGACTTAGGTACAGCAAACTCGGTTGTTTTTGTCCAAGGAGAAGGCATTGTCCTTATGGAGCCTACCGTCGTTGCTATAGATGTCAATACTTATACAGTAATTGCAGTTGGGGAGAAGGCAAAGAAAATGATAGGTAAAACCCCAGAGAACATTGTAGCAAAGAGACCACTGAGAGATGGGGTAATAGCGGATTCTAGGGTCACAGAAGCCTTGCTTCGACATTTCTTTGACAAAGCCCTTGGTAAGTCTAGATTTTTTAAGCCAGATGTTGTTATTAGTGTTCCTGCTGGTATTACTACTGTCGAACAGAGAGCTGTTCTAAAGGCAGCCAATGCCGTAGGGTCTAGAAGTATTACACTTCTGCCCGAGCCTTTGTTAGCCGCATTAGGAGCTGGTCTGCCTATAGATAAATCTGCTGGTAGCATGATAATAAATATGGGAGGGGGAACTTCTGAGGTTGCAGTTATGTCCTTGGATGGAATAGTGGAATACGAATCTTTGAGAGTTGCTGGAGATGCTATTAATGAAAGCATAATCTCTTTCATGCGCAAGAAGAAAGGAGTTTTAATTGGAGAACAAACAGCAGAGAATATGAAGATTAAGATTGGTTCAGCAGTTGAAGTTAAAGATCCCAAGGAGATGGAAGTGAGAGGTCGAGATGTTGGAGCTGGTATGCCTAAATCTATGGTTATAGACTCAAATGATGTTGCCAGAGCTATAGAGAAACCTCTTAGAGATATTATTAGGTCTATACAGACTGTTTTAGAAAAAACCCCTCCAGAACTATCTGCAGATATAATAGACAGGGGAATGGTTATGAGTGGGGGTACTGCAAAACTTAGGAATTTAGATAAACTTTTATCCAAGGCAACTGGAGTTCCTGCTCATGTTGCAGATGAACCGTTATACTGTGTTGCCAGGGGCACAGGTATAGCTCTAGAATTAATCGCAACTGGGGAAAGAGTATTTTCATTTAACAAAGAATTTAGGAGATAAGGATAAAAAACCAAGTAGTTTTTCTAGCAATATTTTAGTAGAATGTGCTTATGGGAATATTAAATAAGGTCAGAAAAGGAATGACGCTAGAAGAAGTTACTTCTCTCTTAAACGACTTAAGGCTTCCAATTTCAATGATTTATACTCCTGTAAATCTTAAGTCCGAAAAGAAGAAATTTTTTGACTCAGATACATATAATCCAGATTTTCAATACAAGATTGTAAAGAACAACAATGACGATATCTTAAGGAAACTCCTTCATGTAGAGGAGATAGTTGATGTAGATCCAAGAATATCTGATTTCTATGTCCAGTTGATTAGCTCAAAAAAGGAAGCTAATGATTTAATGCATGCTGTAGGAAACAACGAATTAGTAACAGATATATCCTACAACCGCTATGGTAAGCCATCTTCAGTACTTTTCAGGAATGCTTCTAGGGTGTTAAGGGGAAGGATGTCTGGTTATGATGTTAAAAAATCTAAGTCTTTAGATATGGGAAAGACACTTGGTTACAAGGAGATAGAGGATGTATTTAAAGTTGTGTTTAACGAGTTAGGGCTTGAAGACTGGGGTGTTGCGGACTCAAAGAACATCTCTAAAAATTCCATAAAAGTAGGTATAAAGTCCAAGAGAGTGTTTGTAGATCCCAAGATAGAGAGAACACAATTTAAGTTAAGAAAAACTATTGTGCACGAGGTTGGAACCCATGTTTTGAGAGCAACAAATGGAGCGAAGACAGGGTTTGATGCTTTATCTAAAGCCAATCTTGCATCCTATCTGGATGTAGAGGAGGGTCTTGCTACATGGAATGAGGGAAATTTAGGACTTCTTACAGACAGGTGGTTGATTAAAAAGGCCGCATTAACATATGCTCTTTATATTGGTGAAGATATGAGTTTTAGAGAATTGTACAATGCCTTACTTGGAGTGCTTCCGAAGTATGGGGCCTTTAGTACGGTATACAGAATTAAGAGAGGTTTGAGTGATACCGCATATAGTGGGTTATATACAAAAGATATTGTCTATTTCAGGGGATTTAGGAAAGTTTTAAGGAATTTAGATAAAGATCCTTCTCTTTACGATTTGCTTTATGCTGGAAAGATTGGTTTCGAGCAAACTGAGTGGGTTAGGGAAGGGTTAATACAAAAACCAGAGAGGGTTCCAACCAAAGAAAAATGGGAGGAGATATTTAAAAAAGCTGGGATATAACTATTCTTTAAATGCAGTAATAATTGCCTCTGCTATATTTGTAGGACTTCCTTCTATAATCTTTGTCTCATAGGCTTTAAATCCTGGATGGAAGCTTATTTCTTGTATATATGGTTTGTTATTAATATACATAAAGTCTACTGCCATAAAATCTGCTCCGATTAGTGTTGCAAATCTCTCTGCGATCTCTTTCATTTCTGGCTTGGGATTGTTATACATTTCGTATTCTCCTTTGCTGACAGTCATAAAGCTTTCTTTAGCTTTTCTCTTCCATCCCCCTATAACTTCTCCAAGCTTAACAAAAATCCTGTAGTCTTCTCCTGAAGGCGAGAATTCTTGTAGGAACATGTGAGAAGTATCGATATCCCCTAACTTTTTATATTCGTCAACAGAGTCTAATTTAAAGACATTTTTCTTTATTTTTTCTTTACCTTCTATATTCTCAACTCTATTTTCACCTGTGTAATCTTTCATAATTAGGGGGTAATTGTTTAGTATATCTCTATCCTGTAAGTAGTCTCCGTCTGTTCTAAAATAGGTGTCAAAGTAAGGGAGATTATTTTTTACACAGAAAAGAGCAGTTGCTATTTTGTTGTAATAGGGGAGATTTTTAATTGCCTCTGAGTTCTGAACTAGAATTTTCTTCTCTGGATTTTTACTGTTGAACAGATCCACATAGTCTATTATGTATCTCTTGAAATGATACTCTTTCTCATCTGACAAGGAATGTCCTCTAAATATTATATGGGAATATTCTGTAATATCTTTTCCTCCAGCTCTTATTGTGAGGTTTTCGTCTTTAATGATAAATTCGAGTTCATTATTGTAAGCGAAGTCATACGAATAATCTCTCTTCTCTAGTTCTTGAATTAATCTCTTTGAAGCAGTAGAAATTTCCCCTGTTATTCTTTGTCTTTTATCTATAATCAAATATCTCATAGTGTGTGTGTTTTTAGATAATTTTAATTTTATCTATTAACCCTTTTCTCTTGTATTTCTTGAGCATCTTCATATAGGTTTTATTTGAAGATAGGTCTTTTTTTACAACAACCATATCTATTTTGTCAAAGCCTAACCCAGTGGATTCAGCGTCCGCCCAATCTCTATGATGAATCATAATAACATCCAATAGTGCGTTAACTTTGAGAGATTGAACCGCTTTCTCTTTATCAAGATTGCTATTTATTCTTAGGGAATTTATTAAAATACTATTTTCTTTATATTCTCCGATTACATCTCCTTCTTCCAGGTAAGACCCAAAGATAGACCCTTCCTTAAGTAGAGTAGGGATATCTTTTGCGAATTGGCCTATGACAACAATCTTTTTAGTTTTATTATCTTTTAGAAGTTTTTCAATATGTACATCTGCTACTTCTTCTCTCTGTTGTCCGATAACGGGATAGAGGTTAAGGTAAACTTCTGGTTTTGTATTTATCTCTATTATTCCACCGTTATCTTTTGTTAGAGGTTTGGAGATATCTTTGCAAAGGATATCTGCTCCTACAACAAAGGCGTGGATAGAACTGGCAATACTTTCTACTATGTATTTTATTTCTGGACCAACCTTGTCTGTAAAGTCTTCTGTAATTCCTCCCTGGCTCATGCTGGCGACCTTTCTTACTGTGATTTTTTCGTCTTTTCTGGGGACAGAGTCGAGGGTCAGACCCTCTTCCTCAAGTAGCCTTAGTAGAGGAGGGTCAATTTTTATGGGTTTTAATATATGGGTTGGTTTAGAAGTATCTCTTCTAGGATCTCTGTTGGTTTCTTCAATTAGTTCTTTTATTGTTGATTTCCCATCTCCTATTATGAAGGCAGGTATTCTCTTAGTGACAACTTCTAGCTTGCCATCTATTACAAGAAGGCGGTAGTCATCTCCAGGGACTTGTTCTTGAATCATTATCTTTTGTTGCCATGTCTTTCCTATATGTTTCTTTGTTGGCTCTTTTGCTATTCGGAAAGCATCTTTTGCTTTTTGGATTGTATCTATTCCTGTTGAAACACCACTTCCTGCAGTTAAACCTGTGGGTTTAATAACTACGGGCTTTTCATATTGATCCCAGATCTCTTCTATCTGGTCTGCAGAATCTAGTATTTGCCACCTGGGGGTTGGTAGTCCAAGTCTCTCAATCATAAGGTTAGAAGACCATTTGTCTCTCTGTATTTCCTTAGCAATCTTAGAGTCTTTACTTGAGGAGGCAAAGTTTATTATTTGAGAATTTCTCCCAGCACCAATTGTGTATAAGCGGTTGATGCTCTTGCTGTATTTCACTCTTTCTTCTAGTAATGCAGTAGGTGTAATCTCGTGATTTTGTTTCTGAGCAGCAAAGAGGAGGGGAATTATGGACATAGTTGCTATTCTGTCTTTTATAACTTCGGAGATAGCATACTCTTTAGCTTCTTTGTAGGTTATTTTCTCCTCTGCAAGGTTAAGTAATGTCTCTGCCAATTCTCTCCATAGAAAAGTGAGTTTGGATCTGATATATACGGTGTTTTCTTTAATATCATAGGAATCTAAGAAGACGGGATGTAGGTCTTCAATCTCTTTTATCAATTTTATTATCTCGTCAGATTTCTTAATTGATTTCTTAAAAACAATTTTTGTTGTAGAAATCTCCGAATAGAAATTTAAACCTTGTAAAACTTGGATATTTTTCATCTGCACTGCTTTTAATTTAATTAATACTTTTTATCTCTAAGATATTTCATGACAGGGATAGCTACCTTAACTATGTTTCCCTCATTTACTTTGTAATGTAATCTGAGACCAGGGTTATAGTTGATCTCGTTTATAACTAATTTAGCAGGTTTGCTAATATTCTCTGTTATTATGTCTACTCCTCCGAATTTTGAACCAACAGTTTTTACCGCTTTAATGGCCATCTGTTTGTAGTAGTCATGGACTTCTTTCATACACTCCTGTGTTGTTCCTCCAGTTGTTAGGTTGCAGTTGTATCTTAATATGACCTCTTTTCCTTCCTCAGGAATTGATTCTAGATTAAGGTTTTCTCTTTGGAGTTTGAGTGTAACTTCGTTATCTATCTGTATCGGTTTTAATAAAGAATCTTTACGGTCTTTGTTTTTCATAGTAATAAGTTCTCTTATAGTGTTTTTACTATTGCCTATAACATGTGCAGCTTTTCTTCTTACTACTCCAATAACTTCGTTATCTAAAACTAAGAACCTATAATTTTCTCCCTGTATGAATTCTTCTGCTATAACTTTGCTCTTGGATTTAGATTGTGTTTCTTTTAAGGCTTTTTCGTAGGCTTTTAGAACTTGTCCTTCATTTTGAGGAAGGATAGTGACTCCTCCTCCTCCAAGTTGTTGAGTTGGTTTAATTACTATATCTTTGTATTCACCATAGAACTTAATGGCATCAATAGGGGAGAGTATAATTGTTTGTTCGGGAACAGGGAGTCCTTTCTTGGCAAGGACGATGTTTGTTAGGTGTTTTCTTTTACATATGGTAGTACTTGTTGCTGGGATTAGGGGTGTTACAGTGTTAATAATATGCCAATGTTTATTCCCATACTTGAAGCTTGCTAGTAGTCCTTTAACAAGTATTTTATATTTGACATCTAAATAATCTGCAGCTTCTAAATAATAGGCTAAGTGGACATTTCCTGCTTCTTTTAAGTATTGGTCGTATGTTTTCATAGTTATTTAAATGTTTTACTTGTATCTATTAAGTAACCCTTAAGGTCTGTTCTACCGAGAGCTACAGGGTAGGTCATATCGTCGGTGATAATCATCTCTATATCTTTCTCCTCTCCAGAAATTTTTGTGGTTACAGCTACTACAGGACGTATTATGACTCCTCCTTCTTCTACAGTTTTTGCAATTCTAACGATTTTTTCATCTTCTGTTAATTTCTTTATGTTTTCATCTATATATTCCTGTGCTTCTTTAAGGGAGCTAAATTTTTCAGGAATATCTAAAGAGTCAAAAAATTTCACAGTAGAAAGGAATCCTAGTCTGTTTGCAACATTTTTAGATATACGGGAGGTTAGGACTCCTGTGTCCATGAATGCGGTGAAGGGTTCTCTTTTAGCTTTCTCAGAGTTTTTTTGGTCACTGTGGTAGAGATAGATTTTTTCATTTATATTTACAACTTTTCTTCCACTTATAGCTTCAATACTTTCTTCAACTTCTCCTCCGAACAGGTTCTTTGCAACTCTTATCCCATGTTTTATGTTTTTGATTTCAAGCCCTTTTACTTTCTCTAGTCTCCATCTAAGTCCTGTTTTATTTGCAACCTGTATACCTAGCCCTGGTCTTGCGTTTAATTCGAAAACGACAGGACCGTTATCTTTATCTAAGGCAATATCTACACCTATATAACCAAGATTGCTGGCTTTTTGACATACTAATGCAATTCTAAGTATTTCATCCCAGTAAGGGATTTGTATACCACTTAGCTTTTTATTTACTTTAAGGTCTGTTGTGGTTTCGATATCTTCATATGTGTCACTGAATAAAGATCTAGGCTTCATCTGCATAGAGTAGGTAGTTATTCCTGTTCCAATATCTATACCAGTACATATGGCTCCTGAGTGTAGGTTTGCTGTACCGTTGGATCTTTTGGTTGGAAGTCGTACCATTGCCATTATTGGAACATTGTTAAAGCAAATTACTCTGATGTCAGGAACTCCTCTGTATGAGTATTCTTTTAGTAATGGATCTGTTTTAACCCTTTCCTCTATTATTGCAATGTCTGTTTTGGAACCCATGGAAAATCTTCCTTCAAGAATATTTTCTATGTGTAGGATAATATCTCTTTTGGACATGACCTCCCCACTTGGTCTTATCCAGGCGGTTTCCTTTTTCTTTTTCCCATAGAAGACTATAATGCCATTTCCTCCAGTTCCTTTGTTGGGCTTTATAACAAAACTGTTTGGTAGTGAATCCCAATCTAGGAATTCTAGTTGCTTTTTGTTTCTAATAACCTTGTAAACCTCGGGTGTTTTGATACCTTCTCTAGCTAAGACCTTTTTGGTTAGAATTTTGTTATCTGCAATATTCTTAGCAGAAGGAGGATTATATGGTCGGACATATTCTTGGTTTCTTCTGTTTAACCCAAGGATTTTTTTGTATTCACTACTTAGAAGCATTTTCTTTTTCGGATAGTATAGAATTAAATCTTAGGAAATCCTTTATTCGTAGTCCTTTAAACTGTCCTACTAGTAGGTTGACAAGGATTAGGGAAGGGACAATCCAGAGGTTGTTTATCATGAAGGAAGAAACATTCTGTCTGGTTATTAAGTACCATCCAATTACGGCTATGATTATAGTGCTTCCTAGGATTAAAGTTGTTGTCTTAAGTGACTTACTGACATATTGTTTTATGAAAAAGTCAGATAGGGCTGCTATAGATATTACTGCGAGTGGGGGAATATTGGCCATATTTTCTAAACCAAAGTCATATCTGTCTACAACTAAGAAAAGAAGAACCAAGCTTATTGAGAGTAAGCAATAATTTATAGCAATTCTGGTAATATAGTGCATTCTTATCTTCTTAATTATGGAATATGAAATTAGTGTTGTTAGTATTACAGTGGCAGTAACTACTAGCCCATAGCGAAGTCCACTGTAAGAATATGAGATTGCAAGTATTATAGGGGCATAGATTCCATATGTTTTGAATCCGAATATATATCTAGCAATACTTACGAGTGTGGCAAGTAGAGTGATTGCGACTAAAAGTTCTAGAATCTGTTGAGAGACTCCATTATCTAAAAGCAACTGAGTAAAGAAAGAATATTCCATTTAACCCTTTGTGACAATTTAATTTGTAAAGGCAGATTCGTTGTAGATTATACAACTTTAGGTATATCGTTGTCGATGTGGAGGGTAGGGGACAAAATAACTGATAAAAAGTGAATAGAAAGGATTGAAATAGTTATAAAAAGAAAAAGAGCCATCCGAGATGGCTCTTTAATCAAATCCTCTAAGTAATTATGCTAATTCAACAGTAGCACCAGCCTCTTCGAATTGTTTTTTAATATCTTCTGCCTCATCTTTGGAAACACCTTCCTTGATGGTCTGAGGAGCAGAGTCTACTAAGTCTTTAGCTTCTTTAAGACCTAATTCTGTGAGACCTCTAACTACCTTGATGACTCCGATCTTGTTAGCACCAGCTTCTTTAAGAACGATGTCAAAAGAAGATTTCTCTTCAACTTCTTCTGCTGCTGCAGGTGCTGCTGCCATAGCCACAGGAGCTGCCGCACTTACTCCGAACTTGTCTTCCATGACCTTTACAAGGTCAGCAAGCTCTAAGACGGACATTTTTTCTACAATCTCGAGAACTTTTTCTCCGTTTGTAGATAGCTTTGGTAATTCTTTCTTTTCGTCTGCCATAACTTTTTTAATTAAATTAATATATTTTGTCTAATCAAGCATTCTTTTCAGAGATGCCTTTAAGAACCACTGTTAAACCTTTAACATTTCCAGTAATAGCATTCATAAATCCTGTTAAAGGAGCATTCATTGTCCCAACCAACTGAGCAAGTAATACTTCTCTAGAAGGAATTTCCGCTAATTGCATAACCTTCTGTTCAGATAAGAATTCTCCCTCATATACTCCACCTTTAGCGTATAATACTTCCTTTTCTTTCTGTATTTCCCTTACTAATTTGGCAGGTACAGTAGGATCTTCATTAAAGTATATGATTGCTGTAGGACCCTCTAAATCTTGGGTTTCTAGCGGTTGTTCTGTATCTTGGAGGGCAACTTTAAAGAGAGTATTTTTTATGACGGTGTAATCTGCATCTACTTCTTTAAGTTTCATTTTAAGGTCTGATATGGTGGAGGTATCTGTTTTGTCAGAGTTTACTAGGAAATAACCACCTTTATTTTTAAGTATTTCTTTATACTTATCTAGTAGCTCTGATTTTACTGAGCGTGTTTTTGCCATTATTTTATTTTAAAAAATATTTTGGATTTGTATGTATTCCTCGCAAGGATTTATTTGTACACCTTGTTTCTTAGGATAATACTAGGGGGATTATAGCAGGAGGGTGGGGGTTGGTCAAGAGAGGATGATATGTGATGTTTGTTTGATGAAATCAACCATCCTCTCTTGGTTTTTAATAGTTTTTAATTATATTCCTTTCACTAAATTTCTGTTTCGTATCGCTCGAGAGTAGGGTCTTCTTCTTCCAAGAGTTCCTGGATGAAGGCTTTTCTCTCTGGAGAGATTTGGCATTTGTCACATTTTTCCTCAAGGCAGAACTTACACACCTCGGGAAAGTCTCTTTCACCAATCTCGAATGTAGTGATGTCAATTCCTATTTTAGCCATTTGAAACTCCTTTAACTGGGGATTGGATTGGAATGTGCGATAAAACTACTAAGGGTATATTATACCTCATAGTAAAGAAGAAGGGAAGATACTCAATGGTTTAGCAGTAAAAAAAGACCCTACGGTGTAGGGTCTAGAATATTCATTCTTAGATTATGGGATATTATTCCCTTGTGTAATTGACCTTTATAGAGGGTCCCATAGTTGGTGCTAAGTGAAGCTTGCTTATTGCTTGCTCATAGTTTCTTCCAACTGCTACCTCTATTGCTTTAACAGCCTCGTGTACATTCTCCACAAGATCCTCTTCTTCCATATCTAGTTTCCCAACCTTCATATGTATAACTCCTGAAGCATCGCATGCAAAAGTCTGTTTACCTTTCTTATATTCTTCTACTATAGTAGCAATATCCTCTGTAACTGTCCCAACCTTAGGATTTGGCATCAATCCTTTAGGACCTAATTCTTTACCCAAAACTGCAATTTCTGACATAACAGAAGGAGTAGCTATTGCAACATCAAACTCTATATTCCCTTCCTTTACATCCTTTACTAATTTGTCAAAGTCAAAAAAGTCAGCCCCTGCTTTCTTAGCTTCTTCTTGTTTATCCTTTGTGAAGACAGCAATCTTTACATCTGTACTACCATCTGAGTGGGGTAGGGAAAGACTTCCCTTAATTGATTTAGGATCTTTATCCTTTGGAATTTTGATATTTGCGTGTAGCTCTAAAGAGCCTACAAATTTAGAATAGGAGAGCTCTTTAGCCTTCCTAATAGCTTCCTCTAAGGAATAAGTTTTGTTTTTATTTAAATCTTTTACTGCTTTCTCGTATTTTTTACCTCTTTTCATGATTCTTTTGCTATCTTAATTAAAGTTCTACATCTACACCCATCTGTTTTGCAGTTCCAGCAATTATCTTGGCTGCTTGGTTGTAATCTGTAGTGTTTAGATCTGGCATCTTAATCTCTATTATTTTTTTCATTTGTTCCTTGGACAATTTTCCAACCTTTTCGGTATTTGGTTTTCCAGAGCCTTTCTTTATTTTTAACTCTCTCCTTATTAACTCTGAAGTAGGAGGCGTTTTAAGAATAAAGTCAAAGGATCTGTCTTTATATATTGTCAAAACCACAGGAGTTAAAATTCCCTGAGCTTCTTTTGTTTTCTCATTAAACTGAGCACAAAAATCTTGTGTATTAATACCATAAGGGGCAAGTGTTGGTCCTATAGGAGGAGCCATTGTAGCCTGACCTGCGGGTATTGTTATTTTTATAACTTTGTTTATTTCTTTTGCCATTGTGGTAATTAATAATCTATTATTTAAATATTTAAAGTTTTTCTACTTGAGAAAGATCTAACTCTACTGGAGCTTCTCTACCAAGGAAGGAGATGAGGACTTTTATCTTCCCCTTAGTTGTATCTATCTCTTCAACGCTACCAATAAAGTCTGCAAATGCACCTTCTGTAATTTTTACTGCTTCTCCGACACTAAATGAAGTCTTGAATGAAGGTTGTTCTACTTCCATGAATTTTGTTATAGCTAGAACCTCGGACTCTGCTAATGGCTTCGGGTATTTATCTGTTTTAACAAAACCTCTTACTCCGTCAGTGTTGGTAACGAGATCCCAAGTTTTATTATCTAATTCCATCTTAATCAGTATGTATCCTGGGAATATCTTTTCTTCTTTTACTTCCTGTTTACCTTTCTTTACCGTTATTTTCTTTTGAACAGGAACAAGTATCTCGTCTATTTTCTCTTCCATACCTGTAGCTTCTGCTCTCTGTCTTAACTCTTTCTGTATACTGTTTTCGTATCCAGTTCTAATATTTAAGACATACCACTTAGCGTTAGGGTTGCTTTTTTTCTTCTTTTGGGAAGACTTCTTCTTAGGAGTAGCTTTAGAAGAGGTCTTTTTTGAGACCTTCTTCTCTTTTAGTTCTTTTTTTGTATTCTCTTTTGTCATATTTATTTAATTAAAGGTTAAGGAACCAGTCTCTGAGATTAAAAAACAGAAGGTCTAGTCCTACCATAAGCATGGCGATTATACCACAAAGGATTAGGGTATATACTGTCAATTGAGCAACCTCTTTCTTGCTTGGCCAATTGGTTTTCTTAAGTTCTAACCAAATGTTTTTTAATTTCATAACTTTTTATTTATATTCGCTTTTACTTATACTGGCAGGCCCACTCCGACTCGAACGGAGAACTACGGTTTTGGAGACCGATGTTTTACCAATTGAAACTATGGGCCCCTATATCGGTAAAGAGCTACTGTTTTACTTTTATCTCCTTATGAACCGTGTGCTTCTGGCATGTAGAGCAATACTTCTTTTTTTCGAGCTTGTCGTTTACAGACTTACTTTTAAAAGAAGTGTAGTTCTTCATGCCACAGACCTCACACTTAAAAGCGATTATATTTCTTTTTACTTTTGCCATTGTATTTCGGGGTCAAATTAACAATATTGGGAAAATACTCCGTATTATATTGGAAATAATAAAGAAGGTCAAACAGATTTAAATCGGAAGAAAAGCCTTTTGGGCTAAATAGGGTGGAGCTGGATCTGAGAATCGAACTCAGGACCTCATTCTTACCATGAATGTGCTCTAGCCAACTGAGCTAATCCAGCCCAAGATATAAACAATTTTGGAGTGCAGAGGACTGGATTTGAACCAGTGTATCCCGAAGGAGTCGGATTTACAGTCCGATGCGTTTGACCACTCCGCCACCTCTGCGAATCTTGGAGCCGAAGAAGAGATTCGAACTCTTGACCTATTGTTTACAAAACAATTGCTCTGACCAACTGAGCTACTTCGGCTTTTGCAGTTGCAAGTTTAATATATGTTGAATATATAGTCAATATAA